>WUUC01033052.1_pt1 | contig 11814 bp, 8 predicted proteins | sample 6278441 | NCBI WGS metagenome assembly WUUC01 (sample SAMN13675441, study PRJNA597444) | soil metagenome | isolation source: soil | place: USA: Washington | collected 2017-10 | reverse complement strand
TGGCAGCTTTACTTCTACCACAGACCTTGAACCCTTTCTTTCTCCCCCTTCAAAAGTGATAAGCGGTCAGTCTGTCTCACTATTGACATACAAGGACAATTGTTATAAATAGGCCGCGTCCTCAAGCGTGTGCCGATTATCTCGTTGGTGTTCGCTTTAGTATCAGCTGACGATCATCTTTACCTTAGTTAGCCTCATCATTATTTACATCTTCATAAGGAGCGTCCCATGCGGCCTGTGCTGCGACCTTCCCGGTGTCAAAAGAGAGGCCCCGGCACTCTCCGGGTTCGGTTGTTCACGAATGCTCTTCGGGACGAGGACAACGTAATCTAGGAAAGCCCCCGGCATTGGTCTGCGGCGATACCGTCTCTCTTCTGAGATGTTTGCGATGAATCCTTTGACGGTCGATAAAGACTTCAACATGCTCGTGCAGGACACATGCTGGGTGTCTACAATCTTTAACTCGCGCATTAAGTGCAAAAGGAAAGCGTGATCGCGACGGCCGTCGGGCGCTACCCGATTAGAAAAAGTTATGCGTGATGGATGGACTCGGGCAAGAGATCGGGCGATCAGCCACACGCTCCGGAGTAGGAGATTGTGACAAGTTAAATGGACGTCGACCATTAGTATTTTGGGAGGTCACTCTAGCAAATTTCTGATGAGTAGATGATAAATGACTTTGCAGCCTCAGCCTCGCACTCGACTGTTAACCATCATTGCCCAAGACCCTAGCGTGCGCGTCAACGGTGAGATCCTGAAGGCTAGGGTTGAGGTGCCGGCCGAGGAGATCGGGCCCGGACCCTGGGGTTATCGAGTCCACGTCGTGGATTACGACTCCTCCACCGGCATTCTTTATAAGCCCCTCAAATACCCGCCTCTCAAGTCCGCCCTCGATGGCGATCCATTCGAGAACGCGTCTGACGGCGCTCTCATGTCGGATCCGAACTTCCACGCGCAGAACGTCTACGCCATCATTATGCGCATCCTGGCGCGATTCGAATTCGCCCTGGGGCGGAGGGTGAGTTGGAGTTTTTACGGCCATCAGATAAAAGTCGCGCCGCACGCCTTCGCTGACGCTAACGCTTTTTATTCCGACAAAGACCAGGCCTTGCTATTCGGATACTTTCCCGGTCGCAAGCACATGATATGGAGTTGCCTCTCGCACGACATCGTGGCCCACGAGACGACGCACGCTTTGCTCGATGGATTGCGAGAGCGCTACACCGATCCGTCATCGCCGGAGCAGGCCGCTTTCCACGAAGGGTTCGCAGATATCGTGGCGCTACTGTCTGTCTTCTCGTTGCGGAATGTGGTCGAGGCGATTATTGATTTGAGGTCGAAGCGGAAGCGCATGAAGCAGATTGCGGTCGAGGACGTGCAGCCTCATGTTCTACGCGAGTCGCTGCTGCTCGGTCTGGCGAAGGAGATGGGCCAAGAACTTCACGCCCTGCGGGGCGACGTGCTGCGCCGTTCGGCGACGCTCAAGCCATCGCGCGATTACATCAAGCAGCCCGAGTACATCGAGCCGCACAACCGTGGGGAGATACTCGTCGCCGCCATGATGAACGCCTTCCTGCAGGTGTGGTCTAACCGCCTCAATTCCCTGGGTGAGGTTTCGCCCGGGTACTTGGACCGCCAGCGCGTTATAGAAGAGGGTGCCGAGGTTGCGGACTACCTTCTAACGATGGCGATTCGGGCGATAGATTACACCCCACCGGTCAACCTCGAATTCTGTGACTTCCTCAGCGCCATTCTCACCTCCGACCGTGAAATCAACCCGAATGACTCGAAGTATCAGTTCAGAAAAATCCTGCGAGAAACTTTTGTCAGCTATGGAATTGATCCGGCTTTCAAAGGAACGGCCGAGGAGCCGGGCATCTGGAGGCCGCCCGCGGAGGGTGAGTTCAGTTACGGGCGCACGCATCACGAGTCCATGCAGCGCGACCCCGACGAAATGTTCCGTTTCATCTGGGACAATCGTCGGGCGCTACGGCTTTATGAGGGGGCTTTCAGCCGCGTGCTCTCCGTGAGGCCTTGCCTGCGCATTGGGCCTGATGGTTTTGCTTTGCGCGAGACGGTGGCCGAATACATGCAAATGCTCGTCCTCCAGGCAGAAGAATTGAAGAGCCTAGACATTGAAGTTCCAAAAGGCATGCCCGGTGATCAAGAGGTGAAACTTTTCGGCGGCGGTGCCCTGATATTTGATGAATACGGGCGTGTGAAGTTCCACATCCGGAACCGCATCAATGACCCCGAACGCCAGAAGCAACGTCTCAAATACCTGTGGAAGTTCGGCTTTTTCAAAAAGGGGGAGGCCGCCTTTCGAGACTTCTCTTATTTGCACCGACAGCGGGCGACGAATCCGGCCAACTTAGCCGTCGAGGAGTGGTGAGCTATGACGCAAAACACGAAGCCCAAGAAGTTAACTCTGTGCGCCTATCAAGTGGGGTTCGGTGATTGCTTCCTGCTTACTTTCCACTACGACACGATGGAGCGTCACGTACTCATCGACTTCGGGAGCATGGCTATCCCGAAGGTGGCTAATAGTAACCAGATGGAGTTGATCGCTAAGGACATCCGGAGGCGGTGCGGCGGTGAGGAAAATGGCAAGCTCCACGCCGTCGTTGCGACGCACCGGCACAAAGACCACATCAGCGGTTTCGCGACCAATGCTAAAAAGACTGCCCCCGGCGACATCATCGCATCACTTAACCCGAGCGTGGTCATCCAGCCGTGGACTGAACATCCCCGCGCTGACCCTAAGACCGGTAAACTGACGCCGCTTGAGTCTGCTAGTAAATCATTCCTCGCGTCTCTTCAAAGCATGCACATGGTCTCGGCCGCCGTGCTGGCCGAGACTGAGAACCGGAGACTTTCCTTCGGCAAAGCGCGCTCTGAGCAGCTCAAGTTCCTCGGGGAAGACAACTTGAAAAACCTCCCTGCCGTGAGGAATTTGATGAGGATGGGCGGAAGCCATAAGTATGTTCACTTCGGCAGCAGATTCGGCCTTGAAAGAGTTCTGCCCGGGGTCAAAACGCACGTGCTCGGGCCCCCGAATCTGAAGCAGTCGCAAGAAATTCGGAAGCAGCGGCGCAATGACCCGGATGAGTATTGGCATCTCCACGCAGGGGCGCGATTCTGGTTCAGTCAAGCCATGGCCGGAAAGCAGGTCATGAAACACAGTCTCGATGGCCACGGCCTGTTCCCTAACGCGCCGGTCTATTCCGACCCCACCCACCCGCCCTTCGCCAGATGGTTCATCAAACGCATGCGGAAAATTAGGAGCGACCAATTGCTCGGCATCGTCCGCGCGCTCGACAGCGCGATGAACAACACGAGCCTCATCCTGCTGTTCGAGGTCGGCCGCAAGAAACTTCTCTTTCCTGGCGACGCCCAGATCGAGAACTGGTCTTACGCGCTCGGCAAGCCGGAGGTGCGGCGTCTCCTGAAAGGAGTAAATCTCTACAAGGTGGGTCATCACGGGAGCCTTAACGCGACCCCCAAATCGATGTGGAAACTCTTCGAGCACCGCAGCGAAAAGAAGACTGAGCCCGACCGGCTGCAGACGGTCGTCTCGACGATGGGAGGGCAGCACGGGGAGACGGAGAAAACTGCCGTTCCCCGTAAAACACTCGTAGAAGAACTCGACAAGAATAGTAACTACTTCACTACTCAAGATCTAAGAGGCAAGAAGAAAATCTGCGAGGAGTTTGAGTTTATTTTTTAGCCGCGCCGAGGCCTCTTCGAGTTTGCCCTGGGTTATTCATAAAACAGACTCTTGCGCCCACGACGCGGTGCGTGAGTGCTAGTCTAGACTCCGAGTAAATCGCAGGGAGATTTAGACACGCTATGGTGTTTGAATTCACATGCCTGAAGCGAAACACATGATAAGAGGATAATTGTCATGGCGAGACTAAGTGAACGGTTGCGTGCGGAGGTAGGGGGATGGAAAAAAATGCTGCCACCGGGTTGGAAGCCCCACTTCAAGGATGTCGAACTAGCGTTCGACGCCGTCGACCCGAACGCGGAAATCAAACCCGTCGAGAAAATCTGGCCCCAGCGCACTAGTACCGCCCCCAGAGCACACGTCTTCAAGGCGCTTAAAGATTTGCGTCCCGAAGAAGTGCGTGTAGTCATTTTCGGCAACGACCCGTACACGCGCGTCGAACAGGCGACGGGCCGCTCGTTCGAGCAGGGCGACTTGGTCGACTGGGCCGTCGATTCTCAGGTGCGCAGGCGTATCTCGCCGAGCCTCAAAACCATTGTTTGTGGCGCAGCAGCCACCGACAAGGCGAACGGGGGGTACGACCTACTCAGCACCCAAGATCTCGACGACGGCGATGAGGAGTGGTTAGCCCACACCGAGCTTGCGAGGGGGCTGAACGACGGGAAAATTAAGCTACCTCCGCCAACAAAAATCTTCGGCTACTGGGCAGACCAGGGCGTCATGTGGCTCAACCGCACGTTAACTTATACGAAATGGGACGACTCCCATCGACTTTCTCACACGGCCCTATGGGAACCGTTCACGCGCCGCGTGCTTGAGGTCTTGGTAGCAGGCGCGAGGGGCGATAACCCTGTTGTGTTCGCGCTGTGGGGCGGCCCGGCTAAGGCGTTGGAGCCGGAAATCGAAGGCCTGCGCCAGAAGGTCAAGGCCCCCAAAAACGGTGTGCGCTACGTGCGAGCGGGGCATCCCCAAATTCCAGAAAAACACTTTGAAGCCGGCAACCCGCTGGAGATGATCAACGAAGCGCTCGATAAGTCCGCGCCCAAAATTAAATGGGTCTAACGCCCGGGGGCAACGTCTCGGTCTCCGGCTTTTTATCACTCTCACAGGTATACAGGGAGAGAATTCATGCGTCTCACACTCGACTGCCCGTTGTTATTACGTGGGAAGATCGTCCAGCCCGACGGCACTGGACTCGACCGTTACGTGCTGGTGCGCGGCGGGCTAATCGAATCCGTCAGCCGTCGCCGCCCGCCGCTGACGGGCGACGCCATCTATGTCGAGGCGGGGCCTAACGACTGGATTTTCCCCGGCCTGATAGATCTCCACACGCACACGGACTACAACGTGCTGCCGATCTGGGAAGCCAAGAAAGCCCCTTTCAAAAATCGCTTCGAGTGGCGCGGCGACGACACCTACAAACAGGAGGTGCGAGGAGTCTACGGGGCGATCAAGCAGAACCAGATGGCCCTCGCTGTCTTCGCCGAGCTACAGGCCATCGCGGGCGGCACGACCACCTTGCAGGAGTCGCAGCCGCTCGAGCGCAACACCAGCGCCGCTGCCTCCCCGGTGCTCTGCCGCGGCACCGCCGACACGCGCGACCTCAATTTGAAAGGCAACGTCAGGATACTTTCCGTAGTCGATTTCTTTAAGCCGAACAAGGCGGGCGACAAAGCGGTGCCGACGGAGAAGATTGACGACTACGTCAAGGCGCGCGCCGCAAACAAACTGCAAGCGACGCTCGCCCATCTGGCCGAGGGCAGTTCCGGCTTCGGCGGCGCGGCGGGCTGCGATAGCTACTCGCGTCTTGAATTCGAAACGTTGATGGCACACCCGGCGTTTCAGGACGCCGAAGCCGTGCGTTCCAGTTCGCTGGCCTTCATTCATTGCAGCGGCATCAACGCGGCCGATCCCACGCACGTCAATTTCCTTCGCGAACGGAACATCAGCGTCGTCTGGTCGCCCGTCTCGAATTTGCTGCTCTATCAGGACACGCTCGACGTGCAAAGTCTCATCGCGCAGGGGATCAACGTGGCGCTCGGCTCCGATTGGAGTCCGAGCGGCTCGAAGCACCTCTGGGAGGAGGTTAAGTTCGCACGCTTCTACTTCGACGCCATCGGCTCGTCAGTCGGCGATGGCGAGTTGTTCGAGATGGTGACGACCAACGCCGCGCGTTGTCTGGGGATGAATAACATTGGGCGCATCGAGGCGGGTTGCCTCGCCGACTTCTTCATCCTGCGCAGCCCCGTCGAGTCCGACACGGCGCTAGAGGTTTTCTTCAAGACGACCGACCGGCACGTTCGCGCCGTCATCATCGGTGGGCGGCCGATCTACGGGGCGCGCGAGTTCCTACAGAGGTTCGATTTGGAGTTACAAAGTCTACCGCCGAAGGAGGGGCTGGCAGTCGCCGACAAAGCCGTCCATCTACCGGGACGCCTCAAGGTGAACGTCGCACAGGATTTCGAAGCGCTCGAGAAGACCCTCAAAGGTCTCGGCCAGAAGCGCAACAATCTGCTCGCCGACGCCGACACCCCCTATCGTGACAAGATCAACCGGCTACGCCAGAAGGTGATGGGCTACGGCTGGCAGGTGCAGACGTGGCGTCGGCAGCAGCAGCGGAAACGCGGGACGGCGCAGACGCCACGGCCCGTGCCGCCGGACGCTGTCAGGGTTTGGCGCGGCTTCCGCGTCGAAGACCTCGAAGCGGCCAAATTCAAGGAAAAACTGGGCACGATTTTCATTCCCTCGACCGTCCAGTTTCAAGCACGCCTAGGGCTGACCGCCTACCTGCCGACGGTACTGCCTGACGACAAGCCGAGTGCTGTGCCGGACGAAATAGCGCTCGTCTTCTATGCATCGCAGGATGCCTACCGCGACACCTTCAAGACGCTCGGCGGGCGCGCCTACGCCGAACTGCACAAGCCCGTTTTCTCGCCGCGCAGCAAGAGCGGCTTTCCCGCCAAGCTCGACGCGGCCTTTGAGCCGGACACGCCTTATCACCTCTTCGATAATCAGGCTGACTGGCAGTACGGCACCTGCAAGGTTCTGGTCGGCACGCGACCAGAGGGGCAGGAGGCAGGCGATTTCCGCGCAGCCATCCAGGAGTGGCTCGCGCAGGAGCGCGCCCGCACGCCGCAGGGGCCGGATGGCGCAATTGTCTGCGCCGCCGCCGATTACCTCATCTACTGGGAGCACTGGGCCGAGACGGCGCTGGCGCGGCACTCACGCATCCGATCTCTCTCCCGGCTTATCCGCACTGTGCTGCTCGAAAACGCCCAGCCTGTGAGTATCTCTGCGCCGTTTGATGTTGATTACGCGGGTATCGAAATTGCCGGCGGCGAGTGCCTCAACCTACAGTTTCAACGTCAACTGCTGGCTTAACCTTTAACGCGGGGGTGTACTGCTATGAACGACTCTAAACTCACATGGGCTGCTGGAGGTGAAAGCCTCTCCGCTCCCGAAGACACCATGCCGGCCTACTGGGGCGCAATCGGCGCTGGCGCCGACGGTCTCGCCCTCGGCGTGCAACTCACCTCGGACAACGTGCCAGTCTGTTGCCGCAACGCGACGCTTGCGGAGACCACGGGCGACGAGCGCCGGGTCGGAGAAGTGGCGGCCGCTGAACTGCGACGCCTCGACGCCGGTGCCAAGTTTCGCTCGACCGAACTGGACGTGGAGAACCAGCCCACCGGCACGGGCGATGACACTCCTTGGGTCGGCCACGGTAAAAAGGGTGACGCGCTTTATCATCCGGAACTCGGCGAGGTGTTGCTCAACTTCTCGAGGCGGACGGCGATGCTCATACACATCATCACGCCGCGGAGGGAGAGGGCGGCGCGGCGTCAGGCTCTCGTTGACGCGGTACTCGTTCAGTTAACCCGCTTCGGGCTGACGCAAAGCGCCATCGTGACGGGCGACGCCGATGTCCTCCGCTTGGTGCGCAAGGCTTCGCCCGAAACCCCCGCGGCGCTCGTCCTGGCGCGGCAAGACGACGAATTGAAAACTCTACTCAAGGAACTCGATCCGAGTTACTTGCTCATAGACGCCGAGAGCATCGCGCGGCGGCAGAAGAAGGATGTCGAGTTCGACTCAGCTTTTGTGAAGGCGCTCGGAAAGGGAAAGCTACTCGCTATTATCACTTCGACGAAAATGCCATTCGCCCTATCGCCGGACTACTTCCTTGCCCTTAGTGGGCAGGATTGGGTGGCGGGGTTCGTCTGCCGTGCGGTGCGCGAAACGAACGCCATGCGCCGCCCCCAGCACCTCGTTGTCTCAGACGATTTCAAGGGGAAAAATATCAACCGCACGTTCTGGACGATGGGCTACTCAAAGCTAAATCAGGACACGGAAATCCGTCACTCGGACGGCCTCTCCATCAAGATTCGGGCTGGCGGCGAATACTCTGGCGCGGCGGCCTTGACGACCTACTCGATTCGCGGCGATTTCGACGCGCAGGTCTCCTTCACGGTGGCCAGCCCTGCGCAGGGCACGACGTTTGAACTGGCCGCCATCCAGATTGACCCCGGCTACCACAACACGGACAACAGTAAAATCAACCGGGACAATGCCAATCTCACCTTCGACGTGCATGGCGCGCCGCCCTACGCCAGCAGCGAGCGCGACGAGGACGACGGTTTCCGCATCGGCTGGAACAATGGTCCGGCGGTGATGCGCATCGTCGAGAAAGGGCACAGCATCGAGTCACAATCCGTTAACGCCTACAACAAGTATAGCCGCGATGTCGGCGACGGGGCGCAGGATAACCCGTCGGGGAGGCTTCGTCTCGTGCGTTGTGGCGATGTTTTCAACGCTTACTACACGGACAAGCATAACCGCCAGTGGGTGCTTAGCGGCAGTGCGTCGGTGCCGACCCTGTGCCGGGATATTTTCCTCCGCCTCGGCGCAAAACACTGGCCGAAAGGTGGCCGGGTGCCACCCCCTAACCAAATTGATTTTCAATCATTCCGTCTCTACCAGCACTGACGGCTCATACGGGAAACCTGGCGCCGTCACCGAAACGAAAGGAACAGCAGATGTCGAGCAACAAGGCTAAACCCAAACAAGGTCCGTGGACGCGCATCCGCCCGCTTCAGATCGAAGAGGTTGATGATTACACCGCCGCCGGGCTCAAGCAGGCCGAACTGACGTGGGGCCACTTCCCTAACAACCTGGCCAAAGTCATGGCCTACTGCCCGCGCCTCATCCAAACCGAAGTCGAGTACGCCAACACCTTCATCTTCGACCCGGAGACCTTCATGGGAGACCGGCAGGTGGCGGGCTTTAACGACCGCTTCATCAAAGAATTGGTCATCACGCGCACCTCGATAGTTAACCGCTCGCGCTACTCCGTCACGCACCACTCCTTCATCGGCATGAGCCTCTATACCGCCGCGGGGCGGCGCGACGAGGCACACCAGAAGTTCCTCCACCTGCACGAACACGGAAAGCACCCGGAGGTTTACACCGAGCGGGAGCGCTTGATCCTCGACTATGCGGTTAAGGTGGCTAAGGACGCACACACTGTCACCGACGAAGAATTCCAGCGCCTCCGCGACATACTGCGCGAACACAACATGCAGGACAAGCGGCTCAAACGGCTTTCCGGCGAGCGCATGGCGCGACACATAGACACTCAGATCGTGGAATTGACATGGCTCATCGGTCACTTCTGCCTGCTTAACCGCTGGTTCACCGCCCTACAAGTGCCCGACGAAGGGCCGGACGACGAGGCGAACTTTCAGGCCGCCTATGAGCAGGTCGTGCCCGAAGACATCCGCAAGCGCAACGAAAAGATCCTAGGCGGCAGTTTCTGAGGGACGCGTGGACTCATGATGATTTGGAGTAACTGAGGGGTGTGAGGTGACCGGCAAAAGCCAGCAGGCGTGACCAGGGGGCTGTGTGGGTTCTGATAAGGACATAAAGGTTCTTGGCGCGTTGGAGGAATACGCATTAACTGACACCCTCCGCAGACGAAATGTCGATTTGGGTTTATGAAGGGCAGGGTTCAAATGCAATAAGGATCCTCAAGTTTCACAGCCTCAGGAGGTGCGAAGGTGCCAAATACCCGTCGAAAAACTGTCCGCTCAAGTCAAACATCCACACCCGGCAAACATACCGCTAAACCCTCGGCGCCGCACTTGGCTTCAGAGCCGTCCCCTCCTACCCATCGTCTACTGCGAGGCTATGCTTTTGACCCCAGCCTGGCCACAAAGCTTGAAACAGCTCTGGTCAGCGAAATCATGTACAAAGTTCCATGGGAGAATCTAGCGCCCGGTCCGGTCGGAGAATACGTCGAGGTAGTGGACTATGATCCGCCCAGCGGAGGCTTCTATGCGCCCTTAAATCTAAATGACCCCCGAGTACTCGCGCAAAACGGATTGACGCCTTCCGAAGGGAATCCTCAATTCCACCAGCAGATGGTCTACGCCGTCGCAATGACCATCATCGACCGCTTTGAGCGAGCGCTCGGCCGCAAGGCATTTTGGACAGACCGCTTTCAGCGGTACGGGCAGTCCCAAACGAACGACGAGTTTATGCCGCGCCTTCGCATCTACCCCCACGCTCTTCGCATGGCCAACGCATATTACAGCCGGAACAAGGGTGCTCTGCTTTTCGGATATTTTCCTGGAACTGAGGATCGTACTTCAGGACAGTTTCCCGGCGGCATGGTCTTCACCTGTCTCTCCCATGACGTCGTGGCCCATGAAACCACGCACGCATTACTTGACGGATTTCACGAGCACTTTATGGAAGCGACGAATCCCGATGTGCTCGCATTTCACGAAGCCTTTGCCGACATCGTGGCACTATTTCAGCACTTCACCTTCCCGAAGGTACTCGCGCATCAGATTGCCAGAACCCGCGGTGACCTCCACAGCGAGAACCTCCTGGCTCAATTAGCCTCCCAGGTCGGTCATGCCCGCGGAACTCACGGCGCATTACGGGACGCCATTGGAAAGTACGACGAAACCCAAAAGAGGTGGGTCCGGCACGAACCGGACCCCACCGAATTGGATCGAACCATGAAAGTCCACGCGCGTGGCGCGATTTTGGTGGCCGCCGTATTTGACGCCTTCCTTTCGATCTATAGAAGCAGGTCGCACGACCTGCTTCGGCTTGCCAGTGGCGGAACCGGCGTGCTTCCACAGGGAGAACTTCATCCTGACCTGGTAAACCGATTGGCCCAGGAGGCTGCCAAGGCTGCCGGTCACGTGCTGAATATGTGTTTTCGAGCGCTGGATTACTGCCCGCCGGTCGATCTGACGTTTGGCGAGTATCTTCGAGCACTCATCACCGCCGATTTGGATCTGATGCTAGAGGATCAGCATCGATACCGCGTCGCATTCATCGAGGCATTCCGCCGCCGCGGTATTTATCCGCGGGATGTACGTACTCTCTCAGAGGACAGCTTGCGATGGGCCCGGCCCGGCGAAGATCCCACGCTGGCTCCTGGTGAAATGGAGGGGAGGCTCAGACGCTTCATCGAGGACATCCGCTTGCGCAACCAGGTGGACAAGCTGCGCTACCTGAGAACCCGGAAGGAGATCTGGGAAAAGACCCGAGAGATTAAGATCGACTTGCATGGCGCTATTAGCTCGCAGGTGGCCAAAGCAGAAATACTGCAAAGGCTTACCGGCCTGGCCCTGGCTGAGTATCAAGCACCTCCGGGCGTGAAGGTACACCGCGATGGCGTGCCAGTGTTTAGTGTAAAGGCAATACGGGAAGCTCGGCGGCAACGCGGAGACGGGCGGGTGCTTAATCAGGTCTTCATCACGCTACTTCAAAAGGAGACCATGGAACACGATGGCCAGAGGTATACCATCAGGTGTGGCAGCGTTTTGGTGCTCGATCTCGACGAGCTGCGTGTGACCTACGTCATCCGTAAAGGGCTCCAGGATCAGGAGCGCCTCCTGCGTACCATAGAATTTCAAGAGAGCCAAGCTTCGACTGCCTCGTTGGGTCTTACGTATTTTGGCGCTAGCAGCGAACCCTTTGCTGCCCTTCACCTTACCGGTGCCTAGGTTCTGTTTACATTTAGGGTTAAGCTCTTTGAATGCTGACGGTCGCACTCTCTGACGAGCAATGGC
>WUUC01059236.1_pt1 | contig 11817 bp, 7 predicted proteins | sample 6278441 | NCBI WGS metagenome assembly WUUC01 (sample SAMN13675441, study PRJNA597444) | soil metagenome | isolation source: soil | place: USA: Washington | collected 2017-10 | reverse complement strand
AAGAACGGCGCGTCGCCGAACACCGTACCGACGAAGACGCCCGGGCTCAGCACGTGGCCCCACGGCAAGCGGAAGTAGTTGCGGAACGCGACCTCGAGCCGCACGAAGTCGTAGGTGCTGCCGATCAAGCCCGATGCAAAGCGCGACTCCATCCGCAACATCTGCCCGCGCGAGGGCAGCGCCGGATCATCGCGGGTGTCGAAGATCAACGCGAGCTGCAGGCTCGAGACGTAGCTGCTGGCGGGCTCGATGTGAAAGTCGATCGGCCGCCACTCTTCGCCGTGCTTGCCGCGCAGCGTGCTGGCGGCGGTGGGCTTACTGCTCACGTCGACGATCTCGCCGAGCCAGTCGATCTCGTAACGCAGGTGGCTCGTGAGATCGCGGCCGGTGCCGAGGCCAATGCCGCCGCGCTCGTAGATCACCACCGCGCGCTTGGTGCGCACGTCGAGATCGCAGTTGCTGTCGCCCTCGAGCAAGCCTTGCGGCGGCGTGCAGTGCACGTCGCCCGTCACGAGCGGATCGCGGCCGAAGAACTCGCGCGCGTCGTTGTAGAAAAAGCGCCCGCGCAGATCGAGGCGCGCGCCGAGCCGCACCGGATCGTTGTAGCGAAAGTCGACGCCGGCTTGATGCTCACTCACCACCAAGCTCGCGCCGACGCCGATGCCCAAGCCCAAGAGGTTGGTCTCGGTGAGGCCGATGCCGGCGTACGGGCGCAGCGGGTCGCGGCCACTGCTCGTGTTGGTGACGACGCGCGCAAGCCCTGCGACGACACGCGAGATGACGAGCGTGTTGCGTTCCTCGACTTCGACCACGAGCACGACGCGGCCGCGCTGACTGCCGCGCTTCAAGTGCAAGCGCACGTCGTTGAACCAACCGGTGCCGAGCAGGCGAAAGCGCACGCGATCGATGTCGGGATCGTCGACGTCGAGCAGCTCGCCGGGCTCGATCGGCAAGAAGCTGCGAATCACGTCGGCGGAGGTCCAGTTACCCACGATGTCGATGCGCTCGAGCAGGTAGACGATGCGCGCGGGAGGGTTACCCAAAGCGGCTTCGCTGGGCTCTGCAACGGGCACCGGAATGCCCTCGATAGCTGGGTCAGAAGATACTGAAACTGCTGATGAATCTGGCTCCTCGGCGGCGGCTTCGGCTGGCGCTGGGGCGGCGGCAGGCGCCGGTGTGGGTGCGACGGCTGCGGGCTCCGCGGCTGGGGGCGGCGAGTCGGGCGCGGGTGCAGGCGCGGCCGGGTCGAGCGCGACCGTCGGGGGTGCGGCCGCGGGTGCGCCGGGCGGAGGGGTCGTTGCGTCCTGCGCGCTCACCGCGTGCGCGCTTGCGAGCGCGAGCAGAGCGCTAAGCGCGTACCGCGCGACAACTGCACGGATCCGCAGCCTTGGCACGGCGCGAGCCTACTCCAGCCCTGCCCGCTCCGCGAGATCGCTCGCCGTGGGCTCGCTGCAGCATCGACATGAGCGATCAAGTCGGTTGCGTCCGCGAGGCGTGCGGGTAAGGTCGGCGCCATCATGAGCAAAGGGCTTCAAGCGCTCACCCGTCTGCGCGAAGGCAACACGCGCTACGCGAGCAACGTTCGCAGCCTCGACTCGATGCTGAGCCACACGCGCCGCGGCGAGCTCGCCGAAGGGCAGAACCCCGTCGCGATCATCTTGGGCTGCTCGGACTCGCGCGTGCCCGCGGAGGTGGTGTTCGATCAAGGCCTCGGTGACCTGTTCGTGATCCGCGTCGCGGGCAACATCGTCGCGCCCTCGCAGATCGGCAGCGTGGAGTTCGCCGCCGCAGCCTTCGGCACGCGGCTTGTCGTGGTGCTGGGTCACTCGGGCTGCGGCGCGATCCGCGCGACGATCGAGGACCTGCGCGGGCCGACCAAGCACTCGCGCAACATCCGTTCGATCGTCGATCGCGTGCGCCCGTCGGTGCAACCGCTGCTCGAGACGGAGCTCGCGTCCGACCCTGCGGTGCTGATGCACAAGGCGGTGCGCGCCAACGTGCGCGCGAGCTGCAACCAGCTGCGTCACGGCTCGGATCTGCTCGAGCAGCTCATCTACGAAGAAGACTTGCTGGTGGTGGGCGCGGAGTACTCGCTCGACACGGGGCTCGTAGAGTTCTTCGACGGCGTGCCGCACGTTTGATCAGAGGAGAGCGCGCTTGAACACGCGGGTCGTTGCTTAAGGGCCAGTTGGGCGCACTGTCTAGTCGATGACAGCGCCGCTGCGATGGCCCGAGCACTTCCCGCCCAGCACCGGGGTCGAGCGCTTCTTCATCGGCGTTCGGTGGCTGGGGCCAGACCTTTCGTTCTTTCAAGCGCTGCGCGCGCTGCAAGCGTCGCGCGATCGGTCGTCGCAGTCCGCGTGGGGCAATGACGTCGAGCGTCGCAAGCTGGTGCGGTTCTTCTCAGCGTTCCTGCATCGCTACGTGCGCTGGCCTGGCCGCTACTTCATTCCCGAAGACGCGCTCGCGACGTGCTTGTACGGGCCGAAGTTCGACATGATGGACAACCACGCCTACGAGGTGCTGCAAAAGCGCATGCTCGAGCGCTTCGATCTCGCGCTTGGCGATGCGGAGCTGGAGCGGTTGGCGAAGGGGTCGCTCGCGGATGTGGTGGATTACGTCGCGGCGTCGCGTAAAGGCGCGCGGCGTCGGGCGTAGGCGTCCGCTACTCGAGGTCTTCCAGCTTCACCAGCTCGTCGTGCGCGAGCGCACGCTTGAGCGTCTTGCCGACGACGCTCGCGACTTCGGTGGGCGAAAGGCCAGTGCCCGGGCGCTTGAAGTCGACGTCGGTCGGTTCGATACGCTTGCCGGCAGGCAGCTCTTTGGCCGCCACGATGCTGCGCCGCGCGAAGCTGCGCGCGGGGGCTTCTTTGTCGGTGAGCTCCTGCGCGGGCCGCGTCATCAAGTAGGCGTCTTTGCAGTCGCGCACGAGCCGCGCGAGGCCCTGAGCATCCACGGCGTGGTAGTGGTCGTCGTCGTCTTCCAGCTTGTTGAGCGTAAAGTGCTTCTCGATGATGCGCGCGCCCATGCTCACGGCGATCGGGCACGCGAGCATGCTGTTCTGCGGCTCGGTGTGATCCGAGTAGCCGATGTGCAGGCCAGGAAACTCGCGCTGCAAGAGCGCGATGCGCGTCAGGTTCGCGTCTTTGATCGGCGTCGGATACGAGAGCGAGCAGTGCAAGAGCGCGATGTCGGCGCCGAGGCCGCGCAGCATGTCGACCGTCTTGCGTACCTCCGCGAACGTCGAAGCGCCGGTCGAGAGCACCATCGGTTTCTTGAACGACGCGACCGTCTGCAAGAGCGGCCAGTTGGTCAGATCCGCGGACGCGATCTTGTAGGCGTCCATGCCCAGCTCGTTGAGCAGCACGGCAGCGTCCGGATCGAACGGCGTCGAGAGCATCATGATGCCGAGCTCCTTGGCGTACGCGAACAGCTCGACGTAGCCCTCTTGCGAGATGCGCGAGCGCGACGCGAAGATGTCGTGCTGCGTCTTGCCGCCAGGACCTGCATCCCAATACGTCGGCGCCCACTTCGCCGCGATGCGATCGGCCGAGTAGGTCTGGAACTTGATGGCCTGCGCGCCGGCGATGCGCGTTTGCAGGATGTACTGCTTGGCCAGCTCGACGCTGTTGAAGTGGTGCACGCCCGCCTCGGCGATGACGATCGGCGCTGCATCCGGGCTTACGGCAAAGGTTCCGATGTTCATGGTGCTCTCTTGGAAGTGATCGCTTCCGCGGCCTTCAGTATGTTCTCGGCGACGCGTCTGTTCGAGCGGTCGCGCACCGCCTGAAAGCCGCGCGCGCGCATGTCCTCGCGCAAGCGCTTGTCGGCGATCAGGAGCTTGAGGTGCTCGGCGAGCGTTCCTGCGTCGACGTGCTGGCCCAGGCCCAGGTTGATCACCCCGTACGGGCTCGAGGCGTGTGTGTGCCGCAGCTCGTGCATGTTCTGGCAGAGCGTGATCATCGGAACGCCCATCGTCATCAGCTCGGTCACGGTGCGGCCGGCGGCCGTGATGCCGATGTCGGCATCGCGCACGAGCAGCGCCATGTTCTGCACGCTGCGGTGCACCGCGCCGCGCAGCCCGAAGTGCGTGAGCTCGAACAGCGCATGCGCGTAGCCGGGGCCGAGCACGACGATCACCTCGCCACCAAAGGCGAGCTGTTGCAGCGCAGTGAGCGCCTTGACGGTGAGGTTGTTCGGGTCGGTGCCGCCGAACGAGATCAAGACTTTTTCGACCGTGTCGCGCGGGTTCTTACGGGGCTTCACGCTCTCGAACGCCGGGCCGACGATCGAGTACTGCACGCTGTACCAATGGTTTTCTTGCGGACACAGGTCCGTATAGAGGTCGTTGATCACGATGTCGGCAGAGCGCGCGCCGGGGCCGAGGTCTTCGAAATTCACGACGACCGCAGCGTGTGCGCGCACGCTCTCGACGTACGCCGGCTCGGTGTCGAGCACGTCGAGGATGGCGAGGTCCGGGCGATCGCGCTCGAGCAGCTCGAAGAACTCTTGCTCGCGCTCGATCAGCGCCAGCTCGAACGGCGCGCTCTCGAGGAACGTCGCACCGAGCGCGTTCTCCCCGTCGCGGCGCGTCACGAGCGTGACGTGGTGGCTCGCCAGCTCGTAAGCGAGCGCGAGCATGCGGTGCACGTGACCCATGCCCTGCTTGGGGCTCGCGTCGCCACGGATCAAGATGCGCTTGCGCTGCGCGAAGTACTCGGCCATCGCCCAGTCGGCGTGGGTGTCGATGTCGAGCCCTTCCATCTCGCTCAGCTCGAGCAGCTCGGTCGGCGCGATGATGCGCGTGTTCTTCGCCAGCACATCGCCGATGCGCGCGGCGATGATGCCGCCGGTCTCGACGAAGCACGGCGCCGCCCACTGGCGGTTGACGCGCTCCTTGTAGAGAGGTGCAGCCTTGCCCGCGTCGTCGCGCGTCCAGCGCAGGTGGCCGTCGCGCTGCACGGTGAGCAGCGAGCCCGCGCCCGCGCGCAACAGCGAGAGCCCGCGCTCGAGCGTCTCGAGCCGCAAGAACGGCGAGGTCGGCTGCAGCGTCAGAAAGAAATCCGTCGGCTTGGCGCCGCGGTGCACGAGCCACTCGGCGACGGCGACCGACACCTCGTCGAGCGTCACCGCGTCGGTCGCGAGGCGCGCCTCGCGCAGATGGATGCTGGCGAACGGCTCGCACACCTGCGCGATCTCGCCGCTGTCGGTGCTCACCACCAAGCGCTCGCGCGGCACGCGCTGCGCAAGCCGCTCGAGGGAGTGCAGGATGAGCGCCTTGCCGGCCAACGGCCGCAGCACCTTGCGCGGCACGCCCTTGCTGCCGCCGCGCGCGGGGAGCACGAACCACGCATCCGAAAACGAGTTGTCCGCCATGTGCGGTGGCATCGTGTCCGACTCGCTCCCCCGCGACAAGCCGCTCGCAAACGCGCGACCAGCGCGCGGCTCACTTGCCCTCGAGCTGCTGTTGCACCGCTTTGTGCCAGCGCTCGAGCAGCTTCGGATCGTCGTTGTGGTCGAAGTAGTAGCGGCCAAAGAAGCGCTGATCGTCGCGGATCGCCTTGGGCGTCTGCTTGCGGAGCTCGCGGCTGTAGCCGCGCAGATAAGCGTCGAAGGGCTTGAAGCGAACCTTGGGCGAGAGCTGCTTGATGCGCGCCATCACCTCGCGATCGAAGTGGTAGATGTACCAAGGGCGGTGCGTGACCTCGCCGCCGAACTGAAGCCGCGTGAGCTGTTCGTGGCGCCCGGGGTGATAGACGTCGCGCACGAGGTGCGGCATGCGCTTCTCGATGTAGCCGGGCTCGGCCTTCTTCTCGTGGCCCGGGCGGCCGCGGCGCTTGAGCGGTTGATGCGCGACGTACGCGTCGGTGAGGCCCATCAAGTCGATGACCTCCATGCGCGAGTAGTAACCGACCATGCCGATGCCGGAGGTGGCGACGCGCAGGTGCAAGCCGGCGTCACGCCAGCCGCGCAGCGTCTGGCCGACGCGAAAATTCGAGTGGTTGATGGCGAGCGGATGCCAGCGCGTCACCGGGTACAGCGTGTGCTCGTCGCAGATGCCCCATGCGACGACGCCCGGCGCGATGATTGACACGCCGCGCGCCGACGCCGCGAGCAACGCGACCAGCGCGTACGCGAGCAGCGGCACTCGAAGCCGACCGAGCGCGAAGACCGCGCGCGCGGCGGCGATCAGGATCAGCGGCAAGAGCGTCACGTAGAAGCGGCCGAACATGAAGTCGCCGCCGACCTTCATCACGTACGCGTTGTAGACGACGAAGCTCGCGAGGAAGAACAGCTTGAAGCGGCGCGCGACGAGGTCTTGCGTGGGCCACAGCGCCCAGCCGAGCGCGAAGGGCAGCGTGAGCCATAGGTGGCTTGCGAGGTAGAAGCTCGCCGCGTAGACGAAACCTTGGCTAAACCAGCTGCCCGCGTCGGCTTTGACGAAGTACGTGTTCGGGACGAGCTCGCCGTAGAACGCGTAGCGAAACGCCGTGTGCAGGACGACCAGCAACGCGGGCGCGGAGAACGCGAGCACGTGCCGCCACGCAGAAGGCCATGCCGCAGCGCGCTCGCGAAAGAGCAAGAGGCCCTGCTCGAGCGCGAGCACGAGGCTCGCGAGCGCATAGAAAATCGCGTGGTCCGGCCGCGTCAGCGTGGCGAGGATGAAGATGAGACCGGTGCGCGCCCACGCGAGCGGCGTCTGTGCGCGCACGAGGCTCAGCGTGCCGGCAGTGACGAGCAGCGCGGCGAAGCCTGTCTCGAGGCCGGAGGTACCGGCGGTGACGAAGCTGTCCTGCACCGCGAGGAAGAGCGTCGCGATCGGCAGGAAGGCGGTCGCGCGCGGCGGCTCGCAGCTCGCAGCGTCGGCGCGCGCCAACGCGCGCTCGAGCACGAACACCGCGAGCAAGTTGAGCGGAAAGACGAGCAGCGAAGCCCACAGGCCCGTCTCCGCAGGCTGCACACCCGTGAGCGCGCTTGCCCCGGCGACGAGCATCACCCACAGGAAATTCGTGTAGCCCTCGACGCGCTCGCCGAGGTTCCACACAAGGCCGTGGCCGTGCAGGAAGTTCTCGACGAAGCGAAACGAGATGAACGCGTCGTCGAACACCGAGGCGCGCGCGACGACGAGCGTCAGCCCGACGAGCAGCGCGGCGCCCAGCGCGACCCAAGGGACCGCGTTCAGCGCGCGGCTGCCCGCCCAGCGCGCCGCGGCCTTGTGCCACGCGACAAACAAGAGCCCGCCCGCGATGCCGGTCCAGAGCATCGAAGGCCAAGCGTCGCGAACGGACGCCCCGTACGCGTCCCATACCTCGGTGAGCATGGCGCGCGGAGCATGCTCGGCTTTTGTCGCGAACGCGCGACTTTTTGGCGAGCGGGTTCGACCGAGCGCACCCCGTCACTAGGATCCGAAAGTCGCGCCCATCGAAAAGCCTGCCCGAAGCTTGCGCCCACGCGGGATTGCTTGAAGTGTGCGCGCGATGTCACCCCAAAGAGCGGCTTGGGCTGCTGCTCTCACCATGGCCTGCGTCGCGTGCGGTGAGCCGCGGGAACCGGTCGAGCCTGCCGGCGACTCCGGCGCCGAGGGCGTATTCGAAGACGGCGGCGGCGTCGGACCCGGCGTGCGCGAGGTTCAAGACTTCACGCTCCCGGGACGCGCGGCGGTCTCGCGCCAGAGCTTCGCCACGACCGACCCGTTCGAGCACCTGCGCTTCGACGACGCGGCCGCGCTGATCGAGGCCGGCGGCCGCTTCTACGTCGCCGAGCGCGCCGGCCGCATCTACGCCTTCGAGCCCAAGGCTTCGGTGCGCGACAAGACGCTCGTGCTCGATCTGACCGCGCGCACCATCGCGGGCAAAGACTCGGGCCTGGTCGCGATCGCGGCGCACCCGGAATTTGGCGTCGAGGGCTCGCCCAACCGCGGCTACCTCTACGTCTATTACGCGTACAGCGAAGACAACCCGGGTCCGACGGACTCGAGCAACACGCCGCACGAGCTACGGCTCTCGCGCTTCACGATCCCCGACGGCGAAGCGGTCGCCGACCCGAGCTCCGAGCTGGTGCTGATCGCGCAGCGCGATCGCCACCTCGTGCACCAAGGCGGCGGTCTCACCTTCGGCGGCGACGGCTTTCTGTACCTCGGCAATGGTGACGAGGGCGGCTACGACTGCAGGTTCAAGACCTGCCAACGCAAAGACGTGCTGTTCAGCGGCGTCTTGCGCATCGACGTCGACATGCGCGGCGGCGACATCAGCCATCCGATCCGGCGCCAGCCGATCGATGGCGTCACCGACCACTACTTCATCCCGAGCGACAACCCCTTCGTAGACGACCCGGACGCGATGGAAGAGCTGTTCGCGATCGGCCTGCGCAACCCGTTTCGGATCACGCACGACCCCGTCGACGACTTGATCTGGATCGGCGACGTGGGCCAAGAGCAGTCCGACGAGATCGACATCTTGAAGGGCGGCGAAAACTTCCAGTGGGACGTGCTCGAGGGCCTTGTGCCCGCCGAGCTGACGAACAGCGACCCCACGCTGCCGCGGATCGGTGTCTGGACCGATCCACTCCACGCCTACGAGCGGCGAGAGATGCGCGCGATTGTCGGCGGCCCGGTGTACCGCGGCGCGCGCTTGCCCTCGCTCTACGGTCGCTACCTGCACGCCGACTTCGTCAAGGGCAACCTCTGGGCGGCGAGCTACGCGATCGCGGAAGGCGAAGTCGAGTTGATCGACACGCGCGTGATCCTCGAGACCACGCTGTTCGATGCCGAAGGCGGCATCACCGCGATCATGCAGAGCGCGGACGGCAGCGTGTACATGACGAGCTTCGCCAAAGAGCGCGGCCTGGTCGGCCTCGAGGAAGTGCCGCTGCCCTCACAAGACGCGCCGAGCAAGCTCTCGGACACCGAGCTGTTCCAGGATCTCGAGGCGCTCGCGCCAGCCGAAGGGCTGATGGAGTACGCGATCATCGCGCCGCTTTGGTCGGACGGCTCGCAGAAGCGGCGCTTCGTCGCGATCCCCGAAGGCAAGCGCGCGCGCTTCGAAGCGAGGGGCTCATGGACGTTGCCCTCGGGCACCGTGCTGGTGAAGCACTTCGCGATCGCGCTCGACGAGCGCGAGCCGGACGCCCTGCACAAGCTCGAGACGCGCGTCTTGGTGGTCGACGAAGACGGCATCTACGGCGCGACCTACAAGTGGCGCAGTGACCAGAGCGATGCGGACCTGCTGCTCGAGCACGAGGAAGAAGAGCTGCTGATCATCGACGAAGACGGTGAAGAGCGCGTGCAGACGCACATCTACCCGAGCCCTGCGGAGTGCCTGCGCTGCCATCGACACGACGAGCGCGCGGGCCTCGGGCTCGCGACCGCGCAGCTCAACCGCCCGCTCGACGGCGTGAACCAGCTGCGCGCGTGGCACGCGAACGGCTTGTTCGAGAACGTGCCGGGCGATTTGGATGACGAGGACACGGTCGATGCGCTGCCGCGCCACGCGGCGCTCGACGACGAAGGCGCACCGCTCGAGCAGCGCGTCCGCTCGTACCTCGAAGCCAACTGCGCGCACTGCCACGGCGGCAACGACCTGCACGGGGCGCGTTGGGATGCGCGCAGCGAGACGCCGCTCGCGCAAGCCAACATCCTCGATGCACCGCTCACCGGGCCGACGCACGACGAGACGCTGCGCATCGTGGCGCCGGGCGCGCCGGAGCGCTCGCAGCTCTACCTGCGCGCGACCAGCACCGACCGCGCGCGCCGCATGCCGCCGCTCGGCTCGAGCCGGCCCGACCCTGCGTTCGAGCAAGCGCTGCGCGCCTGGATCGAGAGCCTCGATTAACCTTCGTGCTGGTTGCCCGGCAGCGTGGGCATGCCGGGCACGATCGAGATCGGCGACGACGGCGGCGGGCTGCTGCCGTTGTTGCCGCTGTTGAGCAACACCGGCGGCGGCACGGTCTGGCGCTGCATCTCGTCGCGCAGCGACTTCATGTCGACCGAGAGCGCGTGCGCCCAGCGGTAGATCTGCCTTCTGTCTTTGCCGAAGAACGCCGCGACCTGCGCGATGTTGCCGTGATGCGCCTCGACGACGGTGCGCAGCTCATCGGCCGAAGGCACCGCGTCGCGCCGAACGCACAAGAGCGGGCTCGACGTCGCCTCGAGCGCGGGCGCTTGCTCGAAGCGCAGCTCGAGCCCATCGCGCAGCCGCTGCGGCAAGTCGCTCAGCTCGAGCTTGCCGCGGCGCTTGGCGATCACCGCGATCGGCGCCAGCACTTGCTCGAGCTCGCGCACGTTGTACGGCCAGCCGTAGATCACGAGCGCCTCCGCCACGTCGGCGGTGATCGCTGGGTCGCCAGCCTCGCGCAGGAAGTGGCGCGTCAGCTCGAGGATGTCTTCGCGGCGCTCGCGCAGCGGCGGCACCACGATGATGTGCGCCATCAAGCGCGCGTAGAGGTCGGCGCGAAACGAGCCGGCCGCGACCGCCGCTTCGAGATCGACGTTGGTCGCCGCCACCACGCGCACGTCGATCGTGCGCGGTTGATCGCTGCCGACCGAGCGCACTTCGTTGATCGCCAGCGCGCGCAACAGCTTGGCCTGCACGTCGAGCGCGATGTCGCCGATTTCGTCGAGGAAGAGCGTGCCCTTCTCCGCGCGCCCATACAGGCCCTTGCGCGCTTCGGCGCCGGTGAACGCGCCGCGCACGTGCCCGAACAGCTCGCTCTCGATCAAGTTGCTCGGCAGCGCGCTGCAGTTGACCGGCACGAACGGCCCCGCGCGCTCGCTCTGCTCGTGCAGCGCTTCGGCGACAAGCTCCTTGCCGACGCCCGTCTCGCCTTGCACCAGCACCGGCACGCTGGTCGGCGCGTTGCGGATCGCTTCGCGCAGCCGCCCCATCGCGTGGCCGCTGCCGATCAAGCGCGCGTGCGAGCTGCGTTCGCCATGCGCGCGCGGCAAAGGCCCCTGCACCAGCTCGCACGCCGCGGCGTCGAGAAACTGATAGAGCAATAAGGTCGAGCCGATGCGGATGACATCGCCGTCTGCGAGCTCGGCGCTGCGCACGTTGCGACCGTTCACGAACGTGCCGTTACGGCTGCCGAGATCCTCGATGCGAAAGCCTGTCGCGCTCGGCGCGATCAAGGCGTGACGGCGCGAGACCTGCGCTTGGCGCAGCGGCAGGCTCGGTGTGCTGTCCGGCTCGCGGCCGACCAACAGCTTCGCTTGGTTGAGCGTGCGGCTGTAGCCGAGGTCCGCGCGCGCCGGGCTGTACACGACGAGCAGACGGTGGGCGGCTCCTCCCGCGATGCGGCCCAACGGCGTCGGCTCGGTTTGCGTAAGAGTCATGAGGATGACTTTGGAGCGGCTGTACGTTTCTAACACACCGAGCCATGGCTCGCAGCGAAGCTCGCTCACTTTTTCGAGACAGCGTCTCGTCCGCGCGAGCCAACCGTCCCGGTGCGCCTGGCCCCCTGTCCCATTGCGGACAAGCCTGGCCGAGCACCGGGTTGTCCAAAACGAGCAAGGCTCCCAGTCGTTTGGCTATAAGGCGTGGGCCGATCGCGACCTGCAATCCGGGTTGAGCGGCGTGGTGCTCGGTGGGCCGCGGGTCGAAAGGCTGGAGACATGAAAAGCAACGTGGATGCGGTCGCGCGCGCGAGGCGCTTGCGCGGAGTCGTGTCGATCGCGGTCGGCATGATGGTCTTGATCGGTGGCTGTTCCGGCGACGATGAGGCCGCGCCCAGCGCGGCGCCCGACGGCGGCGGCGGCGACGGCGATGGCGATGGCGATGGCGATGGCGATGGCGATGGCGATGGCGATGGCGATGGCGATGG
>WUUC01092250.1_pt1 | contig 11819 bp, 16 predicted proteins | sample 6278441 | NCBI WGS metagenome assembly WUUC01 (sample SAMN13675441, study PRJNA597444) | soil metagenome | isolation source: soil | place: USA: Washington | collected 2017-10 | reverse complement strand
CGTCGTCTAGTGGCCTAGGACGCCGCCCTCTCAAGGCGGTAACGGCGGTTCGAATCCGCTCGGGGGTACCAGACCAAGATCCTTCGAACCGCGCCCCGCCCAAGGGGCGCGTTCGTCGTTTACGCCTCCTGGCGTGGCTCCCTGCATGGCCTCTGCATCCGTGAGCAGTCCCTCAGGGGCAGTCAGGACAGCGCCGCTCAGCGCGCCTGTCCGCCGGTAGAAGACCGGGCGGTCGTCGTGTTCGTCCAAGGGCTCAGTGTCGCCCTGAATGTCAGCAAGCGGCTTTCGTTCGTCACTGCTGGCCCCACCAGCCTTGTCGCCGGTCAGGCCCGCGAAACCTTCCGTCCGAGCGCCACGGGCAACGACCCCAGCCTCGTTCGAGAACACAGCGATGTGGGCGAATACCGCCTGGTTGAGCATCCGCCGGATGGTCGGTGTCGCCTGTTGGTATAGCGCGTAGGCATTGCCGAGCAGTGCGAGTACATCTTCGGCCGTGACCTTGAGCTCTTCGTATTCCAGGTTGCAGCGCGAAATAATCTTGGTGGCCTCCGTTTCTTCGCGGAAGATGCGCCTTTGTTCGTCCCGGAAGTCCTCCAGCGGTATTGCGTCGCTGTAGTAAGCTTCTTTGGCTTTGGCCCGTTGCTTGGCGAGTCTGGCGAGCCGCTTCTCCTGGCGGCTCCGTTCTTCGGCGCTCAGCTTGGTGACTTCGCCAAGATCGCGGAGTACGGTCTTGCGTAGTCCAGAGATTTGAGTTGGCGTGAGCTGTACAGCCTGCCATTGCTCTTCGACCCGCGCTTCTACGGTCGCCATCAGCACATAGCGGAAGGAACAGACCGCGCGCTTACCCTGTCTGCCCAGGCAGTAGAAATACGGATAGATGCCGCCGTTGCCCCTACTCTTGGTGACGCCGAGTCGGTTGCTGCAGTATCCGCAGACAAGCGAGCCCTTGAGGTAATGCGGATGCTTGTGTATTTTCTCGCGCGACTTGCCCCGGCTTTCGCGGATGGCTTGGACTTGCTCAAAGAGTTCCCGGGAGATGAGCGCCTCGTGTCGTCCGGGATACTCCACACCGTCGTAGGTGACGACCCCGGTATAGTACGGATTCTTAAGTATCGCTTCGACGTGCGTATGCAGCACTTCCCGTTCGGGATAAGCACCGATGGCCCGTGTGCGCAGCCCTCGCTTGTTCAGGGTATGGGCCAGCTCTTTCATGCTCCAGTTGCCCGTAGCGTACTCCGTGAATACCCAGCGGATATGCGGTGCCCGCTCTTCGTCAACGACGACCGTGCGGATTTCCTTGCCGTCTACTCGCTGCCGGATATTCAGGTAGCCCAAGGGTGCGAGGCCAGGTGTGCCACCACTCTTCGCTTTTTGGAACATGCCCTTCTTGGCTTCCGTAGCCAAGTTCGCCGAGTAGAACTCGGCAATCGTGGCCATGATGCCGTGTAGCAGCTTGCCTTGTGGTGTCTGGTCGATGTTTTCGGTTGCCGATACCAATTGCGCGCCGGCCTGACGGATCGCTACGGCGATGGCGATGTCATCCTCGCGTGAACGGGCCAGACGGTCTACTTTGTGGACGATGACGTAATCCACATCCGCCTCGGCACGGAGACGCTTGAGCATCTCTTGCAGCGCGGGACGGGCGGCGCTTTTGGCTGATTCGCCACGATCGACATACTCATCAACGACTGCCGCGCCGAGTTGGTCGGCCATCCGACCGCAGGCTTCGCGCTGCGCACGGATGGACAGACCATCGGCGTCGAAGTCGGTTTTGACTTGCTCGCTAGTCGATACACGTAGGTAGATAACTGCGCGCTTCTGAAGCGCTGGTTCCTGGTCCTTGGTCATGGGGTGTGCCATCTTCATTCCTCCCTTACCCTTACTATTGCCCGCAGGTTTGCCCGGTTGGGTCTGTTGGCGTGCGTCCATTCCGCACACACCAGCTCCACCCCTGCCGCTTCCAGTGTGAGCTGCAACGCCGCCATGTCCGCGCTGCTGCGCGCCAGGCGGTCGAGGCCAGGTGTGACCAGGTAGTCCACATCTCTGAGCGCCAGCAGTTCATCCAGCATCTGCCGCATGACGGGCCGCCGCTCGATTGCGCCGGTACCGCCGTACTCGACGTACTCACGGACGACGGCTGCCTGAAGGCGCTTCGCCGCTTGCTCGCACGCCTGTCGTTGCCCTTCGATCAGGTGAGATTCTGCCTGGTCGTCACGGCCAGATCTGCCCAGCACGCGCGCCCGTAGAAATAGTGCGGCGCGTTTTACTTTGCCTTTCTTGCTCATATCCTCTTCCTCCTTTCCGCTACGCAGGTATACCGCACAACTCGAATCGCAGGTGCGATCGGCGGAAGTACAACTCCGCCGGTTGTTCATCTCGGTCAATGAAGCCCAGATGTTCGAGGCGGATACGAATGGCTTCTTCGGAGACGCCAAAGAGCCCGGCGAGCACCGTGGTTTCCTGAAATCCTCTTGTCCAGGCTCGCTTGACGAGCATGGTCGGCATCAGCAGGTGCGCGGCAAAGTGGTCACAGATCCGCTCAATCTGACGTTCCCTAAGTTCAGCATCACCCCGCCCCAGCGCCCGATGCAGGGTCGGGGCATAGGGATAGTCAATGACGTGCTTCAATTCATGGGCCAGGGTGAAGCGCCGATGGGAATGCCCCTTATTCCGATTAATCCGGACAAGGTAGCCGCTGCTGACTCGCTTGGTGAGGCCGCTGATATCTTCACCAAGTTCATGGGCGGCAAGCGGTTCGACCATCACGCCTGGCAAGATGGTTACTATCCATTGAAGCGGCATAGCCGCGCTTTCCACTTCCAGCAGTTGCCGGAGCCGAACTGCTTGCACTTTGGCCACGGTCAGCGATTCGCTATAGCTGAGCGGGCGTTTGGGGCTCAGTTTGCGAAGCCGCATCAACAGCCCGCTTGGTACTGTTTCAATTTCCTTGGTCATCGTCTCCTCCCTTCTTATGTGTCTTTGCTGGTGTATTCTTCTACTAGTCGCGCTAACGCTTCAGCATCAGTGCTGTCCATGCCATACTTCCGCCGGAAATAAATTCGCGCTGGGGGCAGGCTGCTGGACGGCTCCACCCCGATAAACGCCAGCAACTCACTGGCATCTACTTCCAACACCTCGGCCAATCGTTGCAGTTTCTCCGCCGAGGGGTTGTCCTTCTGGTCGTTCTCCAGCTTGGCCAGATAGCCATTGCTAATCCCGGTCAGCTGTTCCAACTCCCGAAGAGTTAACCCGGCCGCTTCGCGCTTTGCGCGTAGGTATGTGCCCAATGTGGCCTGTGTTTCTTTGGCCATTTATTCCCCCTTTCCAGTTCAAGAATAGCTCGCTTAGCTTCCTTAAGGAAGCGTAAAATATACATCGTCTTTATGTTTTCACTGCCTGAGTACCTCGTACAAATACCGGGCCGAATTTGCTGTGTATTCCACGGCGAACAACTGGTCGGCCGGAGGTGGCAACCGCCGCACAAGCCGCCGGATAGCGTCCCGCCGCTCGGGCGTGACGGTTGACACCAGCACGCGGGGCATCACCCCGCCCGGCCCTATCTGACCTCGCCGCAGGAAGTCCAGGTAGACGAGCAACTTCCTGTGAACTGTCGGCAGGCTTTCTGTCGCTTGATCTATTTCGGCCCACCAATGGTCCCGGACGTTACCGGCCATCAGGAACAGGTAGGCGTCTGGTTTGACGTGGCCGCCCAATCCGTTCGGCCACCAGCACGCCGGTTCGGTGGCGAAGTCCGTCACCGTGAAGCCCTCAGTGCGCCCCAGCTCGACAAGAGAGACGGCCAGGTCGGCAACCGCAACCGCATGGCGCACTGTGCGTTCGCCGGGTGTGCCAGGCCGCCGCACGCGCAGCGCCTGACCGCCCGCCGCTTGACGCCCAGCCAACAGACGCTGAGCCACGGAGTCGAGCGCCCAGAGCTGGACGCTTGAGCCGCGCCCGCTACCGCCCACACGACGCGACAGTGGCACCAACACCCGCCAAACCGTCAACCGCCGCAGGACGCGGGACCGGACAACAGCCCGGGACATGGCGGCGTTGCAGCTCACTGCCCCAACTGCCGGACAGTAGTGTGGACGCGGTTATTGCCGATCCACCCTACTGCTCGGGCGGTATGACTGCCAAGAAAATGCAGAACCCCGAGGGGTTCGCAGAAATGCCGCACGCTGGGGAGTCGCCAGATGGTGAGGCTCTGCGCGCGGCACGCTTGAAACAACGACAGCCGCTGCTCCAGGCGGCGCTGAGGCGATGCGGTGGTGGTTGCGCAGACCCGGCAATAAGCGCAAGCAGTAGCAAAGAGCGCTTTTCGGTAGCCACCAGCGAGACCCCCTTCTTACAGCAATTCAAGCCCACTCTTGTCATCTATGTAGCCTGGAGGCGTAGCGACCGATGTATCTGTGTAGATTGGGTCCTGCTCTGATGGAGTATATATGTTTGTCGAGAAGCCTTCCGCGCACTCCCCTGGGTTAACGAGAGACGTCACTGCGAAGGCTTCTGAACCATAAATTGTTCGCTCCGAACCGGTTGCAAGCATGTAAGTACTTGTGGATATGTGGTGGGGTCTGGATGGAAAACTACGTGCCACGATTGTTTCGTGGAAATGTGGCAAACCCCGGAAGAACGAGCTAACGGAGCAAACACTCGCGAGTCCTCCCACCGTCTGGCGGCTTGAATGGGATAAATGGGTAAAGGAAGGCAATCAGCCTGCCACGATGGTACGACCGCTTGATGCCCGTACCAATACGGTGCTGGTCGTGCCTCACTGCATCGGCATTGAGCCACCCAACGGCACGGTTTGCAATGTCGGCAAACTGTACCGGCAAGAGGCCGGAAGGCGAACCTTGGTAGCCGACAAGGTAATCTCGGTCTCAACGCCACCGGTGAAGAGCGGGCCAGCCGAAGCGGTCAGTCCGTGGCCGACTCCGATTTATAGTCATCATGGCGAATAGTGGGCGGCGGCCTTTTAGCTCTTAATCGTCTTCACAATCGCAACGTCGACCTCGCTGTCCTAACCCTTCCTCAATCCTGTAACCCTCACCACCCCCAACACATGCAACAACGCCAACTCACCCACAAGATCCACCGCCGTAATCTCCTCGTCGGTTACGCGAATCGGCCGCCGGTCAAGCCGGTGCAGCGTCAACACACGAGCACGTGTCCACGCTGCCTGAGAAAACGGCAAGTATGGCCGGTCAAACTGGTCATGAATCTTCTTTGTTACTTCTGCGGGGCTTTCCCCAGTCTCCTGCGACAGGGCGTATATCGCTCTGGCTGCTATCCACGACATATACTCAATAATCCCGTGATCACCATCCCGAGTAAGGGCGGCCTGAAGTTGTCTGGTTGGCCAGTCTCGTTGCTCACCAGTAGCTAGGCGAAAGATGTCCTTAATCGCGTTGTCCAGATCAGCGTGCGTTCTTTGGCTAATCGTCGGCTTGGACTCTGGCGGTTGAGCGGTCACATCTGCCTTCGGTGGATCTAATGGGTAGTTGAGGTTCAGATGGGTATGACGATCGAGCACCACACGACCTTGCCCCCCTGCTTGACCTTCGGCAGCCGGTAGCCGAAGCCATCGGTGAAGTGCTGCACCAGGAGCAGCCCGCGGCCGCCTTCGTCATCGGGGCCGGCTGTTTTCTCTACCGGCGGCTTCGTACTCGGATCCCAGACTTCTATAACCAGCCGCTGTCCTTGCCGGTAGAGGCAGATCGAAATGAGCTTGGCTCGCCGGAGCTGTGTGTACGTCAGTCGGGGGTAAGCCTCGATGATGCCGACTTCTTTGACGGCGTTGGTCACTAGTTCCGAGATGACCAGCTCGGCTCTTACTACGACGCCGGACATGTTCCAACGTCCCAGCAGATCACGGGCAAAGCGCCTGGCTGTGCGCGGCGCATCCGGGATCGCTGCCAGCTTCAGGCAGTTGCGTCCCGATGCGTAAACCCTCGCGGCATGGTCGGTCGTCACAGACATACCCGATCTACTTCCGGTTGCGGGTTGGCGGCAGGGCCAGCGTCGGAGCCGGGACTCTCGGGAACCTCAGCACCCCTCCCTGTAAACCGCTGAGGTGATCTACAACGCTGGCCCTGCGCTCTGTGCGGCCTGCGAGGGTTCGCCCGAAAAGTGCTCCGGCCCATACCTCGCCTCGCTTGCCGCTTGCTTTTTTTGGGGGCGCTGCCAGCGTGAATTATTCGGCGTTACGGCCGTATGCTTTAGGCAACTAGCCCGTTATGCCTAAGAGGCATAACTTTTGGCGGAACCCCTAGGTTGGGCGGCTACACTTAGGGACTCCGGCGGAAACGGCAGCCACAGAGGAGATCGCCTAGATGGATGGATCGTCTTCGGGGCGCTCGTGCCGTCAGTGCGGCACCCGCCTAGCGGCAGACAACCGTGATCTTATCTGCGGGGCCTGCCGACGCAAGGCACGTGATGTGCTCTTTGGACCGCCAGCCGTGCCCAGCTCGTTCTGGGACTCCCCGCAGATGCAGGCAGTCTTGGCAACCTGCCATATGGGCAAGGTGGTACAAGCCTTTCGTGAACACCCGTACCACGGACGGCGTATTTCCCAGACAACGGCCGCCAGATGGCTCTATCTCACCCAGTCGCGCCTCAGCCGTATTGAGAGCGGCCCGCCTATGCATGACTTGCATCGGCTGACGAAAATAGCGCATATCTTGGGTCTGCCTCACCACCTACTGTGGTTCGCGCCTGTCGAGGAGGCCGAACTACAATATGAAATTCCGCCATCTACCGCTCTACAACTTGCCGACAGCGAGCATAGTTCCGGCGACCATGCATGGCAGGTCGTGAGTGAGATGCTGCGCCGTACGTTTCTGCAAGGCGGACTAGCTGCCCTAAGTGTCGAGGCCGCCCGACTTAATCAAGCGCTGACGCCTTCCACAACTGTTGATGTGGCTGCGGCGCAGCACTTTGGCTCGCCTGGCTATTCCAGTCAGGCCGTTCACTTTGATCTCGTCAGCAGTATGTCCGCAGCCCTGCTGTCGCCTGGCCAGCATGCAATTGCACCGCTCGACACTAAGCAATTGAAACAGCAGGCGATACGCGCTTGGGAGCTTCGCCAATCTACGAATTATGAGGCTCTAGGCGAGTTGCTTAGTTATTCGCTCGCTGAGGCTGAAGCGGCTCGCAAACAGGTGCAAAGCGAAAGCGAAGAACTTACCGCTACTGCTGCTTTTGTCCATGTGCACAATGCAGCTTCAGCGTTGCTCAAACGGTTGCAGGCTCCGGAACTGGGTGCGATTGCGGCCGACCGAGCCCTTCAAGCCGCAAGGGCAGCCGATGACGACTTGCTTATCGGTGCGGCTACGCTTCGCTTGGCTAACGTGTTTCTTGCCGCCGACAAGCCCACAGAGGCGCTTGATACGGCTACCGATGGCGCAGACGCGCTGCTTGCTCACATGAACGACGGGCCAGCGTATGCGGCCACTTGGGGTGCGCTACTGCTGACGGGCGCGGTCGCCGCCGCGAATCTGGAAGAAAGTGCACAAGCCTGGGAACTGCTGGGGCAGGCCAAGGTCGCCAGCAGCCTGCTCAAACAGGAATACGCCGGGCTGCATGCCCTCTTCGGCCCGGTGAATCTCGCCATCCACGGCGTCCAGCTCGCCGCCGAGTTGGGCAACCCACGCGAGGCCCTGCGGCGGGCGGCGCGAATCGATGTAGACAGCCTGCCGCCTACCTTGCTGGAGCGTCGCTCAACACTGCTGCTGGATACCGCTCGCTGTCACAAAGCTGAAGGCGACCACGATGCGGCCCTCGGCGCGTTGCTGAGCGCCGAGCATGTTGCCCCGCAAGAAGTCCGGTACAACCCGGTAGCCAGAGAACTTACCTCCGAGCTTCTGGCTACACCCAAAGGGCGTGACAGCGACCTACGGGCACTGGCTACCCGGTTGGAAGTGCTGGGCTGACAAAGGAGCATCTCGTGACTTCATCCACGGTGGTGTTGTATGTGATTGCCTGCGGTGGCCGTCCGGCTGCTGATCTGCCGGCCTTCGTGGTGTGGGCGCAGGAGCAGGGGTGGGATGTGTGCGTCATCGGAACACCTGCCGGGATGCAGTTCCTTGATGCCGCCCGCCTGGCCGAACTGACAGGTCATCCAGTACGGGACAACTACAAGCGACCTGAAGACCCGGATGTGGTGCCGTTCCCGCCCGATGCCTTTGTAGTCGCCCCAGCGACATTTAACACGATCAATAAGTGGGCGGCGGGCATCAGTGACACGCTGGCGCTGGGGTTGCTCAACGAGGGGCTATGTGCTGACCAGCCGATTGTGGCCGTACCAAACCCCAATACGACTCTTGCCAAGCATCCGGCTTTCCTGCGCAGTGTGAAATTTCTGCGGGATGCCGGTGTACGGGTGCTGTTTGATCCTGAGAAATATCCATTGCCAACGCCGAACCTCGGGGAGCCGAGTCGTGAACTTTTTCCATGGAAGGCGGTGCGGGAGGAGGTTGAGCAGATACAGATGGCAATCGGTTCTAGCTATTGATGCAAGGCAGGCCAGCCATTCGGCATCCGGGAAGCTAGTTTTTCTTGATTGCCGTAGCTCTTTTCAAAAGTCCCATTCCTGAATTTTCTCCTCCACTTAGTCTGGTGCGCTATCGGTTGCGCAAATCCTCTGCCCGACGCTCGTTATCTCTGATGGCCTGATCCAATATTCTCAACCCGTAAGGGTCACAGAACGGATATTCAGGCGTAGGAGCGAGTTCACCGTCTATTAGTCGTGCGTTCACCACTACGAACGGCTTATCCTTGCGTTGCGCCGCGAGGCTTGCCGGAATGTCATTACCCGTGTGGTAACTAAAGGTCTCGTTGTCCTCTGTAACTACGTAATGTTTCGGGAGCTCGTCAGTTGCGCCGTTAACCGGCCAGCCAGAGCTGTATTCGACATGTTCGTATATTACGCGGTCCATCTTTTTTCTGCGCTTTGACGCTCTTATAGTGTAGGTTTCTAGATAGACAGCCACTTGACCGATATTTTTTTGACGCATTATGGCTATAAATTCCACTGAACGTCGTAGCGAGACGGCCTGCTCTTTATGGTACCATTTCTCAACTTCTGACTTATAAGCGGCGGCCCGTCTGCCAAAGTCATGCAACTCGCCCATGTCTACTCCTGTTCGTCATGGGGCATATTTTGTTACACTTACTCTCAAAGGTCAATACTTCTATGGTAGCCCCGCTCAAAACAATGGATGATCTAAACGAAGTGAGTGAGGGCGGTTTCGCCGATGAGCTCCGGCCGATTCTCTGCTGTGCCGTTTCTCGGCGTGCACGTTGGAGCATCCGGAGACAGGGGTTCGCGTAGCGGTGCTGGGGGCGTCGGCCCTATGATGATCCCTGCCAAAGCTCCGGCATTCCTATGCAGTGGGAAGGGCGGTACGGAAGGAAGTTCAGCAGATACGACTGGCAATCGGGTCCCAGGCTTAATACAAGTCGGCCACGCGATTCGCACCCTATATAAGTAGCCTACTCCTTGGCCTTCCCTCGTCGACCGCCAGTCGGGCCGCTCTCTCGTGTGCTGGACGTGGCAGCCGGTCCTAATACCTTCGCAATGGCTGCCTTCCGTTCGTTGAGCCTGCGCTCCTCTTCCTCTATGCCTGCCATGGCTTGCGCGCGTACCTCATCATCGCCAAGCTTCATGTCAATCCAGTGTCTAAGCGCTTCCTCGCCAACCTGATTGATGGTCTGCCCAGTGATTTCCCGTATTCCCTCGACCTGCTCCCGCAGCGCCGTGTCGATACGGGGAGCAAAGACGACGGATCTTCGCTCGGCTTCCTCTTGTGGTGCCGCTGGCGGTGCTGGTGCTGACTGCACACCTGGTTCTTGTTCGCTCATTTTACCCTCCCCTTATTGCTATTGCGGTTCATTTATAACATAAAGGGAGAGGTGGTGCAATGTCGAGATCAGAATCGAATAGGATGCGCGATACCTCTGTGCACCCTATTCGTTATCCTGACTTCTCTGATTTTGCTGACTACGGCGCATATCCCATGCCTGGATTCCCCGGACAACTTCATCGCCAAAGCGAGTCCAAAATCGTCGGAAGCGTGACACGAGCAGTAGGAGAGCAACGAGGTTCAAGGGGATCCAGATGCGCGGGTTGAGATGATCATGCCCAGTTGCGGAGGCTGCAATTAGTATGCCAAGCGACAGGACTGCAGCCGTCGCCATGTTGCGGTAGAAGCCGATCTGGGGGTTCAGAATCTGGAGCTGCCCGTCAAGCTGCTCTTGTCTAAGCAACGTATAACCGATATTGAAGCGTTGTTGAATGCTCGACGCATCGGGGAAGAGTTGCTCGAACTTCTTCTCTATCCTCTGTTGCTGCGCTTCGTCGTAACGACCACGCTTTCCAAAGAGCCCAGCAGTAGATGGCGGCCACGACCCAGGTCGTTTACCCCAGACCAAAGGTTGCAGAAAATTTGCTACTGCAACATTGAGGTGGCCGACTACAAACGCTGCTGCCGTAAGCAATATGAGAACCGTAGCGCTCGGGCTGACGTTCGTGGGCACGACCTCGAAGCCATAGAGGACTGTAGCGAGCACCAAGCCGCCGGGCAAGATAAAGCTGATGTACTGATAAATATCCAGCTTGTCCATCGTGGGCCTCTTCTGCAAGGAAGGAAAAGCATCTGATCACCCCACAAGGTGGTCGCCATCCGACCCCAGGTTACCACTAGGTAATCGTGTGGATCCGGTCGCCCTTGTGGTCGTCAATCCAGATGTCACCGTCATCCCAGATCTTGACCGTAATAGTCCCGTGGTATCGGGTTGACAGCACTTTTGCTCCGTGGCTGGCGTACTGATCAGAGGCGTCCGTCGAAGGCTTTTTGCCCACGGAACAGATAACGGCATCAGGGGACATGGCGTCCACGGCGTCTTCGTCGTATCCAGACTTTCGCCCATGATGCGACGCCTTAAGTAGATCGCATTTTAGAGCGTCTGTGCCCAGGTCGAGCATAGAGTCCCAGGACGGGCCTTCGGCGTCACCTGGCAGAATGACACTTCGGCCGGCATGAGTAATTTTCAGGACGTACGAGCAGTCGTTGTATGAGTCTTTGTTGTTGCAGGCTTCTATTAGTTCCTTGGTGGGAGAGAGGATTTGGATGTTGTCATCTGTCCAGTAGTGTCCTGTAGCGCCACGGAGGTTTTTGATAACCGTGTGCTCGGAATCGTCAGGGCCGTTGCCGCTTCGCAGTACCTGGTAGACGAGCCAGTCGAGCCAAGAATATGGAGAGTTGTTGAAGCTACTCTCCTCGCATTCTTTGTTGTGCGCCACGTCCCAGAAGCAGCTGAACGGCACTTTCTCCTGCCAGAAGAACCGATGGAGCCCGCTCATGTGATCCATGTCAGGGTGTGTCTGGATATAGCGAAAAATTGGCCGGCCGGAGAAGTTTTCGACGTAGTAATCATATGGATCAACCAGAAGGGATTTGTAATACTCCTCCCAGGTGCGCTTTGCCTCGACGAGTCGCGCGGCTTTGAACTGCCAACGCGACAGTCCTCGTGCTTCGGCCAGGGCGTCGATGTCATCTTCAGGGAGACTCTTGGAGTTGTTGATGTCGATCATTGCCAAGCGCCCAGAGGGGAACTCCACAAAGGTGCAGTCGCCGTGACCGACGTTGAGGAAGTGGAGAGTGAGCACGCGAACCTCGCAAAGCGAAAGCAGGGAGACTTGAGCGCCGGATAAACCGCTGGGTCGCCATGCTACCCCCGAGGCCATCTAGTACTACAGCGACAGCTTGTTATGGGATGCGGCGTGGCGGCGTGACAGTCTCGGTGGCGCTGCGGAT
>WUUC01055220.1_pt1 | contig 11819 bp, 13 predicted proteins | sample 6278441 | NCBI WGS metagenome assembly WUUC01 (sample SAMN13675441, study PRJNA597444) | soil metagenome | isolation source: soil | place: USA: Washington | collected 2017-10 | reverse complement strand
CATGCACGTGCACCAAGGTGAGTGCCGCATCGAAGCGCCGCGCCAGGGCTGCGGCGACGCGCGTGGCTTCTGCGGAATGCGTGGAAAAATCGATGGCGACGAGCAACTTTCGGATGTTCATGATGACCTCCTCGGGGGCTCCCGTTTCGTGCCTCCAAAGCAGGCGGCGTGCCAGCCGTGCCCATCTCGCTGCCAGCCGCACACTCACCCCAGAATGACATGAGCTAGCGCCGCCACCGGACGCACGCTTTGCAGCCAAACGCTCCGAGTCGCAATTTATGCGTCACATGGGGGGCGCGATCTTCTCTACAGCGTGCCGCTGGCGTGCCGGCACCAATCTTGCTCGATGGCCCCACGGAGGCAAAGGGAGATGAAATGAAAAACGCTGCAGAAATCATGAACCGGAAATTCTTCGCCGCCTGCCTGACGGACTCGATAGGGCCTCTGCTACGCCAGATGGCTGAGCTCGGTCTCGGAGCCATTCCCGTCCTGGATCTGCGGGGGCGCCCGCTGGGGGAGGCCACCGTCGCCGAGATCGAGCGCGCTCATGATATGGAGGAGGTCACCCAGCGCTTGACCCGTCCGGCGCTCTGCATGGATCAGAACACTCCGATCGAGGTGGCCGCCCGCGCGTTGGCAATGAATCGGGCAGTTGGTCTGCTCCTGGTTGATGAGCATGGGGTGGCCGTGGGGTCGTTGAGCGCCATCGAGTTGCTTCGCGCTACCCTCGGGCTCAATGGGGCGCAGAGTATGACCCAGCCCGTGGACAGGGATGCTTGCTGGGAGGAAGCCGACTATCTCGACCTCGGCGCGGTGCACCGTGCACCGGAGGCACCGGGCATCATCCTGATCAGCCCAAGCCCGGGTCTGAACGCGCGCGACGGGCGCAGCGTGTGGGCAGAGGCAGCGAGCAACATGCGCGAGCGGCTGGACGAGATGCTACGCAACCCCCAGGATAACGTCCGGTTGGAAGGCATGCTCGACGTGTATCCCAGGACGCTGCGTTTCCGTTGCTTGACCGTGTTTGATGCGCAGCAACGCGAAGAGCTGACCCATGCGCTGTGCAGCATGGATGGCGAGGAGAACGCCCGCGAGACCGACAGGGCACCGGCGGACGCGGAGCTTGTGTCGCACACGTCGATGGTGGTGGCCAAACCCGATCAACTCTCCAACGCCGGTTGATCGGGTCTGGTGGCTCCGATCGAACCTGCGAGATGCGGCTGATCGGAACACGCTAACAGCTCGCCTGGCCCAGCCAGTCAGGCGTTGCTGGGCCGACCCAGGGTCAACAGCAGGGCGCTCTCTTCGCTGGCCTCGACGTGGTGGCGTAGCCCCGCGGCCAAGACGAGGAGCTCGCCACTCTTCATCTCGACAGTGCGCGCCGGCAGCCCCAAGGTGACTCGTCCGGACAGCAAGTGGATCGATACCGTGGCATCGGCATGATGCTCCGCAATTCGCGCGCCAGCCTTCAGCGCCATCAATACGATCCGTTGGTCGGTAGCGCGCACCAACGTGCGAGCCGTGTGTCCGTTTCGCGCATATGGCTCATCGAGCCTCAGCTCGCGATCGACAGCCATGAGGTCGAAGCTGATTCCATTCTCGGTAGACTCGGGTTTGTGCATATCGCTCTCGTTCTCCTCATTGCTAGACGTGTCAGATGCGCTGCGGCCGGGCGGAAGCCACCAGCTGGATGAGCATCGACGTGAACGTCACGCTCCAGGCGGCGAGCGCAACATAGACCGAGTACCGTGGGATGACGAGCAGGAACCCGAGGTCGGCGGCCTGGGCGAGGCGAGCCGTACTGACGGTGTACATTCCGATCGGGAAGACCATGCCCCAGTACTGCGGGTCATACCGGAGCGGAAAGCGCCGAACGACGTGGCGCCAGACGCCCAGGATCAGGAGCAGCGGGATCCACCATGTCGCGGTGACCCAGAAGAACAGGGTGAAGCCTATCAAAAATGGCTCCAGCCGCTCGAGCAAGCTGAAGTCATGGCGGACGAGCAGAAGCATGGATCCCGCGAGCGTCGTGATGGCCACGGCGCCCATGTTGATCCAATACGGCGGAGTCAGTCGATCCATCGTCATCGCTAGAAACGTGAAACGGTAGAAGATGAGCGTGATGATGGTGAGGTAGAGCATGGCGCCGAGCAGGTACGTGCACAGGGACAGGAACAGCATTGGCTCGGGTGCTGGCAGATACGGCGAGAGCAGAGAGCCGAGGACGGAGACGGCCTGTGTCGCTACGATCGCGATCAGCCACGCGCCGTTGATGCCCGCTTCGAGCGATGGCTTGTCCTCGCGCACCACGACGGCCGTGAAAAACGCGTACATCACCAGCACCCATAGCCCGACGCCCACGAACCAGAGAATCAGGGCGGGTGACGGTTCTTTGGCGACGACGAGCAACTGTGAGCCGAGCACGCAGGTCCCGGCGACGAGAGTAAAAAAGCCCGGGCCTCGGCTGTGGTCGCGAAGGTCTTCCAGCACGCGCCGCGTATAAAATAGAATGCGCAGCAGCACGCACAGGCTCAGTACCGCGTACGCTGCGAGGTTGAGCGCGAGCAGCACTCTGGCTATCCACATCAGATTGCACAGAGCGCTGGCGATGGAGACGATGCCGGTCGCCATGACCAGCGCGAAGTAGCCAGGAAAGAGGTTCTCGACCGCACCGGCGAGCCGCCGGGCCAGCGTTGGCGGCTCCGTAGCGCTCATCTACTCCAACCGATACAGGTACCGAAGCAGGCCCGCGTTGAGCCCCAGGCAGACCAAGCTGGCCAGCGCTGATGGAAGCGTGATCGCCTTGTCCCCGCCGAGGTAGGCGTTCATGGTCGCGGTCAACAACCAGAGTTGCAGCACGACAATCAGAGCCACAAAAGGCAGCATCGCATTGACGATGCTCATGCGTTGCGCCCGGGAGTTGCGGAGCCGGTGTTTCATGCTGCTCCGTCCTCGATGCCCGTCGCATAGACAGTTTCGCCTCGCACGTCCAGCACGACGCGCGGAAGGCGGCGCTGGGGTGGGCCAGCGATGGGCGCTCCGGTCGTGAGGTCGAACCAGCCATTGTGGCAGGGGCAGTGCAGCTTGCCTTCGCTCACCTTCGGGACCACGGGGCATTGCAGGTGCGTGCACTGCTGATCGTAGGCCACGAAGACACGGAGCCCGGTCCTCACCAGAAGCCGAGGTGTGCTGCCCTCGGGATACTGAAAGGTCTTCGCTCCGCCCACCGGAAGCTCATCGATTGCCGCCACGGCGCGGGGCAGAGGCGTGGGAGTTTGGCGCCCAAACCAGCTCTTGTAGGCGAGCCAGAACTGACCGACCACAAATGCCCCGCTGGTGAGCACCATGAATTTGATCAGGTCGCGGCGCGAAACATAGTCGTCATCGGCCCAATCGATGGGGAAATCGCGGCGCCAGCGCGGCTGCCCACCCGCGGTCGCTCGATCGGGCGGCACCGAGTGCGGCGCAAGGGGCTGGTCCCTGTGGTTCGCGTCGTTCATCCGTCCCCCTGGTCTTCGAACACATCATCGAGCACGTCGTGGCCGATGGTTGGAACGTACATGGCGGCAGTGACGTCGAGGATCTCGGGTCCTCGATCGATAGGGACCATCACGTTGACTTTGGTCCGAATGGTCTGGCCGCCGAACTGGAACGTGTTCATCGGCTTGGCTCGCGGGCGCAGCTTTGCCATTTCCGAACGGGTTCCGAAGGCGAGCGCCTGGCTTGGGCACACGGACGCGCACATCGGCTTCAGGCCGTTCGATGTGCGATCGTAACACATGTCGCATTTCATCATCAGATTCATGCGCGTGTTCATCTTGGGAACGCCGAAGGGGCAGGCCAGCACGCAGTTGTTGCAGGCGATGCAGCGCGGCTTCCGCGCGGTCTGGACCACCCCATCCTCCGTGCGTTTGATCGCGTCCGCAGGGCACACCTCCGCGCAGGTCGGAGAATCGCAGTGCATGCACACGACGGGAAGCGTCTGCGTCGAGCGCGAGCGGTCGACGTAGTCGAGTTGGATCATGGATTGCCCCTTGTGTGTGTCGCACTCGGTGCAGGCCTGTATACACGACTGGCAACCGATGCAGCGGCTGGGGTCAATGAAGAACTCGAGGAGCTCGGGAACCGGCATGGCTAGTACAGCCCTCTCATTGTTGCGGCTCGAGGATATGGGCGTAGTTGGGAGGACCGCTGGCGAGGCTCACTCGCACGGCGCACACCTTGTACTCGGGGATCTTCGAGATGGCGTCCTGTGCCGCGATGGTCAGCTGGTTGGCGCTCTTCCGCCCGCCCCAGTGGTAGGGGATGAAAACGGTATCCGGGCGTATGGTCTTGACTACGGAGGCGCGCAGCGTGCACGTGCCGCGGCGGCTCTCCACCGTCGTCCAGTCCCCGTCGGCAATTCCGAGCCGCGCCGCGAGCCGCGGGTGAATCTCGACGCGCGGCTCTGGGTAGTGATCGACGAGCGGACCGATGCGGCGCGTCTGGTTGCCGGACAAGAACTGGCTCACGACGCGCCCCGTGGTCAGGATCACCGGATACGCGGCATCCACGTCCTCGGCGGGGCCCACGTACGGCGTGGGGTTGAAACGCGCCTTGCCATCGGCGAAATAGAACGGCCCGGCGCCGTTGGCCACTGGGTTCCAGGAGCCGGGCTCGAACAGGCGCAGCGTGCCCTGCGGGCCAGGGGCGGCGACTCCATCCGGCACCTCGCTCGGGCACGGCCAGAAGACTCCGAAGTTCTCCTCCACCCGCTCGTAGGTCACCCCCGAGTAGTCGCAGATGCCTCCCTTCGAGGCGACACGCAGCTCCTCGAAGATCTCGCGCGTGCTCTCGAACGACATCCCGTGATCTCGGCCGAGCGCTTTCGCAATGTCCTGGATGATGCGCCAATCCTGGCGGGCCTCGCCGGGGCAGTCGACTGCCTTCCGGATACGGATGATGCGCCCCTCCACCTGGGTCACGGTGCCCTCGTCCTCCTCCTGTAGGGAGCCGGGAAGCACCACGTCGGCGTAACGCGCGCTTTCACTCATGAAGAAATCGATGGTCGCGTAGAAATCGAGCTTCTCGAGGGCGGCGCGAACGAAGTTGTTGTCCGGCAGCGATACCACCGGGTTGAAACAAATGGAGAGTAGGCCGCGCACCTCTCCGGAGTGGGCTTTGCGCAGCAGCTCATAAGCGTCGACGCCCGGCTGGGGAAGGTCGTTCGGATCCATTCCCCAGACCTTCGCGATGTAGGCGCGGTGCTCCGCCTTGGCCAGATCGCGCCCACCCGGCAGCTGGTCGCACTTCTGGCCGTGCTCGCGGCCACCTTGCCCGTTCGCCTGCCCGGTGATAGTCGCATAACCGCAGCCCGGCTTGCCGATGCGCCCCGACGCCAGCACGATATTGATCGCGCCCAGCACGTTCTGCACTCCGTGGCTGTGATGCTCGATGCCACGAGCGTGCATCAGAAAGCTGGTCTTCGCCGTGCCCCACAGCTCGGCGCACGCACGGATGGTCTTCTCCGCGATGCCGGTGACCTCCGCCGTCCGCCGTGGGGTCCACTCCCGCACTTGCTCCGCCACCGCGTCAAAGCCGACGGTGTTGCGCTCGATGAAATCTCGGTCGAGCCAACCGTTCTCGATCATGAGCTGCAGAATGCCGTTGAATAGCGCTGCGTCTCGCCCAGGTTTGATGGGCATGAACAGGTCACAGGTTCGCGCGAGCGGTGTGATGCGAGGATCGACGACGATCACCTTGGCGCCGCGCTCGCGCGCCTGCCAGATATAATTGGTGGTGATGGGCGCGCACTCGGCGACGTTGGCGCCAGCGACCAGGACCACGCTGGCCTCGAGAATGTCGCTCCACGGGTTTGCCGCGCGGTCGATCCCGAACGCCTTCTTGTTGCCGGCGCCCGCGCTCACCATGCAAAGCCGGCCATTGTAATCGATGTTCGCAGTCCGCAGACACATGTGGGCGAACTTGCCCATCAGGTACGTCTTCTCCGTGGTCAGGCTGGCGCCCGACAGCACGGCGAACGCGTCCCGCCCGTGCTCTCGCTGGATGCGCTCGATGGCCTCGGCGACCCGGCGAATGCCGTCCTCGTAGCCGAGCTTTCGAAAGCCGGATGGCGCGCTTCTGTCCTTCTCGTAGGCGTGCAGCAAGCGGTCCGGATGGCTCTGTTGCAGATAACGCTTCACGCCTTTCGGACAGAGCATGCCGCGGTTGAAGGGAAACTCGTACCAGGGCTCGACCCCGATGATGGTGTTGTCCTTGACCTTCAGCTCTAGCCCGCATTGTTGGCCACAGAAGCAGCAGTGCGTCTTGACGGTTCGATCTGGCTCGACCCCGCTGTCGACCCTGAGGAGGCTAGAATAGGCCCGGGACGGCCCGAATTCGCGGATCACTTGCTGATCCAGCCCGGGGACGGGCAAGCGGGAAGCGGCCGCCCCGCCGTCGTCGATGGGATTATCTGCTGCGCTCATGGATGGAAATTCTCCGCGTCTTCCGTGTCGAGTGGGCCTTCGCCGAGGCCCGCGTTGGCATAGACGGGCATGCTCATGACGGGCATGCTCATGACGGGGCCGCCCGCTGACAGTGGGGCACCGCCCCGCTGCCCTTGCCATGCGAGCCCTTGTGCCAGGACGAACGAGGCGCGCCGGCAGGGTGGACAGATCCACTGGTAGTGTTCAACGCCGCTCCCAGAGATCTCGTATCGGTAACCCAGCTGCCGCTCCACCTCGATCAGATCCAGCACGTGCTGGCGCGACGTGAACGGATGGCCGCAACGCCGGCATAGCGCCTTCTCCTCGGCGCGCCCGATGTCTTTGTAGAACCCGACGCCCAGCTGAGCGGGGCGTTGAAAGATGTGAAAGAACTTACCGAATGGCAACCAGATGAAGGTAGCGATGACCGTGATGGCGTGAAGAATGGAGATGAAGGTGAAGGCGTAGCCCTTCATCCAGGTGTAGCTCGCCGTCAGCATGAGCCCGGTGACGCTCACGGCAAACAGCAAGACCAGCGGCATGAAATCTTCCGCGAAACGTTGCAAGGCACCGGCGCCCGCCTCCCGCATCCGCCGCCGCATGGCCAGCATGACCCCCGCGATTACTGAGAATGACGCCCACACCAGCCCGTGGAACAGGAAGAAGGCCAGCGCCGATTCGTGAGGAAAGCTGAAGGCAGGGAAGCCGAAGATCACCGCCTCGTACCGATCGAGGTCGCCAGGAGCGGGCTGAAAATGCAGCCAGCCGAACACGAGAGGGAAGGTGATTGCCACCGCCAAGCCGCAACCCCACATGATCAACAGGTGCGTTAACCCGCGCGCCCGATCTCGCCGCACGATGAAGCGGTTCGCGAGGACATCGGTGCAAAAGCGCGAGACCCAGTGCTGCGCGTTACGAAGCCGCCAGCCGCGCCGAAAAAACGCTTCCCACCCGCGCCGCCAGTAGAGCGCCGTTGGCGGCCTGGACAACCACATCGCATAACGATAGGTGAGCCCAAAGGTCGCGAAGAGCACCGAGAACGTGTACGGCACCAGCGCCGCGTCGAAATGAGCGAGGTTGCGGGAGCCCAGCGCGATCAACACGCCCAGCACGAGCGTCGCGACGAGACTACGGGTCAAGGCTCGCGCCACTTCGGTTGTCATGCTGCTCATCACGATTTGCCCCTAGCTAGCTCAGCGAGATGGGTCACCGGCTGCGATGCGGCGGCGGTCGATTTCCATGTACTGCGTTGCGCTGCGGCGCTCCAACCCAGGCCTTCGCTGAAGGCCACCGGACAACTCCGCCGCATTCCATCATAGGCAGCGACTGGATCCCGAAGCACTGAGCCGGACTTCGGTCCCCAGTCGGGAACCCGAGCTTTGTCATGGTCACCCCCCCGTCCTTTGACGGCGTACTCACGGCAGGTTAGCACGCTACCGTCTCCGTGCGCGCGTCATCTTTGACCACGGACGACAGTACATTGGCGCCCGAGCGCTTCGATAAAGGCAATTCGTTGCCGGCGACTACGTCGCAGATAGGCGCATGAGGTATGCCCGGGAACAGATGCCAGGGTCTTGCGGACCCGGGAGGTGAGCGATGAGCCTGGTATCGCATTTGCAGCGGGGTCGAGTTGCCGAGCCTGCCGGCGCCCACGAGGAGATCCGAACCCGCCATGACTGCAATTGCCTGTGCCCTGAGCACGTCGCTGCTCCTTACCCTGCTCGGACCTTGTTCAGAGCCGGCGGCGAGCCCCGATGTCTCTACCGAGAAGCCGCTGGTGCGCTCGAGCGAGGCCCCGCGCGAGCTGCCGCAGCAGCAGACGCCGACAGCCGGCACCTTCATGAGCGACCACGCACGCGAGGCCGCTGCATTGCGCCGCGCCGTCATCGCGGGGCGCTTCGATCTGATCCACCGTGTGTCGGCGGTCATCGCCAGCGACACCTGGTCCTCTAATCTTCGCCCCGACTACGTGCCGCACGTCACGGCCCTGCGGCGCGCCGCAGGCGCCGCCCTCGATGCTCGTTCGACCCAGGCCGCGGGCGCCGCGCTGGGTGAGCTCGGCGCGGCTTGCTCGGCCTGCCATCGCGAACACGGCGGCCCGCCCGTATCGACCCGCTCCGAAGGTGCCCTGACGGGTGGCGTTGGCAGCATGGCCATTCACGGAGCTGCCGAACAGGCAATGTGGGAGGGGCTCTTCACGCCTTCCGAAGCGAGCTGGAAGCAGGGCGCGGAGCTCCTGGCGAGCGCGCCCGAGCTCGCCAGCGACATCGAGGACATCGCCGTGCTAGGCCGCCAGCTGCGCGACCTGGCGCTCGATGCCGCTGCCGGCAAGCCACGTGGCGACCGCTACGGGAGCATCGTGGCTACCTGCTCGAGCTGCCACCGGCGCTTCAGCATCGAGCCTCACTGAGTGTACCTTCAGCCTCCAGGCGTGGGTGACGAGGGAGAGCGAGCGTGCGGCGGCGTTGGCTCGGCGCATGCATCTTGACGGGCCGACAACACCGCCACCTGCGGAGAAACGGAAGCTTGCACCATGCCCGAATCGAACCCCAGACTTCAAACCATCAAGGCGGCGCTCGACGAGGTCGGCGCGGCGGGCGATGCGGCCCGCCTGCAAATTCATCTCTTGTCGCTGCGCGCCCGCGAGCGCACGGGCGAGCTCGCCTCAAACATCGAGGCCTTCGAGCAACGCCTGGACCGAGGCATCGAACAGGCCATGCAGACGGCAGCCAGCAAGACCCGTCAGCTTTCGGTTGCGGTGCGCGATTTGCTCGGTCAGCCCCCGGTGCAGGCCGACGACGCGCTGCGCGTGAGGTCCATCATGACCGACGGGCCTGGGGCGTGCTCGCCGGACGAAACGCTGAACGCCGCCGCGCAGCGCATGTGGGATCTGGATTGCGGGTCCGTTCCGGTTCTCCAGGACGGCAAGCTCGTTGGCATCATTACCGATCGCGACATCTGCATGGCGGCGTACACCCGAGGCCTGCCGCCCACCGCGATCCGGGTGGGCGACATCATGGCCAAACACGTGCACAGCTGTGGCCCTGAAGAGTCGCTGGAGCGCGCAGCGACGCTGATGGCGGACGCGCAGATGCGGCGTTTGCCGGTCATCGACGCGGAGCGCCGGTTGCTCGGGATCGTGAGCTTGGCGGACATCGCGCGGAGCGCCCCGGCGCTCGGCCAGCGAGAGGCCGCGGAGCTGGTCTACCAGCTCGTGCGTGCCCTCTCTCAGCGCCCGCGCGGCCTTACTGCCGAGCCTGCGCAGACCCCAGAGTAAATACAAGGCGCCGGGTGCTCTGAGCCTCGCCGACGCCGCCTTGCCATGACGACGAAGCCTCCGGTGGTTCTGGCCATCGAGGGCTTTCTCGGTCGCCGCTCGAGCGGCTGCGCCAGTCGCTACTGGGCTCTTAACGCCTGGCTCTCCGGGGGAGCCGGCAGCTCGACCAGCTCATCGATGTTGGGCTGCAGGGCGATCTCGATCCTCCGGTTCTTCGCCTTGTTCGCCGCGCTGTCGTTCGCGATGGCGGGGTCAAATTCGGCGTAGCCGGCGGCCGAGAGCGAGGCGGGCGGCATGCTGGCGCCGATCAGCACGTTGACGACCTCGAGCGCTCGTGCCGAGGACAGCTCCCAGTTCGACGAAAAGCCAGAGACACGGATCGGATCCGAGTCGGTGTGCCCGCTGACCTGGAAACGCCGCTCCGGGAAGGTGGCGAGCACGCCACCGATCTCGGCCAGGGCCTTGCGCCCGTTGCCTCCGACGGCCGCCTTGCCCGAGTCGAACAGGATGTCGGCGGGTAACACCAGCACCATGCGCCCGCTCCGGAGCGTGATCTTCAGCTCTTTGGAGTCGAGCATGCGCCGGAGGCGTTGGGCAACGTCCCGGAACATGGCGGCTCGGGCTTCCGCGTCGGCCTGGGCCCCTCGCAGCTCTTCGAGCCCGGCCCGCGCGCGCTCGAGCGACCCCGCGAGGTCGACCTTGGCGGCCGAGAGCTTGTCGACGTCCTTGCCGAGCCGCTCGAGCTCCGCCTGCATGCCTTCGACCATGTTCGAGGATTCATCGAGGGCCTCGCCGCAGGCCAGCGCGATATTGCCGGCGAACTCCACTTCCTGCTCCAGCGATGCCATGGACAGCTTGGCGTCGGCCAGAGCTTGCCGCAGCGTGGCGAGCTCAGTCTGGGACTCGCGTCGCTGCCGCTCCGCCAACTCGTCGTGCGCCTCGAGGTCCGCCCGGGCGCGCGTGGTGTTGGCGAGGGCAGCGTCGTACTTGCCCTGGGAAACGCAGCCGATGAGGGCGAGCGTTGCCGCCAGGGACGCCAGGACTGGCTTACTCTGCATGAGGCCGAGCTGTGCAGGACGCATGCCATGCCGCGGAACGAGGTCAGCGCGGCCGAGCGGCGCCGGCGGCGCAGAGGCTGCGTTGTTTCGTGAGCGGCGCAAGGCGTGCGCCGCGGCGGCGTGCAGCTTTCGCGTGACGTCGACAAGACGAGGTCGATAGCGATGCACGAGCATCGAAGAGTGCCGATCGGGATAGCTCGGGCACGCCCATTGCTAGCTCGGTCTCCATGAAACCGCTTTCTTCGTTGATCCGGGAGCACCAATTCATCGGAAGGCTGGTGGATGCTCTCGACGGGTACGCGGACCGGGTGCAGCGCGGCGAAGACGCCGACGTCGCCGATTTGGGCAGGTTCGCCGCGGCCTTCACGCAGCTCGCCGACGAGCTGCACCACGAGAAGGAGGAGCGCGTGCTGTTGCCGTTCCTGGCGCGAAGCGGCTTCGACTGGGACGCGCCGCTCTTATCTCGCGTGCGCCGCGAGCATCGTCAGGAGCGCTACCTCATCGAGGTGCTCATGCACGCCGGTCAGCGGCTCGAGCGCTGGACTGATGAGGAGCGCCGGCATGTGTCGGCCACGGCGCGAGCGCTCTGCGAATTTCAGCGTTTGCATCATGACACCGAGAACAACGACCTGTTCGGCGCCATCGCTCGCCAACTGGACGATGCAGCAAAAGACAGGCTCGAGCGAGAGCTGAATGAGTTTGACGAGGTGCCGAGCCACCGCGCCCAGCAGTATAGCGCGCTCGAGCTGGTGGCCGGGCTGGTGAAGCGCTACGGCGGGATCACGAGATGACGGCGTGGGTCAAGTTTTCCTTGCTCGAAGACGAGCCCCTCTTCAGGCACGACGCGCGCGAGCCTCGGCGAGGAGCTTCCGCAATGACCACCCAGTATCTCTTTGCCCATTGAGCCGCCGCTTTACCCGACCTCACCGCCCCCCGGTTCGCCCGGAGGGGGAGTGAGCAGCTCCTCGAGCACCGCCGTGAGCTCGTCGACCTTCACGGGTTTGGTCAGGTAGCGGT
>WUUC01100700.1_pt1 | contig 11820 bp, 15 predicted proteins | sample 6278441 | NCBI WGS metagenome assembly WUUC01 (sample SAMN13675441, study PRJNA597444) | soil metagenome | isolation source: soil | place: USA: Washington | collected 2017-10 | reverse complement strand
CTGAGGGGCCGCCTAGCACATCGCATATGGTTTTGGCAGGCGTGAGCGCAGCCGTCGCTTTATCGCTTGCGTGGGAGTTTCGCATCATTGCTGATCGGATAATTGCAAAGCTCAAAGATTGAGCGCGCCGGCTTGTGGCAAGTGTGGTTTGATTTTTTTGAGGCCCTAAACTACAGGAGCCCTCAGAGGACGATATCGACCTACTCGGGCCAATTCCTGACTAATGCTTACGTCTTGTCCTTATCGGGCAGCGAGTCGATAAGCTGTAGAAGTTCCGCTTCCCCGTCTGGATCGTTCACGAAGGGGTTTTCGCTGTCTTTGAGGATGACTGCTGCTCCAGACTTAACAAGCTGGACTGCATCCCGCTCAGTTCCAGCGGTGGCCTCGGAGCCGCGAGGCGAGAACATCAATCGAGCGATTCCCCTTTGAGCCTGATGGTTCGTCGGCCATTCGGTAGAAGAACGCTTCTGCGTCCGGCTGACGCTCGAAAACTCTAAAGAGGGTCTTTTCTTCGGTTTTGCCGGCCTCATCAATCTCGGCGTCGAAAGCAACGACATACATGGCTCGTTCCCGGTGCGTGCTGACGAGTGAGTTATAGCATGAGAGCCGCTAGGTCACACTCGTATATAGGTCCCATGGTGATTGCGGTTGCGTCTGCTGTCGGCGTACTTAGCATTCTGCTTTACAACTTCATCGCCGTGCTCTTGGGTGGCTGGCCATGAAAAGGCTAGCAAATAGCAGGCGGCCGGCGACTTCGGTTCATGCTGGCCGTTCGCACGGTTCGCGGCATTTTGTCCACCGCAGTCCACCCTGAGACGGCGCATGTTGTTGGGGTAAATGTTGGGGTGCTGTCCGCGTGTTATGAAAATATCTTTTGTCCACAGCGGTTTAAGCAGCACATATGGCGGACTCCGTCTCCGCCATCCCTGATCGATAGCCGTTCTGAACTGCCGCCAGCAGCGCATTCGTGGCCGGGAGCAAAGCGATGGACGAGCTGATTGAGATATTTCGAGGCATGAGGACGGACGCCGATCAGGCCATTCAGCTTCTTAAGTCGGGCGAGCATCAGATCGCGGACAGCGCCGCAATTCTCGACCGGGTCAGAACCTGTCGGGACGAGATTGACAACCTCATCAAGGAATACGGCGATCCGCGCGAAGAACGTGCGTGAAGGCCTTGGTGCTCGTTCAGCCGAGTGAGAGCACCATGGAGAGCGCAATCGCGATGTCTGCCATCCCGAGCGCCATGAGAGCAGCGGCAACGCTCGGGAACGGGTAAGTCTCCTCGAAGAACGCTTGCGCCTCGGTCCTGCTCTTACGTGTGGGAAGCCATTTCATCGTTGCCACCCTCGGACGCCGGTGTTGGCGCCAGTTCAGAGAGTGCGTGAAACAGGAAATGAGCGGGGTGCGCTGGCGCACTCGGCCGCGGTGCTGGCCGGGGTGAGCTCGGCGGCCGACCGAGGGGCGCGGCGTCGGCGCAATTTGTGAGTTGTAGACAGGCAGATCAGGAGGGCTGATTGTCGGCCGATCCGGTCTTGCGTGGCGCGATCCATATACGCTTGCCACTGGGCTCTTGGATGATCACTCATACCGAACGCCTCACGCTGTCGATAATCCGTATCCAGCCTATCGGCGGACGGGAGGCGGTAAAGAGACGTCTATGCGCCGACGCATTCGGATGAGCGCTGTGGGATGTGTGCAACAGCACCGCTGAGGGGTCTCGGAGCGGTGTAGTCCTCCTTCACGGGCACCATGCTGCCATGGAGAGGGACATGTGTAGGCAATTGGAGTATCGCGTCAGTCGAAAGGCAAAGTATGTGGTCACTCGCCTCGAGCGGCGGGTGGACGCGGACGGCCGGCAGAGCGGCTCGCTCAAGGTGGTCGGCAGATACGAGACGGCCGCCGAGGCGGAGCGCGCGAGGGCAGCGCTGCAGCGAGACGAGGAAGAACCAGAGCGAAAGCCGCCGGACGGTAAAACGTGAGGTGCGACGCCATCGACTCTTCAAGAAGAAACCCCGCCTGCCGTGATCAGCGGCGAGACGGGGTTCTTACCGACGAGCCGCTGGTCGAACGGCTCGTCCCTCTTAAACGGCAAGTCGGTAAACGATCGGTCAACTCGCGTCCGAGACGCTCGTCGAGGCGCCGGGTCAGCCCTGGGCAGGGGTCATTCGGATCTGAGATTACGGAAGGTGATGGAGTAGCGCAGGCTGTCCACGGCTGGAATGCTGTGCTCCCATTCCCTCCGCGCCGGCCCGCGCAGCAGGTAGGCGGACCGCGGCTCGGCGGTGAACGAGGCGCGCTTCCAGCCGGTTCCTGTCCTTTGCCGCAAGCGGAATACGCAGGGAGACAGGAGAGAGATGCCCACCACCTCGCCGAAAACGGCCTTGTCCTTGTGCCAGCCGATCGCCGCGCCGGGCGCGTATTCGGTGAGGAGAACGTGCTGCAGCTCGGATGCGCCCAGCCCGGCGAAGGCGGCGGCGCGTTCCCGCAAGGGGAGCAGGAAGGCCGGCATGTCCTCGGCCCTGCGGACCTTCATGTCATTGAAATCGTATTGCCAGCCGAAGGAAATCACACGGCGCTTGCCGAGATAACCGTGGAACTCGAAGGCCCTGAACGGCAGATCCGCAAAGCGCCGCACGAGCTCGCGTTCTTCGTCGGCCGGCAGCCAGTCCGGCTTGTATGTGAGCCCCTCGGGAAGAGCGGGGCCAGGCTCCAGAAGACTGGGTTGGCGAGATTTCATTCGGTTTTGCACTCCAACGGCATGGCAGCCGCTTCTTTATGTCACGCTAGGCCTCCATCGTTTCACCGCCCCCGATTTCTGAGGAGCGTGACACGGCCGATATCGACAGCGTGACCGCATGGTGCAACAAATCGTCCTTACACACGTTCGCCTGTCGGTTGGTGGGGTTTTCGCATGACGTCGACTCTGAAGTGCCGGGTTTTGTGCTCCGTGGCCCTGGGCGCCGCCTTGACGGCGAGCGCCGCCGCCGAGGGGATCGACGGGGTCTATCGCGTGGAAGGACATAGCCCCGGCTCCGGCGAGACCTACAAGGGCGAGGCGCAGATCAAAAAGACGGGCGACACCTACACGGTCGTATGGCGCATCGGCGAAAGCGGTCACGTGGGCACCGGGATTTTGAGGGGCAACGTGCTCTCGATCTTCTTCCAGCCGCTCGACCGCCGCGCGGCCCCCGGGATCGCCAGCTTCCTCATCACCAACGATAAGGTCACGGAAGGCACCTGGACGGTGCTGGGCGGAAACTCGGTCGGCGTGGAGCGCTGGGTCCCGGATCGGGGCCTGTAACCTTCTAGTCCGAGAAGGGCTCGACGGTGATGCGGCGGCCGACCATGAAGGCGTCCGCTGTCAGCCGGAACGGGTCCGCGTCGACCTCCGAACGGTTGTCCCGGAGCAACCCGTCGAAACGCCGGTAGATGCCCGCGTATTCCGCCGGCGGCTCCTCGACGATGAGCTTTCCATCGATCTCCAGGCGGCTTCCGCCTTTCGAGAGCGTGAGGTGCGAGCCGTCCCCCGTCTCGATGAGAATGTCCCAGGTCTGCTCGCCGGTCTGACGCCAATCGAATACGGCGCGCAGGTCTTCGTCTCCCAGGCCAGAGCTGAGATCCAGCCTCGCCGCGATCGGCGCGTCTTTGTTGGAGGGGAACTCGAGTTCGGCGCGGCGCACGAAGATCGGCGCGGGCATGATCTTCGTCACAATGGAGAGGGCGTTGATGCCCGGATCGAAGACCCCGAAGCCGCCGGCCTCCCAGATCCAGGCCTGGCCGGGGTGCCATTGGCGCACGTCCTCCTTCCAGGTCACGGCCAGGCTCCTGACGGCGCGGCCAACGAGCGCCCGTCGGGCTTCGTCGACGGCGCGGTTGTATTGCGAGTGCCAGGTCGTGAAGAGGACTTTTCCGGCGGCCGCGGCGCGCCGCTCGAGGTCGGCCAGCTCGCTCAAGGTGGCGGCCGGCGGCTTTTCCAGGAGCACGTGCTTGCCCGCCGCCAGGGCGGCGCGGGCGATCTCGTGACGGGGCTGAGGGGGCGTGCAGATGGCGACCGCCTCGAGGTCGGGCACCCGCTCCAGCATCTCCTGCCAGCTCGTGAAGGCGTGCGGCACGCCCTCGACGGCGATCCCACGCTGGCTCGACACCGCCAGGAGCTCGAAGGCGGGGTTCGCCTGGATGACTGGCAGATGCTGGTCCTGGGCGATCTTGCCGAGGCCGATCACCCCGAGCTTGTGCTTGCGCATCGAAGGCCCCCCTTGCAGCCGCATTCCGAGGCGGCAGGCTCAGGGCGTAGAACTCTGAAGCCTTGAAGGAGTTTCCCCATCTGTAAGCGTGAGCGTAGCGAGTATGGGGACAATCATGAGCCGCCCGGCCCGGAGGGCAGCAACCAAGCGGGCCCGGGGCCTGGCCGAACTTCCCGTGGGGATCGAGACCCCGCCCATGGAGGCGCGCCTCGTCGATGAGTTGCCCGACGAGCCCGGCTGGCAGTTCGAGCCCAAATGGGACGGTTTTCGCTGCCTCGCCTTCCGGGCGGGCGGCGAGGTCGACATGCGGGCCAAGTCGGGCAAGCCGCTGGCGCGCTATTTCCCGGAGGTGGTGAAGCTTCTGCGCCGGCTTCCGCACGAGCGCTTCGTGATCGACGGCGAGCTGGCCATCCCGGTCGGCGATACGCTCTCCTTCAACGCCTTGCAGATGCGCCTGCACCCGGCCGAAAGCCGCATCAGAAAACTCTCGGTCGAGACGCCGGCCATTTTTATTCTCTTCGACATGCTCATGACGCCGGAGGAAAACAGCCTCCTCGACACGCCCCTTGTCGAGCGCCGGACGGCCCTGGAGGCATTTTTCGAAACCGCCGGCAAGGAGCCGGCCCTGCGGCTGTCGCCCTACACGCGCAAGGCCAAGGAAGCGCGGCAATGGCTCGCCAAGGCCGGCGGCGCCCTCGACGGCGTCATCGCCAAGCAGGCGGACGGACGCTATGTCATCGGCGAGCGGGCGATGCTGAAGGTCAAGCGTCTGCGCACGGCCGATTGCGTGGTCGGCGGCTTCCGCTACGGCACGGGCAGCCGGCTGGTCGGCTCCCTGCTGCTCGGCCTCTACAACGAGGAAGGCAAGCTCGATCATGTCGGCTTCACCTCGACCATTTCCAATGCAGAGCGCGAGGCGTTGACCAAACGTCTCGAGAAGCTCGTCGAGCCGCCGGGCTTCACCGGCAACGCGCCCGGAGGACCGAGCCGCTGGAGCACCGAGCGCTCCGGCGAGTGGGAGCCGCTGCGGCCGGAGCTGGTCGTGGAGGTGCGCTACGATCACATCACTGACAATCGCTTCCGCCACGGCACCAAGCTCGTGCGCTGGCGGCCCGACAAATCCCCGAAGCAATGCACCTTCGAGCAGATGCAGCGCGAGGCGCGGCCCTCGAAGCTGATTGCCAAGATGATGGGCTCGTGATGGCGGCCGCGAAAGAGGAGATCGAGATCGCCGGCGTGCGCCTGACCAGCCCCGACAAGGTTCTGTATCCGGAGCAGGGCACCACGAAACGCGATCTCGCCGAATACTACCTAGCGGTGGCGGACCATATCCTGCCGCACGTGGCGCGCCGGCCCATCACCCTGGTCAGGTGCCCCACGGGCCGGCAGAAGAAGTGCTTCTACCAGCGCCATGCCGGCTCGGGCGTGCCGCCGGAACTCGGCGAGGTGGAGATTTCCGGCTTCGAGGAATCCGGCGCCTATTTGTTCATCAAGGACGTCAAAGGTCTCATCGCCATGGTGCAGATGGGGGTGCTGGAAATGCATCCCTGGGGCGCGCGCGTCGACCGCCCGGAGCGCGCCGAGCGCATGATCTTCGATCTCGATCCGGGCGAAGGGCTTGGTTTCGCCGACGTGATTCCGGCGGCCCGCAAGGTGCGCGCCGTGCTCGCCGACATGGGTCTTGTCAGTTTCGTCAAGACGACCGGCGGCAAGGGGCTGCACGTGGTCGCGCCGATCGAGCGCCGGCACGAATGGCGCGACGTCAAGGCTTTCGCCAGAAAGACGGCCGAGTCGTTGGCGGCGACGGCGCCCGATCGCTACTTGACCCGCATTTCGAAAGTGGAGCGGCGCGGCCGCATCTTCATCGACTATCTGCGCAACGATGCGACCTCGACGGCGGTGGCGCCTTATTCCACGCGCGCCCGCGCCGGAGCGCCGGTCGCCATGCCGATTGCCTGGGAAGACCTGTCGCTGTCCCTCGATCCCGCCTCGTTCAACATCAACACCGTGCCGGGCCGTCTGCGCGAGCGGCGCGCCGATCCGTGGGCCGAGATCGGCAAGGTCAAGCAGCGCCTTCCCACGTGACAGCCGTTCTTGATTTGACCGTCGTCGCTGCATAAAGGTGACCGCACCTGACGCGTTCGCGCTCACGGCGAACGCTGTGACTTGGATCACGGACACGCCCGCGCCGGCAGGTTGCAGTGGCGTCCTGAACGAGGGAGCCGAGAATGACGCTCACTTACCCCAAGGAGAGCCAATCGGCTCACCCGCCCTATCTTTATCCGGGCTACGTCTCGACGGTGAAGCGCTCGCCGTCGCGCCCGCTCGTACCGCTGCCTCATACCTTGTCGGAGCTGACCGGGCCGGTGTACGGGCATGAAACGGTGCGTGCCGAGGACGCCGACCTTACACGCCGGCACGCTGGAGAGCCCCTCGGCGAGCGCATCATCGTGACGGGCCGCGTGCTCGACGAGGACGGCCGCCCGGTGCCGAACACGCTCATCGAGGTGTGGCAGGCGAACGCGGCCGGCCGCTACATTCATGTGGGCGACCAGCACGAGGCGCCGCTCGACCCGAACTTCAGCGGGGCCGGACGCGCCGTGACGGACGACGAGGGACACTACCGCTTCGTGACCGTGAAGCCGGGCGCTTACCCCTGGCGCAACCACCACAACGCCTGGCGGCCGGCGCACATTCATTTCTCGCTGTTCGGCCATTCGTTCCTGTCGCGCCTCATCACCCAGATGTATTTCCCGGGCGATCCGCTGTTCGCCTACGACCCCATCTTCCAGTCGATCCCGGACATAGGCGCGCGCGAGCGCCTCATCTCGCAGTTCGATCTCGAGACGACGCAGCCCGAATGGGCGCTCGGCTACAAGTTCGACATCGTGCTGCGCGGCCGCACGGCGACGCCGTTCGAGGAACCGCATGATGATTAGGGACGACAGCACGGGGCGGTGTGACATCACCCCCTCGCAAACCGTCGGGCCGTTCTTCGCCTATTGCCTGACGCCGCGGGCCGACGGCTACGCCGAGATCATCACCAACGACCTTGTGACGGAAGATGCGGCGGGCGAGCGCATCCGCATCGAAGGCCGCGTCTTCGACGGCGACGGGCAGCCGGTCTCGGACGCCATGATCGAGATCTGGCAGGCGGACGGGGAGGGGCGCTACGCCCACGCCGCCGACGGGCGCGCCCGTCCGAACACGCGCTTCAAGGGCTTCGGCCGTTCCGATTCCGACGGCGAGGGTCGCTACCACTTCACCACGGTGAAGCCGGGCCCTGTCCCCGGCCCGAACGGCGGCATGCAGGCGCCCCACATCAACGTCAATGTCTTCGCCCGCGGAGTTCTCAACCGGCTTTTCACCCGCATCTATTTCGAGGGCGAGGCCGCCAATGCCGGCGATCCGATCCTGCAACTGGTACCGGAGGACGCGCGCGGCACCCTCATCGCCCGGCGCACGGGGCAGGGCGGCGAGCCGACCTACACCTTCGACATCCACCTCCAGGGCAAGAACGAAACCGTCTTCTTCGACGCCTGACGCTCGCGGGGGTTGCTGATGCGCACGCAGGTGGGGATCGTCGGAGCTGGGCCCGCCGGGCTCCTCCTGTCGCATCTCCTCCACCTGGAGGGCATCGAGTCGATCGTCCTCGAGGACCGGAGCCGCGCCTACGTGGAAGGGCGTATCCGCGCCGGCGTGCTCGAACAGGGCACTGCCGACCTCTTGGTCGAGACAGGCGTAGGGGAGCGGATGCGGCGCGAAGGGCTCGTCCACCACGGCATCGAGCTGCGCTTCAATGGCAAAGGCCACCGTATCAACTTCGCCGATCTCGCCGGCGGTCAAGGCGTCACGGTTTACGCCCAGCATGAGGTCGTCAAGGATCTGATCGCGGCACGGCTGGCGGCCGGAGGCGAGATCCTGTTCGAGGTCAAGGACGTGAGGGTTCACGGCCTCGAGGGATCGACGCCGACCATCCGCTTCCGCCATGACGGCAATGCGAAGGAGCTGACCTGCGATGTCATCGCCGGCTGCGACGGCTTCCATGGCGTTTGCCGCCCCTCGATTCCGGACGGCGTGCTCACCTTCTATGAGCGGACCTATCCGTTCGCCTGGCTTGGCATCCTGGCGCGCACGCCGCCGGTGTCCGAGGAGCTGATCTACGCCCATCACGAGCGCGGCTTCGCCTTGTTCAGCATGCGCACGCCCCAGGTCAGCCGCCTCTACATCCAATGCGCGCCCGACGAGGACATCGCCCATTGGCCGGACGAGCGCATCTGGGCCGAGCTGCAAGCGCGGCTCGCCGGCGGCGGCGACCGCCATCTCGCCGAGAGCCCGGTCCTGCAGAAGGGCATCACCGGGATGCGCAGCTTCGTCACCGAGCCGATGCAGCATGGCCGGCTGTTCCTCGCCGGCGACGCCGCCCACATCGTGCCGCCCACCGGCGCCAAGGGCATGAACCTCGCCGTAGCCGACGTGCGCGTCCTCGCCCGGGCGCTCGCCACGTTCTACAAGTCCGGAAGCACCGACCTGCTCGAACGCTACTCGGCGACCTGTCTGCGCCGCATTTGGAAGGCGCAGCGGTTCTCCTGGTGGATGACCTCCATGCTGCACCTCTTCGACGATGCGAGCCCGTTCGACCGGCGCCGCCAGCTCGCCGAACTCGATTACGTGACCGGCTCGCGCGCCGGCGCCACCTCCCTTGCCGAGAACTACGTCGGTCTGCCAATGGAGTGGACGTGAACGCCGCCGCCTCCGCATGACCTTCTCCGCCCTTGATTCCACGCTTCTCGGCCCGCTCTTCGCGAGCGAGGACATGCGCGCCGTCTTCAGCGACCGCGCGCGCCTGGCCGCGATGCTGCGCATGGAGGCGGCGCTGGCGCGCGCGCAAAGCCGCTTCGGCCTCGTGCCCGAAGCGCTCGCGCCGGCTATCCAGGCGATCGGTCCGGATGATCTCGACCTTTCTGCCATCGGCGCCGAGACGGTTCTCGCCGGCGCTCCCACGATTCCGTTCGTCAAGGCCGTCCAGAAAAGGCTGCCGAAGGAACTGGAACCGTCGTTCCACAAGGGCGCCACGACGCAGGATATCGCCGACACGGCCCTCGTCCTGCAGATGCGCGATGCCTTTGCGCTCGTCGCCCGCGACCTCGACGCCATCCTGGAAGGGTTGGCGAAGCTGGCGAGCGCGCATCGCGCGACGCCGTGTGTCGGTCGCACCTACGGCCAGCACGCGGCGCCGCTCACCTTCGGCTACAAGGTGGCGGTCTGGGCGGTCGGCATCGGCGAGGTCGCGGGCCAGCTCCCCTGGCTGCGCGAGCGCGCCCTGGTGGCGTCCCTCGGCGGGCCCGTCGGCACGCTGGCGGGCCTCGGCAACAAGGGGCCGGATGTCGCCGATGCCTTCGCCGAGGAACTCGGCCTCGGCCCGGCGCCGATCACCTCGCACACCCTGCGCGCGCGCATGGTCGAGACCGGCGCGTGGCTGGCGACGCTCATGGGCGCCCTCGCCAAGATGGCGGCGGACGTGGCCCATCTCGCTTCGACCGAGGTGGGCGAGGTGGCGGAACCCTACGTGCCGGGCCGCGGCGGCTCCTCGGCCATGCCGCACAAGCGCAATCCCGTCTCCGCCACGGTCATCCTGGCGGCCCACATGGCCGCCAAGGGCCACGTTGCGACCCTTCTCGAAGCCATGGCGGCGGCGCATGAACGCCCGGCCGGGGCCTGGCATGCGGAATGGCATGCCTTGCCGCAGCTTTTCGGTCTCGCCTCAGGGGCCTTGCGTGAGGCGAGGGGGCTCGCCGAAGGCCTTGAGGTGGATGCGGCCCGCATGCGCCGCAACATCGAGGCGACCCGCGGCCTCCTCTTCGCCGATGCGGTCGCGGCGCGGCTGGCGCCGAGCCTTGGCCGCGAGCGGGCGCATCAACTCATCGAGCGCGCGGCCGACCGGGTGCGCACGAGCGAGGCGTCCCTGGCCGACGTGCTCCGCGCCGACCCCGAGTTTTCGCGCGATGTGCCCGCGGAGGCGGTGACAGCCGCCTTCAACCTCGCGCCATCGACCGACGCGGCGGCAGCCTGGGTCGACCGCGCGTTTGCCGAGATCGACCGTATCCGCGAGCGGCTTCGCTCTCCTTCAACCTAATGTGCCAGCGGAGATTCTGATGCCGACCATTCGCGCGAACGGCGTCGAGCTTTTCTATGATCTCACCGGGCCGGAGGACTCGCCGGTCGTCGTCTTCTCGACCTCCGTCGGCGCGACCGTCGAAATGTGGGACCCGCAGGTCCGCGCCTTCGCAGACCGGTATCGCGTGCTCCGCTACGACACGCGCGGCCATGGCCGCTCCCAGGTGGTCGAGGGCCGCGCGTCCATCGAGGATCTGTCCGACGACCTTGCCGGATTGCTCGACGCCTTGAACATCGCCAAGGCGCATGTGGTCGGCCTGTCGCTTGGCGGCATGACCGGACAGGCGCTGGCCCTGCGCCGTCCCGAGAAGCTGGAAAGCCTCGTCCTGATGGCGACCTCGGCTTATCTGCCGCCGGCCGAGGCGTGGACGCAGCGCGCCGAAGCCGTGCGCGCGCAAGGCATGGAGGCAATCGCCGACACGGTGATGGGGCGCTGGTTCACGCGCGCCTTTGCCGAGCGCGCGCCGGAGGTGGTGGCGGAGACGCGGAAACGCTTTGTCGCCCATCAGCCCGAGGGCTATGTCATCTGTTGCGAGGCGATCCGCGACATGGACCTGCGGCCCGCCATCGACGCCATCCGCGCGCCGACGCTGATCCTCGCCGGCGCCGACGACCCGGCGACGCCGGTTACCATGATGGAGGACATCCGCTCACGCATTCCCGGCGCCGAGTTGATCATCGTGCCGCGCGCGGCACACCTCCTCAATCTCGAGCAACCGGAGGTCGTCAACGCGCATATCGCCGGCTTCCTGGGCCGCTTCGCCGAGCCGCGCGCCCCCCGTTCCGGCCGTCAGCTTTGAGGGGGCTTGCCCCTCATCCGGTCGGCTCCGTCGACTCGCCCTCCCCGCACCAGGGGAGAGGGCTATGACAGCCAGCGCACCAGCGCGAGACTCAGGGCCGGAAAGGCGACGCACAGCGCGAGGCGGATCACGTCGGCGAGGATGAAGGGCAGCACCCCTCGATAGGTTGTCGTGATCGGCACATCGCGGGCGATGGCGCTGACCACGAAGACGTTGAGGCCGATCGGCGGCGCCGTCAGGCCAATGCCGACGACGACGAGGACGAGGATGCCGAACCAGATGGCGACCTCGTCGGCCGGCAGGCCGAAATCCAACGCCGAGACGATCGGGAAGAACACCGGCAGGGTGAGCAGGATCATGGCCAGTTCGTCCATGACCGCGCCGAGGAGGATGTAGAAGGCGAGGAGTGCGACCAGGATGGCGTAAGGCGGTAGGCCGGTCTTGCCGAGGAGGTCCGCCGCCTGGGTCGGCAGCTGCGACATGGCCAAAAAGGCGTTGAACACCTCCGCTCCGAGCAGGATGGCGAAGATGAGCGCCGAGGTCTCGGCGGTTTGCAAGAGGCTCGCCTTGATCTCGCGCCAGGGCAGGGAGCCGCGC
>WUUC01062286.1_pt1 | contig 11821 bp, 8 predicted proteins | sample 6278441 | NCBI WGS metagenome assembly WUUC01 (sample SAMN13675441, study PRJNA597444) | soil metagenome | isolation source: soil | place: USA: Washington | collected 2017-10 | reverse complement strand
TCCGCATCCGGGGTGCTACTTCGATAAACGGCGATAACAAGCCATTGTGGGTAATTGATGGAGTAGTTCTCGAAGACATTATTAATATATCGAATGACCAGTTATCTAGCGGGGATCCTACTACCCTGCTGGGATCTTCAGTAGCAGGTATCAATTCAAATGACATCGAGTCTATCGATATCCTCAAGGATGCCGCGGCTACTGCACTTTATGGCGCAAGGGCTATGAACGGCGTAATCGTTGTCACTACAAAAAAAGGAAGATCAGGAAAACCAGTGATTTCGTATACCGGAAATTTTAGTACCCAGCTTAAGCCTACATACAACAGTTATAATATAATGAACTCCGTTGAACAAATGTCTGTTTTGGCGGAAATTGAGAGAAAAGGTTATTTGAATTCCGATATTCTGAGCGCGGGTAATTTTGGCGTTTACGGCAAGATGTATGAACAGTTGAATGCAGATGCCAGTGGTAACTTCCCCTTACAAAATACTCCCGAAGCAAAAAATGCTTTCTTAAGAAGATACGCCTTGGCGAATACAGACTGGTTTGATGAATTGTTTCAGAATTCGCTCATACAGGAACATTCTCTGAGTATTTCAACCGGTTCAGAAAGGTCGCAATCCTTTTTTTCAACCAGTTTTTATAACGATAACGGTTGGACAATCGCCGACGATGTAAAACGATATACCCTGAACTTCCGAAATAATTATACGATTTCTGACAAATTGAATGTCGGTTTTCTTACACAGGGATCTGTTCGCCAGCAGCATGCGCCGGGGACTGTAACGCGCGTCAGTAATCCTGTCGCAGGTCAGTTCGATCGTGACTTCGATATCAATCCTTTTAGCTACGCTCTAAACACCAGCCGGGCGATGACCCTTTATGATGAAAATGGACAACGGGAATTCTTCAGAAGGAACTTTGCTCCTTTTAATATTCTTACAGAACTGGAAAATAATACAATTGATCTTAACGTGATGGATTTCAAATTGCAGGGGGAACTCGGTTATAAAATCATGAAAAATTTAACGTACGAGTTCATTGGAGCCCTCAGGTATGTAAAATCTTCACGTGAACACAAGGTAACAGAGAATGCGAATATGGCGAACGCCTACAGGGCTGCAGATAACGCAACGATAAAAGCAAACAACCCCTTTTTGTATAGCGATCCGGATAACCCGGATGCAGAACCTGTAGTGGTATTGCCGTCTGGAGGTTTCTATAATCGTACAGAAGACCAGCTCACCAGTTTCGATGTGAGGAACAGTTTGAATTATGTCAATACGATTAAAGAAAAACACTCAATTAATATTTTAGCGGGACAGCAGATTAAGTATGCAGACCGTCAAAATTTCAATAGCAGGGGCTATGGATATCAGTACGAGAGTGGCGGTACTGTGTTTGTAGATTATCGTGCATTGAAACAAACTATCGAACAGAATTTCCCGTATTACGGAATGAGCCAGGATTATGACCGTTTTGCCGCCTTTTACCTGAATGCTCAATATACTTACGACAGAAGATATAATTTGTACGGGACAGTACGTTACGATGGTTCGAACCGTTTAGGTTCATCCCCATCGGCCAGGTGGCTTCCTACCTGGAGCTTCGGAGGTGCCTGGAATATTGATGAAGAATCGTTTATGCAAAATGTAGATATCGTTGATAATTTAAAGCTGCGTGCAAGTTATGGCTTAACAGCTAGTATGGGGCCTGCAACCAATTCACAAATCGTTCTCCGCAATATCAATACAAACCGTCCAGCCGGGGAGGTAGAATCGGTCATCCAGTTAGCGAACCTCGAAAATTCAGAGCTGACGTGGGAAAAAAATTATACCACCAATGTAGGCATTGATGCAGGTTTGTTCGAGAGGAGGCTTACTATGAGTGTTGATGCTTATATGAGAAAAAGTTTTGACCTAATCAGTGTTATAAAAACCTCTGGTATTGGAGGAGAGCAATTTAAAGCTGCCAACTATGCTGATATGGATTCAAAAGGAATTGAATTTTCACTCGGCGGCCAAATTCTTCGTAGCAGAGATTGGGGCTGGAGAGCTAATGCAACTTTCGGTTATAATCAAACATTAATTACTAATGTGAAAAACAATCCTGATATTTTTTCATTAGTTAAAGCAGAAGGCGGAAATAAGGAAGGCTATGCTGCGAATAGTTTATTCTCTATCAGATTTTCAGGACTTAACCATATAAACGGTATTCCTGAATTCATCAATGAAAAAGGTTCTGTTGCATATGCTGTCTATTTACAGGATGACTCCACCCAGTATTTAAAACATGAGGGCTCAATAGATCCTACAATTACTGGCGGGTTTTCAAATACATTCAATTGGAAAGCTTTTTCATTGAATATTTTCATTACCTATCAGGCAGGGAATAAAATCAGGTTATACCCAGCGTTCAATTCCACTTATTCTGAACAGGATGCGATGCCAAGAGAATTCCTGGATCGTTGGATACAGCCGGGTGATGAGTTACAAACAAATGTTCCTTCAATTATGGGAGCATTTGAAAATTCCCGGATCGGTGGTGACTTCCCTTACAACAACTACAATTATTCAACTGAAAGAGTAGCCGACGGTGGGTTTGTCAGACTTAAAACAGTGTCTCTGACCTACACACTTCCCCAGACAATGGTTGATGGTACTGGTATCCTGAAGAATGCATCCCTGATGGTTTCTGCAATAAACCCCTGGTTGATTTATTCAGATCCTAAGTTGAAGGGACAGGATCCTGAATTTTTCAATGCTGGCGGTGTAGCACAACCTATCCAAAAACAATTTGCACTCTCTTTAAGAGTGGGTTTCTAATAAGTCAAAGTATAAAAATGAAAAAAGTCATATTATATAGTTTTACTGCTTTACTGGTAATGTCAACCGGTTGCAGAAAATACCTGGAAAAAGAACCCGATAACCGCGCGAAATTAACTACCCCGGAAAAAGTCTCCCAACTACTCGGCACTGCCTATCCGCAAGGGAATTATATGACATTCGCAGAGGCAATGTCTGACAACGCAAGAGACAAGGGCAGCGGTATTATTGATAATACCAATCTGGATCCGTATTTTTTTAATGACGTGCGTGAAGATGACCAGGATTCTCCGGAATATTACTGGTCATCAGCATATGAAGCCATAGCGGCAGCTAACCAGGCTTTGGAAACAGCCAGCCAGGCTCCAAATCCAAATGATTACAGTGCCCAGAAAGGGGAGGCGCTACTGGCAAGGGCATATTCGCACCTGATGCTGGTATCTCTATTTTCGAAGTTTTACGATCCGGCAACAGCTGCTTCCGATCCAGGCATACCATATGTAACAGAGCCCGAAACAGTCGTGATTAAACAGTATGAACGAAAAACAGTTGCCTTTGTTTATGAAATGATTGAGAAAGATATCGTTGAGGGGTTGCCGTTAATCAATGATGAATCGTATACCATGCCGAGATATCATTTCAACAGGGCCGCAGCAAATGCATTAGCATCACGCTTTTACCTTTATAAGAAAGATTATGCCAAGTCCGCTCAACATGCGGGGATCGCAGTTCCAAATTTTTTACCGAATCTGCGTCCCTGGAACACCGTATACCAGAATTTGGGTTTAAATGATTTGCCACTCGTTTATCAAAAAATGACTGAGCCTGCAAATTTACTCCTTATTGCCACTGCCTCCTGGTACGCGAACGGTTATCAATACGCCCGGTTCAGATACGGCATGGACGCTAACGTTCAGTCGCAGGTACTGTCAAACCCTGTTCCTGTTACTGGTGGAACATGGGCATTCAGAACCGGTAGCGTTGGAGCCGGAAATATTGCTGTTCCGAAATTGAGCCAGCATTTTGCTTTCGAGTCGCCTACTTCAAATTTTGGAGTTGGCTATGTCATGGTTCCGGCACTTACCGTAGAAGAAGTTTTGTTTAACAAGGCGGAATCAAATGCTTATTTAAACAATTCTACTGCTGCTATCACGGACCTCAATACGTATGTAAGCACAAGAATAACTAATTATAACCCAGGAGCACATACGATTACTGAGGATAAATTAAGAGCATACTCCGGTACCAATAGTGTTAAAGATGGATTGATCAAATTAGTTCTAGCCTATCGGAGAGCGGAATTTGTACAGGAAGGTATGCGTTGGTTTGATATTCTGAGGTATAAGATACCTGTGGTTCACACAACAACAACCGGACAAACGATTACTTTGTCTCCCGATGATCCTCGTCGGCTATTACAAATTCCCGATGCGGCAAAACTATCCGGCATAGATCAAAACCCCAGGTAAGCACAAACTATAATGATCAAATAAGATATATGAAAGCATTAAAATCTTTATTCGTACTTCTAACAGGTTGCATGATTCTTGTTTCCTGTGAGAAAGAAGAAAAACTCAATCCGGCTGATGTAGACAATATACCCGGTTTAGGGGGTGATACCTGGACACAGACACCTGTTGATAAATGGATCCTGGATAATCTTACCAGTCCCTATAATATTTCTGTAAAATACAAGTGGGATCAATCGGAATTGGAATTTGATAAGACGCTTGTTCCTCCAAGAGAAGACCAGATCGTACCGGTAATGGACGCTATTAAAAAAGGTTGGATCACTCCATATATTTCTGAAACAGGTGAACTTTTCTTTAAGAAATTTACTCCAAAGTTTTTCAGCCTCGTGGGAAGTGGTAGTTATAACCTCGATGGTTCAGTTACACTTGGAACAGCTGAAGGAGGAAGGAAAGTTGTTTTGTACCAGACTAATTATGTCAGAACAAAAGAGATGCCCGGATTTGTGCAATCAGATTCCTTTCTCATAAAACAAATGTTCCATACCATTCACCATGAATTTGGGCATATTCTCCACCAGAACATTCTTTATCCCCCGGAATTTAAAAGAATCGGGCAAAGCCTTTATACATCAGATTGGATTAATACAAATGATTTCGAAGCAAACACCAATGGGTTTGTGACCGCCTATGCAATGTCCGGACCTGATGACGATTTTGTAGAAATGATTTCTATCATGCTTATAGAAGGAAAAGCCGGTTTTGATGAGATCGTAAACAGTATTCCTCCAGGTACAAGTGCTTTAGGAACTACACAGGCCGAAGCAATAAAAAATTTAAGAGACAAGGAGTCGCTCGTTGTAAATTATTATAAACAAGTATGGAATATTGATTTTTACAGCTTACAGGCAAAAACAAGAGCTGCTATTGCTGCATTAATCTATTAATCTGTCAAGGTTACTTATTATAAAATGAATAAAATGAAAGGTAAAATAGTTATATATATTCTTTTTGTTGTGATTGGATTTTCGTCGTGTAAGAAGGATGATTCTCCAGCATTTGAACAATCGGCAGATGAGCGATTGAATGAAGCACTGACTTCATACCAGGATAAACTCGTAAGTGCAGAGAACGGATGGAAAGCATTCATTTATCCAAAAAGCGGCGGCACATTTTTCTTCTACTTCAAATTTAATGCTCAGAACAGGGTGAAAATGTATTCAACATTTGATTCAGTATCTGCTGTTACACCCGCAGAAAGCAGCTATCGTTTGAAAGCGCTGCAGCAACCCAGCCTTATTTTCGATACATATTCGTATGTACATGTGCTTGCCGACCCGAATGAAAACGTAGGGGTTTTTGCAAAGATCAATGAAGGCCCCGTCGGTAAAGGCCTGGAGTCAGATTTTGAGTTTTATTTTGATTCGACATATACCGACAGTATTACACTCATTGGAAGATTCAACGGGACTAAAGCGATACTGATCAGGGCAACCAAGCAGGAGGCTGATGCGTATGATAATAAAGAATTAGGAAGGGGCTTTTTATTTCAAAATATAGGAAGTTATCTGAACTACTTTAAGCGGGTAACTATTGGCGGTATAGATTATGAGATCAGCGTAAATCAGGTTTCACGGACAGTAACTTTTTCCTGGGTAGAAGGTGGTAATGTGAAATCATTTACCACACCTTTCTATTATTCCGGAGCCGGTGTAAGTTTAGTAAATTCTTTCGTTAACGGTTCTCAAACTATTACTGCGTTAACTGATCTGACATGGGATCCTGCTACCACAACCTTAGGTTTCTCGGTGAACGGTACTCCAACCAGCGTTGTCGGGCTCGGCCAACCATTGAAAGTTGATGTAGAGGCCCCAAAGAGATGGTGGCAATATGCGGTGGATAACGGAAACACATACTGGATTTCCCTTGACGGTGTGCATAAAGATGGAATCGATGACTATTTCAACTTTGCTACAACAGTACCAAGATATCAGTATATGCATTTTTGGCCGCGGTATAATGTAGCAGGTACCGTATGGTATGATGTATGTGGTGTTGTTTATGTTAACGCGGCAGGCACACAGCTTGTACAATATGGAACAGCTCCTGTTCCCAATTTCACGGCCGACGGACGGATAACTTTTGTTTACCTGGGTTCACTAGGTACTTCACCTAATGCGGGGACAACAACTAAAATGACCGCTACTACAAATAGTGTGAGAGCTATTCTTACACAGCCTAACGGATTTTATTTAGTTCAAACGGGTCCCGAATCATACGATATGGTTAGCGCACTGGATGGAAAGACCTGGATCAGCTGGATTTTTTAAACTTGTTTTTATTTTGTAATAAAATCCTTTAAAAATAGCGTCACTTTGAGTGCTGCTTAGTAGGATTCTTTTTTCATCTTATTTTAAACAGATAAAAATCAAACCTTTTATTTATATTTATCGCTTATTCTTTAAATTGTCAACTAAACTTTTATAACACGTAAAATTAACTCTTATGAGAAAGACACTTTTCTCTATGCCCTCTGCTTTTCTACTGGCTGTTATATTGTTCTTTTCTTATTGTAAAAAAGGTGATACTGGACCTGCCGGACCTGCGGGCCCTGCCGGACCTGCCGGACCTGCCGGCAGCAATGGTGCGCAAGGACCTAAAGGTGATACCGGAACAGCCAATGTAATCTATTCAGCATGGTTAAGTGTACTATTTGAACCAGATACAGTTCATAATGGTGCTATAATTGATACCATAGGATTTTTCGCAGATATTACTGCACCTAAATTAACCCAGACTATCCTTAACCGCGGAGAAATCAAAGTTTATGTTAATGCTGCCGACTCAGCGAATGCAGCAATTTTCCCTCTCCCTTACTTTAGCGTGTTTTCAGGTTTGACCATAACAGCAAACTTTAGTGTATCAACTATCAGCCTGTATTCAAACGCAGATGTTTCAACCTTTAGCCAGGGTGGTGGGAACTTTTTACAATACAGGTACATTTTAATTCCCGGAGCAGTGCCTGGCCAAAAAGCTCCTAAGGTTGATTGGAATAACTATAGTGAAGCGATAAAGTATCTCGGACTTTCGAATTAATACGGTAAGCCATCAAAATACAATTGTGGGGAAGAGATAAAAGCCAGCCTTTTATTCCTTCCCCACTTCTATGTTACTAAGTTCTCCAATTTTGTAAATAAATTCTTCCTCCCTTGCTAGTGGTACTCCAATTGTAAATCTGCAAAACAACTGTTTCTCCTGCTGAATCATACTGCAGTCAAGCTGCTTAATAATTATCATAACGGTATTGATCATCGTATAATCGAATTGTAAAATATAAGTGCTCTCAATTGCTTTTTTTACCTGGTGGGTAACCTGTAGAACCAAAGAGGCAGAAGTTTTATAAGCGTTTATTAGTCCCGGCACACCTAATAGCGTACCACCAAAATAACGGACAACAATGACCAGGATATCTGTTAGTTCTCTACTATCTATTTGACCGAGTATCTGTTTACCAGCAGTTCCAGGAGGCTCTCCATCATCGCTAACCCTAAAGTTGTTTCTATCGAGCCCAATCCGGTAAGCGAAGCAATGGTGTGTAGCTTTTGAATGCTCCTTCTTAACGGCATCCATTCTTTTTTTGAAGTCCTGAACTGATGTTATGGGATATGAATAAACGATAAACTTACTACCCCGATCCTTGTATTCTGCAAATCCAGGCTGATCAATCGTATTATAATAATCGCTGTTTTTCATAACATACAAACCTTTTGAACTTTGCGACCCCATCACCCAAACGCAATTAAACCTATTGACAATAGGGATAACATTATCCCTGCCCAATTAATTACGGATAACTTTTCACGAAATAAAAGCAATGCCATCACTGCACTAAACAAAACAATCCCCATATTGTTAATAGGAATGACAGCAGAACTGTTAGATCCATGCAGTTTCAAAACGCGTAGAAGGCACCAGATCGATAAATAGTTAGGCACCCCTATCGCGATACCTGCTACGACCGCTTTCCACGAGACGGTTTCTTTTGTATTCATTTGCTGTAAGATCAATAGAATTGACCCAACCATGGCTGCCATTAAAAAAGCAGTGACGAGGTAGTCATTGTTATTTGCGTTTGTCAAAAAAGTTTGTTCAACATATTTGATCATTGTATCAAGCAATCCACTACCGAAGAACAAGACGACAGGAAGCAATATCAACAAACCGTTACCTCCGCCTGGAGTTTTATTCGCTGATTTGTAACAAGTCAAGGCAACAGCAATCAACGCCAGCACAATACCAGTTGTTTTCAGCACTGTGTTCACTTCATCATACAGATAAATAGAAAAAAGAAATGGAATGACCAGTGAAAGCTTATAAGCAACCGATGCAATGGCAACCCCAAGTTTTTGCGCAGTTAAACCAACCAGGTTGAATAAAAGAACAAAAATTGTTCCCATGGCAAGCGCCCAGGGGAAAGATGGCTCTGAGAAACCAATTTTATCCACTGGAAAACGTCCATTTATTATTGATCCCGTAATTACGCAGGTGAAGTAGTTAAAAACAATCGCCTGGAGATTGTTTATGCCAAATTTTTCTATGACTTTGAAAGAAAGCGTTAACCAGGAAGAAAAAATGATGCTGCCAACGAGGTAAAGCATGAATTCAATGTACGATTTTGGATGATGTACAAGGTGATGAATAGCGGCTCTGCGCGATATTAATACTTATTCACGAAGTAATGGATTAGATCCGACATAATGATTTCCTCATTTATTAAATTGTGGTTAGTCAAGGATGGAGCTGATATGCCAGTTTCAACGTGTAGCGACGAATTTGTAATAACTCTAGCTTCATCCCACATCTGTTCATCAATAAACGATTGTAACAATCTGGAGCCGCCTTCTACGAGTACGCTTTGGATCTTTAACTGGTACAAGGCATGTAATACCTGGTGTATGACACTGACATCATGAGTTACCTGGTAAAATCTGGTGCCTGATCCTACTTTTCCTAACGCGATATCTTCCAGATCATGCTTTATGGAATTAAAGACAATAGTAAGGGATTTATTATCATTAAACATTTTCAAAGATGAGGGTAATTTCAGGTCCATGTCTATCACCAGTCGTATTGGAGAAGAACCCCGCCAGTGACGATTCGTAAGTTCGGGATCATCAAGCATCGCAGTATTGGTACCTACCAAAATGGAAGCTTCTTCGCTTCGCCATTTATGTACAATCCTGTTAGTGTACTCATTACTTATATATAACCTGGCCTGATCTGCATCTTGTACACCATTGCCTCGTAGAGTCGTTATAGCGGGACCTGCAGCTATCTTCCGGTTCTGTGTCTGTGCCCATTTCAATATGATAAATGGTCTGTGTTCAGAGTGGAACGTGAAAAAATTCTTATTAAGCTTCTTACACTGATCTTTGAGGGTATCGGTTATAACGTCAATTCCTGCACCTTGCAGCCTTTCAATACCTTTCCCGTTAACTTCAATAAATGGATCACGTATACCCACAACTACTTTTTTGATTCCGCTTTTAACAATCAACTCAGCACATGGTGGCGTTTTGCCAAAATGCGCACATGGCTCCAGGGATACATACAACACAGCTTTTTCTACCAGGTGCTGGTCATGCAGTTTTACTGAACGTATACAGTTGACTTCCGCATGTGGGCCACCGTAATATTCATGATAGCCCTCGCCTATGATCCGGTTATCATGTACCAATAATGCTCCAACAAGAGGATTAGGAGCTACCCTGCCTTTAGCGAAGGAGGCCAGCTGGATACACCGCTGCATATATAATTCATCATTGGTCATCAAACGAGGATGAGTGAATTACAAATATAATTTAGTTACTATCAACAATTCAAAGCCTCTGCTAGGCTGTTTTTTGATTTACGTTTACATTTATACATGACGATACATGAAGCAAGGCAAAGGTTACTGTTTCAGCTTTATGAAATTTATGATAGCAGGGAGGCTGTAAATATCGCCGACCTTGTAATGGAGCAAATTACAGGTTGGAAAAAAATAGATCGTATTCTGAACAAAAACTTGCCCCTTCTTCCGAACCAAATCGAAATACTTGAAAAATACACGGAAGAGTTATTAACGTATAAGCCGATTCAATACGTTTTAGGAGAAGCCTGGTTTTACGGGATGCATTTTTACGTAAATGAGCATGTACTTATTCCGAGGCCGGAAACTGAAGAATTAGTGCAGTGGGCGATAGATACAGTTGATAACTCAAAACGGGCAATGCAAAAGAATACTACCGTTCTGGATGTAGGCACAGGTTCTGGCTGTATTTCTATTTCTTTAAAGAAAAATCTTCCGTTTGCAGAGGTATATGCTTGTGACATTAGCCAACATGCACTTAACGTTGCTAAAAAAAACGCAATAATGCATGATACAGTTATTCAGCTGTTGCAAATTGACTTCCTGGATAAGAGGCAATGGAATACCCTCCCACCGGTTGATATCATCATCAGTAACCCACCCTATGTTCCTTTGAACGAAAAGGAAACATTGGCGGCGAATGTGGTATTATATGAGCCCCATGTTGCTTTGTTTGTAGACAATAATGATCCGCTTATTTTTTATAAGGCTATTGCGGATTTTGCAAAAGAAAAGATGAAGCCGGGGGGAAAGGTTTATGCGGAAATGCATGAGCGGCTGGCCAGCGATGTACAGCAGGTATTTGTTGAAAAAGATCTCACAGGCTTTGAGGTTAAAAAGGATATGCAGGGAAAAACAAGGATGATAAGAGTTCTTGTTTGAAGTTGAATTGAGTAACCTTTGCCTTACGTCATATGCAAATACATCCTTTAACCCGGACTGCCGTTCAATATTATGCGCTGATAAACAATGTAATTTTTATCACCGTTTTTTCTGCAGTACGCAACCATTGAAGAGTTTCTATCTAATGAAGAAATGACAGGATAACTGGAAAATTGACTATCGGGACTTATATAGTCAGTGACGGGACTTGTTCCTTCAGCTGCTCTTACTTGAATTCCGATTTTTTTATTCGATTGGTTCCTATGTTGAACCGCCTGGTCCCACACTACGATCAGTTCTCCGCCCTCCAGTGATGTCAGTTGTGGATGGCGTCCTACGTGGCTAATGCTATCATACCCAATAAAGCTCTTTCCATTATCAGTCGTTTTAGTATAGAAACTACCGGCTTTTCCAGCCCCTGTAAACCATGCAAAATGTAATCCTGTATTGTTTTCTGTCATCGCAGGACCTGTATGCGGGCATCCGTTGAGAACCCAATGATCATTGTTTATTTGTTTAGGTTCGCTGAAAGTTCTGCCACCGTCTTTTGAAACAGTATGAACCATGTCACGTATGCTATCTTTTATGATGCCCCTATACAAAACATGAATATTGTTTTTACTGTCTACAAACAAATCTGTGCGGCAGCATTCACAGCATAGCTGACTGATTAGTTTCTCATCGTGAAAACCTTCTTTTCCTTTTGTGGAAGCAAAATATAATGCAGCACC
>WUUC01046653.1_pt1 | contig 11821 bp, 10 predicted proteins | sample 6278441 | NCBI WGS metagenome assembly WUUC01 (sample SAMN13675441, study PRJNA597444) | soil metagenome | isolation source: soil | place: USA: Washington | collected 2017-10 | reverse complement strand
CCGGAAATTAGGCGGCAGCACAATGCGAGTGACTAGCACCCCATCAGGCCCGATTACCGCCAGTGATCTAAGCGCATCCGGATCGCCGCTTTCCTGGACATAGACGTAACCATCGCTCGCCGCAAAGATGCCGGTGATCAGCGGGAAGTGGCTGGCGTACTCCGCAGACTGGGCATTGGCGGCAGCGGATGCTCGCGCACTGGCAGACATCCGTGGATTGGCAGCATAGCGCTCCAGCGCGTCGCTAGTAAGCTGCTCTGCGCGTCGCGCTGTTATCGGAATGGGTGTAACCGTGTGACGAAATACTCGGTGAAGTCGACCGTCTACCCCGTATTCCTCCACTTGCCAGGCGTCGTTCTGCGCGATAAGAATCCGGCTTGCTTGCAGAGCCGCATAGGTTTGGCGGCCATATGCCAACGGGGTGCCACTGGGCGCCTTGGCAGCCTGGTGCATCTCCAAACCGTTTACGCTGAGCAGTTCCACCAGCGCGGTTTCACTGCGGCTGCGGTAGAAATAAAGGGAGTCCCGGTACGGACCAATTGCGGTTCGGCGAGAGGCGACCGGAATCGGAGATGCGACTACCACTAAAGTTCCGTCGCCAGCGATACCGAGGGGTTCGAGCAGCACCGCGCCGTGGCCGGTGTTGGTGCCATAGCCCCATGGTATTCGGATTTCGCTGACAAGCTTGCCATCGCCATCGAGCTTGGTAAGCCGCCGCAGGACCGGGTCAATCACAACAACAGTGTCACCGCGGCCGAGTCGGAGCGCCATCTGCCGAAATTCACCTGGCCCCTCACCGGCGCGACCGAATTCGCGCAAGAACCGGCCATTTTGATCATAGTAGCGAACCGCACCCGTGGCGCCATTCGCTATAACGATCCGACCATTTGGCAATTCGATCACGTTGAGCGGCCCGGCGCGGCCATCGCGGAGATCGTAGGGGCCGTCCGGATCACCGGCGCCGATGTCAATGGTGGCAGCAGCGCTGAGTCGCCAGGCACTTGAACCGGTCAGGCGCGCACTGGTACTCTGGATGATCTGGATGCCGGCGCTGTCGCGAACTTGGGCGGGGAGTATAAGTGGAGTAAGCGCGAGTACGGCCAAGGCGGTCACGTGCCGACTGGCCCGTTGAAGGCCGATAGGCGATTGCAGTTCAGCTCTGTGAGTCAAAGCGCAGCCAACTGATGAATCCTTCGTGGTCGATCATGACTACCCACCTGAACAAAGGATCAATTAGCTCAATGTCGTCGGAACTTGGATACCATATATCGTCAAAATGATTGGATAAGTCGTCGAGCCTGAATCGATCGATATGCTCAAGAATGTCCCAATTAACAAGGACTTCCGTTGATTCCAAACCTAAGTCACCGAGCAAGTCCTTGAGAACGAACCCCTCGTCAGAAGCGCGGACTGAATCGACAAAGTTGGCGATTTCCTTTAGATCTTCCAACAGCCCTAATCCCGAAGTAGTGGTTGGGAGTCGCATTGCTATTGATAGCGTCTCGCGTACCCGGACCGCTTCGGCTGGTGGAAGCTCCGAGAATGGCGGGAACGAACGGCCCGGATTTACCGATGAGAAGTTCTTCGGCTTGAAGGGTTCCATGATCTCGTGGCTGCGTATGCGTCAGCGCTTACCGCTCCTTTACTAGCAGATTTAACGTGATAGCACAAACGCCAGGATGTCTGCGGGGCTTTCGAGTTCACTTGGTATCTCAAACCAAGGGGTGACCTCGGTGCCGTACTCATGCACGGCCTGTTCCTTCGCTTCTGCTACAGTTGGGTGCCAAGTGTCGCCGGCAGTCTCCCCATCACGGGTGAATCGGTCCAGGAAGACACCCTCCGGGGTCACGTTGATGACAAGGAAGTCCGGGGAGGGCATACTGGAAGACTGAGAATCACCTCCCAGTGCCACCGACAGGCCCCGGGAGTGGATACTAGGTCGAGGGTTGAGATCCTTTTTAACGCCAGCTGCCAGACGAAGTGGTTCTGTCATTCCCGTTGACTCCGACAATAGTTAGCTAGATCAGCACCTTCAAACGCACAGAATCCAGCCTGGCGTTGAGGAAGTACCCTACAACAAATTCCCCGGCCGTGATGGTGGTGTCCGCGGCCCAATAAATGGTATCAAGCTGTATGAGGTAAACCGCTCGGCCGGTCGAGTCAGGTAGGCCCCGATCACGGTTGATGGTAACGCCGGCCCGGGCACAGAGCGAATCGACGAGGACGGGCTGGACCAGAAGACTGTCCATTACCGGAAGTCGCAGGCTGTCACGCGCTACCGCATAGCGCGCAGTCGATTCGGCCACCACCTGACGAAGCCAGCGCGCATTGCCTTCAAGGAACCCGTCATTCGGGGCACAGCGGAGTCGCATGGGCGGGTGGACCCGAGCTTGCCCCGAATCAAGGCGCAGCGATGGACCGGTCAACCCGACAACGGCTACGAAGGCTGCGACTAAGCGGTACGAGATTGGGGTTCCCCTTTTCAGCGAAACACCTTGCTCCGCACGGAATCAAGTGACGAGTTGAGGTAGTAGCCCACGATCCACTCCCCTGCGGTGATGGAAGTATCGGATGCCCAGTAGAGGGTGTCGAGTCGAATCAGGTTAACGACCCGGGGGGTTGCGTCTGGTAGACCTCGATCACGATTGATGGTAACACCTGCCCGGCTGCAAAGCGCATCCGACTAGATCACCTGCACCCGGGCAGTATCCATGGCAGGAAGCCTCAGACTGTCACGGAATCCCGCGAAGAATGGAGACTGATCGCTGACCAGCGCCTGCAATTGGGCGCGTGACGCCGTCATGAGATCGGAAGCGGGTGCGCATGCATGTAACGGTGTGGCCTGACCGACAAATCCCATTGCAGCCGGATCGTGCATGGACGAAATCAACATCGGCGTTGCGATGAGCAACAGCGCGTAAATCAGTCTGGGCATTGTCCCACTCAATTCTACCCCTCAATCCGGAGCGGACTTTGACGCCGTCCTGGCGCTGCATTCATATTGCCTCCATAAATGCATCCTCGGAGACTCGGTGGCCACCCTGACAATCAAGAACCTGCCTGATTCACTGTACGCCTTGCCTCAGGTCTCGGGCAGCCGAGCATCGGAGGAGTATCAACACTGAAGCCATACTTGCGATAGAGCGTGCCCTCACCGAAGCTACGCCGGGGATCGCACAAAACTGTTGGCCAAGCTGAAGCGGAGTCGTGCCCGCCTCAAGGGGATCTACCTTACTGACAAGGGCCTGCGCGCCGCGCGAGATTCCGGCCGATGATGATTGTAGCCAATGCCAACCTGCTCGCCTACCTGGTGATGCCCGCCAGAGGGTAGGCGTCATTGGTCAATATCGCGTCTCTAACGCTTGATAGGGTAGTGGGAGAGTGACGTGCTTAACTATCACTTGAAGGTCCGGTGGGCTTCAGTCTAGGAACACCGCACCACGCCCTGGCTAGTTCTCCAACAGTTTCAATGGTTACGTCGTCCGGATTATGACCTCGGGAAACTATTCGAGGAATCAGCTGTTCCAGAAGCCACAATTCGCCATCGCCAGCCCGCGTGATGCCTTGAGCCCAACTCCATGGTGTCTGCCTGTACGAGGGTGTGAGCACGGACTGCATACTGTCTTCGGGACGAAGAAGGCCCATAGGGATGCCAAATGCCTGTTCAAGCAATACCAGGAGTGACCTGGCTTCTTCAGGCGAATCATAGAATGCCGGACAGAAGAGTCCGATGATTTGCGAGTCATCCAATATTGGTCGGTCCGGAAACCTCGCTTGATATAGACTAGCCAATCGGGTCATTCGATTACTCCCAATGAGCCTCTCACAGTGCAGAAAGATTGTAACCGTTCATAAATGCTTCTGCCTCGGCTAAGTAGTGCGAGATATGCTTGTCCCCGCAACTATTGCCAGCCCCGTAATTCGACTAAGGATCCCAGTTGGCGTGGACCAGGCGCCCGGTCGGCGTGATGCCAAACCATGCATCCCTCAGGTCAATTGGCACGACCTTAGGGGGGAGCATGACTAGATGCTGACCACCATCTTCGAGTACCGAAGCCCTCGCCCAACCCTTCTTGATCAAGCGTAATAGCGCCAGTGTTACATCTTGCTCCAGGAAGGGACGCCCCCATGTACTCAGCCAGCCATACTCGTCGCTCCGATTGAGCCGTAACAGGATCTGCTCAATGTCTTCGATGTCATCCGCGATAGAATCGAGCACATACATGTCAGGAAGCGCGCCGATTGGCTCGGTCATAGGTCACGCCTACGGTTGCGAGTGCGGCAATCCGCGCCAAGCGAGACGGCATGACAGATACTCGCATCACTACAACGCCGCCGCGACTCCGACGCCGAACTTCCACATGGGATTTGGCTGCCCTTCATAGATCGATTGATGAGCTAACCCGCCTACGACTTGCAGCCAAAACTTTGGTTTGAAGCGAAGGAGAGCGCCCACTTCCACACTGGTGCTGATACCATTGGCGCTTCTCTCATCCCAGCGATTTCCAGGTGGATGCCAGACATCGGAAGGCATGATCACCGCTGATTTCGCCCAATCGCGTCCCAGCCGTACGAATGGGATGATGGAGCCGTCCTCCAGCGGGACCTGAATCTCCAGACGAGGTCCTACCCCAGATAGCTTCCGATGACTGAAATCGTGTACGGCATTGGCAAGCCGACCAAACCATCCGCTGATGCCCAGTCCAACCCGAATGCCACCCTCCGGTCCGAACTGAAATGGCATCATGGTGGCGGTCGCCATCGGTCCGCCCCCACTGAACGCCTCGGCCCAGCCGACGCTCAAGTCCAACGAGGGAGTCTGCGCTGGAGAACGTGCTGGCAGCGCGACGGCTGCGACTATCATCAAAAACAAGCGGGTGCGGAATGATCGCATCTATTTACCTCATAAGCGTCTGACCAGGATATAGCCGAGCCATCCTTACAATAGCCCCACTATTCAATCCGGTACACCTGCAACTCCAAAGCCCCTTCCTCGGCGTAAGAATGACAACGCAGGGCGACCCACACGCCGTTTACTGCTATCCCACGGGCTGGCAGGAGGCATGGCAGGATGTGGCGGCCAATAAACTCAGGACCAATAAATACGTCAGCAAAGGTCGAATCCTGGTGGCCACCGAAGACCCAGGTTCGCCCCTGGCCATCTAGGTGAAGCGCGTTCGCGTCAAAGTGGGGAACTACTTCACGCTCCAACGTGTCGAGTCTGGCTAATGCGGAGGCTTTCCCCGGACCTGGTACACTGGCTGCTCGTTCCCAGATGGCTTTTCGTTCGGCGAACTCGATCGGGCCCCGCTTCCGGGGCGGCAGGTCACGTCCGAAGACGTCGGGCTCTCCGGCATAGGGTGGCATTGCCTTGATCCTGTACGTGGCGCCATTTCCTACTAATACTCGTTCCCCGTCTCGAACGTACGCCGGTGGCCACAGGGCTGATCCTTGTCCAGCAGCGCCAGCGGCGGCTGCGATAAAGGGATCGGTGAGGTCGATTATGCTGGTTATTTGACCGGTTTCCAGATTCTCTGAGATAATCTGAGATACGCTGCCCATTGCACCATGAAATATCGCCAGCTCGACCGTGCTTTCAGCTGCACGTAGCCCCGCACTATTTGATGTCTTGAGCCTTCGTTCGCGTATAAGCCGTCCGTCCAAGTCGAAATAGATGACGACCGGACGATTGGGAGCCACAACAACGAGAGTATCGCCGAGCGCCGTTAGCGATCCAGCACGGAGCATTTCGCCCGGCCCTTCTCCAAGGACTCCGAACCGTCTGAGGAGGGCACCGGTACTGTCGAAAAGTGCCAACATCGGCGATTCGTTTATGGTGGCAAGGGCGAATACTGATCCCGTACTGGTAACGGCAATGTTGGCGAGGGGTAGAAGGAGTTCGGAAGCTATTCGCGGTGTCGACACCCGGATCAGCGCAGGGAGACGTAGATTCGACTCTGGCCCTTGGGGGTCATCAGTGGATTCGGCGGCCTCGTTACCCGAGCCACAGTTGGTGACTGACAAGGCGAGCAAGATCAGCCAGCTGTAGCGCATTCAATACCGGTTTCGTTAAGTGTTGCAAGGCAAATGGCCATCAGTGTGCCTTCATAACCAACCTCGGCCTGATCAAAGTGCGCTTCTCTTCCCCGCTCTCAGCAATTCCCGGAACTTCCAGCACCCCAGCTGCAGCCATTCTGTACGCGTAAGTATCGATGATCGCGTGAGCAATGACTTCACCACGCCGCCAATCGATGACTTCGATCACGGTGTCGAGAAAGTCGCTCCAGTCGTAGTCCGGAAGAACCGGCCGCCCGATTGCGGAATTGCCTAGCTTGGAGCCATCCAAGTTTGTGTCGCCACCCGGTTGCCATCGCCGGTCGGGAACCCGCCCCGCTAACCATATCAGGGAGCCAGTGTCCGGCCACACGGCTACGATTTCCGGCCGTACCCTCACCTCGCTGGGCAGCAGCGCCGAGGTTTCCTGGTACTCGGCTGGGGTATAGGGTGGGTACCATGCGGCCGTTCGGGTCAGTTGCCGCAGGCGCTTTCCCTCGAGCGTCCAGACGGTGAGATCGGGTGAAAGCATCCGGCGCGCCTGAACAATCACTTCACCATCTGAAGCCCCGAGGCGCAACTCCAGACTCAATGGGTGCACCGTGGTTTCGTCGGCAGCGTTGTCACGGAGCGAGTCGCCGAAGGCACGCAGGAGCTTTAAGCTATCGGAGAGCACAGCAACATTAGGAAACAAGGGAGAGACCGCGTTCGCGATCAGGAGTCCGTTGGCAGCGCTAACCAGTCCGTAAGGCATCATGCCTTCCGGAAGCGCTGATGATTCAATTGACCCTGTGGGCAGCATGACTTGTCGTGCGCGACCATCGGAGCCGATCAGGAGCAGCAGGCTGTCGGCTTGCCAGACTGCGAAACGAATCCGCCGCATCTCTCCCGGGCCGTCACCATCTCGGAGCAAGCGCTGAAGGAAACCGCCGCTCGCGTCGAAGAGGGCCACGACTCCCTGATCCGCCAGCGGTGCAGCTGCGATGTACGTTCCCCCTGGGCTCAGGGCGAGTCGAGTGGAGGAGAAGACTGGCGCGCTATCCGATCCGGTAATGGTTACCAGGGTGTCGATATGGATGAGGCAAGAAGCGCAGCGGATTGAATCAGTCACAACCATGACGGCTTTTGAACCATCCAGTGGCGCGCTCGGCTCGGCATCGGCGCATGCAGCGAGTGTTAGCGTGAGGGCGAGGCAGTATGAGAACGGTTTCATGGGCGTGATTCCCCATTTCTTAAGGGTGGGTACGCCGCGATCCCTAAATCCTGATTAGGACCCTAGCCAGTGGGTTTGCCGACTCGGCAGCGGCCACTCGACTACCTATGCTAGCATGGCGAGTTGTCGGGGGTCTGGTTCATCAAGTACTCAGCGGTGTCACTGGAGTACACACTCGCAATGGATCTGGAGCCGGGAACTTCCCAGGCGATCTACGATTATGGGGCATCATCGGGTTTTGGCGGCAGTGACCAGCCTTCACCTGCCTCGATGGAATTGGATGCCATGAGAACGACCGCAATCCAGGTATTCGACCGATTCCGCAGCAAGAACCTTCGACCAAACTGCCTTACTCAGGAAAACTGAGTAGCGGGAACGAAGTTGTGATCTAAACCTTCCATGGTACGGTCCGCCTCGGTGACACCGTCGCCGCTGACAGCTCCCCATTCTGGAACCGATATCACAACGCGTCCGGGGCCGAGTATGGTACAGAACTTCCTCCAGCTTTGATCACTTCCTCGCGACAATTTTAGCCATGCGATGAACGATCAATCCTATACAACCCCAATTTAGAATCAATAAACCGACCAACACGCCGACCTGCAATCCGCCCGCTTGCTCAAAGTTGGCCAACAACGGGCCAAGGATCGAGACGGGGAGGGTCAGTGGGATCCCCCATAACATCAGATATGTTAAAACCCACATTAGTCGTTCGCCCGAATCGATGTCCGAGCTAAGAAAAAAACTTCCTACCAGTACTAGTATGGACACAATCATTCCAAATACTAGTCCGTTATAGAATGATCTCATTGTCGACCTCCATTTCTCGTGAGCCAGAGTGAGGACACTATTGGCATCCGGACCCCCTGGTTGCCCCGCCGCCGCCACAGATGCCGGGGGCGATCAGAAACCCTGCTGAAGCGCTCCGCGGTACCCTGCCACCAGCTCGATCAATGACATTAAAAACGAACCGATTAGAATTTCCACCTCCTGTGGGTGTGTAGGCAGAGCCTTGAATAGCTCGAGCCTCAATATACGCGCGCCCTAAGACCGCTAGATCAAAATCGTACTCTGATTTGTCAGCCGGTAAGGAAACGGCTACCCACTCATCAGTGTACTCAAGCGTCCGCTTGTGGTTGGCTCCGGATACATGTATCTGGATCTGGTTCTTTGAGTTCGGTACCAGCTCAAAGGTGAGATCTGCACCAAGTGAGTCATTCACGACTCGAAAAGCACAGTGTCCTGCAATTCCCCCGTCACCGTCACCGCCTACTGACCTGCAGTTGACGTACGTGGTATCGGTGTCAAGCGCGGTTAGCCCCATCGGGTCACGTAGACCAACAGGATTGCTACCGTTGTAGCGATACTGATTAATTCCCCCACTTGCACCTATAGGATCCTCCTGGATCCATGTCCCGGTCGCCGGATCATATGCTCGATTCCGGAACTGCTGGATGCCACCCCATTCCGAGTTGGTCTCCCACTTGCGCGAGTCGTAGGTCTGGGCTCGTGAGGTCAGACCGCCCGCCTTCCACGCCGCCTGGTCGTAACCAGCGCCTGCATACGCACCGGTGATATCACCCAGGGAATCGGCGATGGCGACCAACTGCCCACGGCCATCAGTAACCGCCTGAAGCCGCTTGTTCACGAACCATGTCAAGCTGCGGTCCACCAGCAGCACCGTCTCATCGATACCGGGGGCCTGTACGAAGAACCATCCCAAACTGGACCTTGCGACGTTCTCCCCCATGAATGAGAGTTGCCCGCCGTTGCCGCACGGCTGCGCGAGACGCCAAGCCGCGTCCCAGCGGCACTCGTTGAAATGCGGCAGGATCTGAGGTCCCAAGCGGCTCGCAGCTCCGACTAGACGACTCAGCGCGTCGTACTGCCAAACGGTAGTGTCCGGCGTACCCACTTTGATGCGCCGAATGCGATTGCCGGCTGCATCGTAGATGAAATTTTGGTCGGAATGCCCCGGGTCGCCGACCGCCGAATCACGCTGAAAGGCGATCCGGTTGCTCAGTGCCGGATAGCTGAATTCTGTGACATAGGCGGCCAGTCCATTACGCCGCTGGATCAGGTTACCCGACCGGTCATAGCGCGTGGTATCACGGGCCGGGCCGGTTCCCAGCCGCTCCTGGATTGCCAGGGCGCCCAACCGGTTATACCGGTTGCTGGTATAGGATGGCAGCCAATCTCGGCATGGAACAGCGACCAATCCCGTATCGAGGTAAGGACAGATCGCCTTCTGACTAAGAACCCGCCCCAGCACATCCACGCTATCCTGCTGAACCGTGACTTCAAATCGATCGAAGGCGTAAGCAGCGCCGGGATTGTCAGAGATGAGTCGGCGTAGAGTTCCCAGACGGTCGTAGCGATAATTCGCTGTCATGCTGTTGAACGGATAAAACACCGTCCGCCGACGTCCCAATCCGTCCCATGCAAACCGCCAGGTTTCCGTGCGCTGAGCTGCGTTGGTGCGGAGGTAGACTCGCATGGTGTCGAGGTCGCCGGCGGTGGTGTACCGGTAGGTCACCGAATCGTTGTTGACCCATGCCACTGAACGCAGTCGTCCGCCACTGTCGTAGGCGTAACGACTCGAATCGGCCAGCGACCGACCACTGACCGGCACCACTGCTTCACTCTTGAGGTGACCAGTTTCATAGTAGCTGCGAGTGATGACGCCATTACGATTGCTGAGCGAGAGCACGTTCCCCAACGAATCGTAGGTCATCACGACCGAGTCAGCAGGTACCGACGCTGACTGCCCGAAATAGAGAAGGGTGCGGCCTGGGATTACCGTCTTGGTGAGTCGGTCTGCTACGTCCCAGGAGTTGGTGACGTTTATTCCCAATCGCGTACGATGAGTTAGCAACAAGCCGGCTGCATCGTATCGTGCCGAGTCCACGACCCCGGCCTCATCGATCTCGGCCGTCATCAGGCCGCGGAGATCATAGCGATAGGAACGTGGCACGCCGCGTGGATCAGTGAGTTGTGCCAGGAAGCCCTGTGTATAGGTGGCCCGCGTGGTATCAGAGGTTCCGGTAGGATTGAGGGCGTCAAAGATCAGATCGGCACAGGTGAATTCCGCTGTCAGACAGTCCGGACTGATGTTCCCACCGACTCCACGACCTACGATGCGATGCGTCTGCCGGTCCATGGCATCCCAAGTGTAGGTAGAACGGAGTCCCACAGCATTGGTGTCTGACACTACTCGACCATCGGCGTCCCGGCCATACCGGTGGCGGCCACCGCTGGGTGATGTGACCCAACGGACATTTCCACTGGGGAAATACGTCATACTCGTGGTAATGTCCTCGTTAGCCTCGGTTCCCGTCGACTGCTTCCAGGTAGGCACGGCACGCTCGATCAATTGGACAATCTGACCGCGCACAGAATCGGGTGCCGCGCCATAGACAAACTTGGTCCGGTGTCCACGGGGGTCGATGATCGAATCCGTGAGACCTAACGTCGTGTAGGCATAGGTCGTGATGTCACCCGCGGGACCCGTCACCTGCGTGGGAGAGTCCGGCGCACTGCTCGATGCGTAGGCCCATGCGGTAACCAGCTTGGGAAACGCCCTGGCGCCCCAGGTGCTGTCAGTCATCTTGGTAAGGTTGCTGCGGGTGTTCCATTCGAGCATCACCCGCCGGCTGTTGGGATAATCAACCCTGGTCACCAGCGCGGGGACGGCCGCGTTTTCACGCCGGTACTTGGTCTTTACGCCTAAGGCATCGCGGACCTCGGTGACAGCGCCCCACTTGTCCACGTGAAAGACGGCGTCGTCGTTGACACCGACCCGGGGGCCGAGGATCGTGCTTACGGCATTCGCGGTGTCACCCGGAGTCTGCGTGCCCATAGCGGTGGCAAAGCCGGCCGCCTGCCAAGGTGTGAACCGGACAACTGCGCTATCGGTTACAGCGAAGTAGGAGCGAGCCTCGGTCAGCAGACCATGCGTCCCGTAAATCCAGCGGGTATTGCTGCCCCGACTATCGGCGGTGGTGGTGGGCCGACCAGTCCCGTCCGAAGTAATGCTTTGTGAGGTTCCATCGGGCCAAGCCCACTGCGACAGCAAACCGCTGCTTACCGTGACATTGACGCCCTTCCCCGTGGCGACGATCACGCTGTCCAGCTTGCTCATTGAATAGCGCATCCGGAGGGTGCGTCCACTGCTGCCGGCGGGCGGCACCCGTACCGAGTCAAGCAATTCACCGTTCCAATAAAAAGTGATGACATGATTAGTACGATTGATTGTACGAATGTGCTTACCAGTGTTGCTGAATACAGTTTGGACGTTGTGTCTTCCGCGACGTACGTACTCGTTTGCGACGAACGTAATAGTATCAGGAAACATTTCTAGTGGAGCTACCCAAATGGTAGAAGTAGCTTGCCGGTACAACTTCGCCGATCCATCGCCGCCGACCCACATGATGTGGCTCTGTCCACTGCCCACGGGCTGGTTGAGTACCAGACGCTCTACGCTCAGCCATTCCCAGCCCTTGCCATAGGGGCTGTTGCTACGGTTCACTACAAAGCTCAAGCCAGAAACGGTGG
>WUUC01226896.1_pt1 | contig 11822 bp, 10 predicted proteins | sample 6278441 | NCBI WGS metagenome assembly WUUC01 (sample SAMN13675441, study PRJNA597444) | soil metagenome | isolation source: soil | place: USA: Washington | collected 2017-10 | reverse complement strand
TGCGCTGGTCGTGGCCGATGCCTTTCAGGGACGCGGCGTCGGCATCGGCCTCATGACGGCGTTGATCGACGCGGCCCGGCGCGTGGGCGTCGAGCGCGTGCACGGTGACGTGCTAGCGGGCAACGCGCCGATGCTGGCGTTGATGGCGCGCTTGGGCTTCGAAGCGCACATGCACCCGGACGATCATCAGCTCGTGCAGGTCGTAAGAGCGCTCGCGCCCTACCCCGGCACCACGTAGCCGGAACGGCATGCAAGCCAGCGCGCGATATCGAGCGCTGAGACGATGCCCTCCAAGCGTTGTTCCTGATCGACGACCAGCACGTGCTGCACGTGCTCGTACGCCATCACGGCCGAGACGTGGCCGAGCGGCGCGTCGGCGCTGACCATGAAGCTGGGCGAGAGCCTGATGTCGCGCAGCGTGAGGGTCGGCTCGGGCTCCAATGCCCCGCGCTTGCGCTCGTCGCTGCTACGGTCGTGCAAGCGCTGCAAGAGATCACTGCAAGTGATGATGCCCAGCGCGCGACCTTCAGCGTCGATCACGGCAAGAGCTTCTGCGCGTTTCAACGCGTCGCTCAAGAGCTCATCGATGCGGGTGTCGAGCGTCGCGTGCTCGGCCGGGAGCGTCATGAGATCGCGCACGCGGACGGCTTCAAGCCACGGCGCGGGATTTGGCTCGGCAGCGCCCGCCGGCGCATGCACGAACGGAGCATCGTCGAACGCGCAGCGCAAGAACGGCGCGCGCGACTCCGGGTTGATGCACAGCCCCGCGAAGTCTTCGCAGTGGCGGCACTGCTCGACCGGCACGACGCGCAGCTTGCGAGGGCAAACCGTGAAGGGCCCGAGCTGCTCCCCGTCGGGCTCGAGCGTGACCGGCCGGGTGACGATGCGCTTGGCCGCTGTGGCTTCAGGAGACTCGTTCGGGCGTTTCATCGGGACCTCTTGCGATAGTCGGTTTCGGAGCAAAGACGCGCAGCACGCGCTTGTCGAGCCACAGCATGTTGCTGACACCCATCGCTGCCGCCGCCGCGATCGCGCCGAACGACGACAGCTCGAAGTGAAAGAAGCGCGCGATCGGCGGCACGAACAGCGCGAGCGCGAGCACGACGAGCGCAGCGGACGATAGAAGCGCGGCGGGCAGGTTGTGCGAGCGCACGAAGGTTTGCAGGACGCCGCGCGAGCCCGCGCGCTGCACGAACAAGAGCGAGACATTGCCCACCACCAGCGTCGTGAACGCGAGCGCGCGTGCCTCGTCGGCGTGCAGGCCGCGCGCCGAGGCCACGGCGTACACCGCCAACACGCCGGCCCACAGCGCGAGGCCCTGAGCCAAGCCGCCCAGCAGCACGCGCTTGCTCATCAGCGGCTCGCCGGCGCTGCGCGGCCGACGCGCGAGCGCCTCGGGCTCGGCCTCCTCGGCTTCGAGCGCGATCGTGCACGCCGGGTCGATCAGCAGCTCGAGGAAGACCACGTGGATCGGCAGCAGCATCGGCGGCAAGCCCAGCGCCAAAGGCGCGAACGCCATACCGGCGATCGGCACGTGCACCGCGACGATGTAGGTCATCGCCTTGCGCAAATTGTGAAATACGCGACGGCCGAGCAGCACGGCGTCGGCGATCGCAGCGAAGTCGTCGTGCGTGAGCACGAGCGCTGCGGCCTCGCGAGCGACATCGGTGCCCGAGCCGAGCGCGATGCCGATGCTAGCCGCGCGCAGCGCGGGCGCGTCGTTCACGCCGTCGCCGGTCATCGCGACCATCTCGCCGCCGCTCTCGAGCGCGCGCACCAGCGACAGCTTGTGCTCGGGGGCAGCGCGCGCGAACACGCTGATGCGCGCCGCTGCCGCGCGTTGCGCCGGCAGATCGAGCGCGGCGAATTGCTCGCCGGTCATCACGCCTTGCTCGACGTCGAACCCAGCGCTCTTGGCGATCGCGCGCGCGGTGCTGACGTGGTCGCCCGTGATCATCACGATGCGCACGCCGGCGCGCTGGCAGCGCGCGATCGCCGCGGGCACCGAGCCGCGCACCGGATCCTCGAACGCGACGAGCCCAACCGGGAGCATCTCGAAGGCGTGCGGGTGCGCCGGGTGCTCGTCGGCGTCGTAGCGCGCGCGCGCGACCGCGAGCACGCGCATGCCGGCGTCGGCGAGCGATTGCGCTTGGTCGAGCCAGCGGCGCGCCTCGCTGGCTTCGAGGTGGCACAAGTCCGCGATGGCCTCCGGCGCGCCCTTCGACGCGACGATGTGCGCGCGCTCCTGCGCTGTCTGCCACAGATACGTGACGGCCAAGAGGCGGCGCGTCAGCGGGTACTCTTCTTCGCGTACGTAATCGCCGTGCAGGTGCTCGGTGCCGCGCAGTGCGTGCGTGCCGAGCGTATGCAGCGCGCGATCCATCGGGTCGAAGGTGTCGGCCGCGCACGCCAGCACGCCGTGCTCGAGCAGCTCGTGCGCCTCATCGGGGAGCGCGTCGACCTGCACTTGCGGCAGGTCGAGCAGCGCGCCGCGGTAGGGCCAGAGCGCGGCCACGCGCATGCGGTTCTCGGTGATCGTGCCGGTCTTGTCGACGCACAGCACTGCGGCCGAGCCGAGCCCTTCGATCGCCTCTGGACGCCGCGCGATCACACCGAGCTTCGCGATGCGATACGCGCCCAGCGTCGTGAACACCGTCCACACGATCGGCAGCTCCTCCGGCAAGAGCGCCATCGCGAGCGTGATGCCGGCTAGCAAGCCATAGAGGTAATCGCCCTCGAGCGCGCCGTAGGCGAGAGCCAGCGCGCCGCACAGGACCGCCGCGCCGAGGGCGATGCGGCGCACGACGCCGTCGATCTCGCGCCGCAGCGCGCTGCGCACGGGCTTGACCGCGCGCAGCGCAGCACCGATGCCGCCCATCGCCGTGGCCGCGCCGATCGCGCGCGCAATCGCCAGACCGTGCCCGCGCACGACGAGCGTGCCGGCGTAGGCGCAGGTCTCTTCGTCGCTGGTCACCGGCACGAGCGGCGCGTCGAACGCAGCGTTCAGCTTGTCGACCGGCACCGACTCGCCGCTCAAGATCGACTCGTCGACGCGCAAGTTGGTGGCGTCGATCACGACCGCGTCGGCGGGCACGCGATCGCCTTCTCGCAGCCGCAAGAGATCACCGCGTACGACCTCGCGGCTGGGTATCGTGTACGGCAAACCGTCGCGAACGACGTGGGCGACGGGGGCCGCCAGCTCGCGCAGCTTGCCCAGCGCGCGCTCGGTCTTGCGGTCTTGATACAGCGTAAGGCCGACGGTCAGGACGACGCAGATGAGCAGGAGCAGCGCGTCCAGCGGGTCGCCGAGCACCCAATACAGCGCGCCGCCCGCGAGCAAGAGCAGCACCATCGGTTGCGTCGCGATCGTCACGAGCGCGCGCTTCAAGCTCGAGTCCGCGTGAGCCGCGAGCTCGTTGGGACCTTCGTCGAGCAGCCGGCGCGCAGCTTCGACTTGGCTCAAGCCGGAGTGGTCGGCCGCCGAAGGGGTACCGTTCGTGCTCGGACGCATTGCGCGCGCTTCAGCCGTCATGGGCGTGAGGAACGTGCACAGCAACGAGCGTTCCAGCCGTGTAAAGGCGGCGGAATGCGCTCCAGACCCGCAGGTTTTTCACCACGCACGGCCAGCGCCGCAAGGTTCGCGCGTTTCGCCTCCGCGCTCACACGAGTGGCGGTTTGGCACGGGCGGTGCTGTCGGATGACACCGCGCTCACGCACTCGCGGGCGTCTCCGCCGATTTCGGCATCCGAAGGATCACTACGCATGAAGACGCATTCCACTGAACGCGGCCTCGAAGCCTTGCGCCGAGCCGGCGCCGCCGTCCCTTTACTCTCGGCGAACGAAGAGCTCGGGCTGGCGCGTCGCGCTCGGCGCGGCGATCAGAGCGCCGTCGATCAGCTCGCGAAGGCGCACGTGCGCTTCGTGTTCTCGATCGCCGATCAGTACTCGCGCTACGGCATCGCGTTCGAGGAGCTGGTGGCCGAAGGCCTGCTCGGGTTGATGGAGGCGGTGCGCCGCTTCGATCCCGAGCGCGGCACGCGCCTCGCCACCTACGCATCGTTTTGGGTTCGCGCGCTCTTGCGCCGCTACACGCTAAACCACCGCCGCATCGTGCGGCCGCCCGCCACGCGCGCGGCGCGCAAGGTGATCGGGTACATGAGCGAGACGCGGCGCGCGCTGGCGCAGAAAGCCGGACACGAGCCCGATGCGTCCGCGATCGCCGAAGCGCTGGGCGTCGCGCGCTCGGACGTCGAGGACATCCAGACCGCGCTGCACTGGCGCGACGCGGCGTGCGACGTACCGAGCGAGCTCGGCGGATACGAGCCGGTTTGCAGTGCGCCTTCACCAGAGGCTCAAGCCGAAGCGCACGAGCGCCAAGCGCAAGACCACGCGGCCGTGCAACACGCGCTCTTGCAGCTCAGCGACCGCGAGCGGCTGATCATCTCGCAACGTGCGCTGCAGAACGCACCGCGCCGCCTCGAGGACATCGGCTCGGAGCTCGGGCTGTCACGCGAACGCGTCCGGCAGATTCAGGAGCAGGGCCTCGCCAAGCTGCGCCGGCGCTTGCAAGCGCGCGAGCTGGCGGTGGCGTAGCTCGGCTCAACGAAGCGCGGTCCCAGGCCGGCGGCGTGCTCAACGCACGCGCGCCGGCTTTGCCGTTCGTGCGGGGCGCACGAGGTCTTCCTCTTGGATCGTCATGCGGATCAGCGCCTTGAGCACCGTGCTGCGCTCGATGTTGCCGAGCACGGTCTTCATCTCTTCGTACACCGATGGATCGACGAGCAGGCCGCCGACCGTGCCGCGGCCCTTCTCGATCTCCTTCGAGATGCGGTCGAGCCGCGCCGAGACGTTCGCGAGGTCGAGCAACACCTGACGGCCCGCGGGATCGTGTAGCAGCGCGGACGCAAGGCTCTCGCCGTGGTTGAGCGCTTCGGTAGCATCGGCGACGCCGCTCGCGGCGCGCGTCGCTTCAGCGAGCAAGCGCGAGCCTTCGTCGCCGTAGGCCAGCGTGTGCAGCGTGCCCGGGCCCTGCTCGACCTGCGCGAGCACGCGATCGACGCGCGCGCTGGCTGAGCTCGCGCGCGCGCTCATCTGCTCGAGGTTCGCGAGCGCGGCGTCGACGCGCTGCGCATAGCCGTCGTCGTAGACGAGCCGGTGCGCCAGGCCGTCGCCTCGCTCGACCTCGTTCAGGATCGCGGCGACCGAGCCCGTGATGCGCCGCACGTTATCGGTGACCTCGGGCGTGACGAGCCCGCTCATCGCGCCTTCCGCTGTCTGCGCCGCGCGGCCGATCGCGCCGGCGGTCGTCTCGAGCTCCTTAGCCACGCCTTCGAGCGAGGTGCCGAGGCGCGGCTGCACGTAGTCGCCGTCGGCCAGCTCGGGCTGCTTCGCCGAGCCGACGGTGAGGTTGATCAGCTTGTCGCCGAGCAAGCCCTTGGAGTCGACGTAGGCGCGCGAGTCGCGCCGCACGCGGCGCATGTAGCGCGACTCGACCGCGAGCTCGACGCGCGCTTCGACGTGATCGAGCTTTTCGGAGAACGCGACCTCGGTGACGCGCCCGACATCGACGCCTGCCAAGCGCACCGGCGCGCCGACGACCAAGCCGTTGATGTCTGGAAAGCTCGTGTACAGCGTCGTCATCGGCGTGAAGAGCGAGCGCTCCTGACCGATCGCGAAGATCGCGAGCATCAGGACCAAGAGCGCCCCGGCTACGAACACACCCACTCGAAGGTTGCGTGCGGTTTCCTGCTTAGGCATGGAGGCCTCCTGCTTTCCTGAGCTCGCTAGCCGTTACGTTCATGGCGTCGATGAAGTCGCGGACCTCGGGCACTTGGCTCTTCATCAGCTCGGGGCCGGTCGCGCACGAGACGATGCGGCGTCGCGCTAGCATGGCGAGCCGATCGCTGAGCAAGAACGCGCTCTGCAGGTCGTGCGTCACGACCACCGAGGTGAGCCCGAGCTCTTTGCGCAGCGCCAAGATCAGCTCGTCCACGCGGCGCACGTTGATCGGGTCGAGGCCGGTCGTCGGCTCGTCGTAGAGCAGGATCTCGGGCGACTGCACCACCGCGCGCGCGATGCCGACGCGCTTGCGCATGCCGCCTGATAGATCGGCGGGCATCATGTCTTCGCTGCCGGGCAGGTCGACGCGCGCGAGGGCCTTCTTGACGCGTTCGCGCAGCTCGGCTTCGTCCGTGATGCCGCGCTCGACGAGCGGATAGGCCAGGTTGTCGAAGACGGTGAGCGAGTCGAAGAGCGCAGCTTGCTGGAACACCATGCCAAGGCGCCGGCGTACGGGCAGGATCGCCTTGTCGGAGAGGCCCGTGATGTCGGTGCCGAGCACGGTCACGCGCCCGCGGTCCCAGGGGATGATGCCGAGCATCATCTTGAGCATCACGCTCTTGCCCGAGCCGCTGCCGCCCAAGATCGTCAGGATCTCGCCCTTGTGGATCGTGAGATCGAGGCCTTCGTAGATCACGTTCGAGCCGAACGCCTTGTGCACGCCCTCGAAGCGAATGGCCTCTTCCATGGTCATTCCCAGCCGAGCGCGATGATGAGGCGCGTCAAGAAGAAGTCCGAGACGAGCGTGACCACCGACGAGATCACGACCGTCTCGGTGGTCGCGCGGCCGACGCCGACCGTGCCGCCGCGCGCGCGCAGCCCGCGATGGCAGGCGACGAGCCCGATGTTGAGGCCGAAGAAGATGGTCTTGACGAGGCCGGACAGGAAGTCGGCCATCGTCACCGAGCGCAGCGCTGCGTGCACGAACTGCATGACGGGCAGATCCACATCGAACGAAGCGATCAGGCCGCCGCCCAAGATGCCGACCACGACCGAGATGGTGGAGAGCAGCGGCAGCATCAACGTCGTCGCGATGACGCGCGGCACGACCAAGCGCTTGATGGGATCCGCGCCGAGCGCGCGCACGGCGTCGATCTGCTCGGTCACCGCCATCGAGCCGAGCTCGGCCGCGATGCCGGCGCCGACGCGGCCGCCGACCAAGAGCGCCGTCATGACGGGCCCGAGCTCGCGCGCGAGCGACAGGCCGACCACGTTGCCGACCCACTCCTTGGCGCCGAAGCGCGCCAGCTGGATCGAGAACTGAACGGTGATCACCATCGCCGAGAAGATCGCGGTCAAGAGCACGATCGACATCGAGCGCAACCCGACGCTCTCGATCTGCAGCACGATCTCGCGCATGCCGAACGGCCGGCGAACCGAGCGCGCGAGCGTCTGACCCGCCAGCTCGGTCACCTGGCCCAAGCTCTCGAGGCTGCTGGCGAGCTTGCTAAGCATCGCGGTGCACCTCGAGCAGCGCGAAGCGCGCGACGAAGGCGGCGAACGCCGCGCGGGCCGCTGGCGAGACGTCGCGCCGGCGCACGTGGGCGAGGTCGATCACGCAGCCGTTCTTCTTCATGACGTACAGCTCGAGCTCGATCGGCACGCCATCGAGCTCCGCTTGGACCACGACGTGCTGCGCCGCGCGCCCGTCGAGCGTAATGACTTCCTCGAGCAGGAAGCGGCGCTCGGTGGTCTCGAACAGCAAGTGATTTAGCAGCGCGCCGAGCGGGACGTCTTCGTAGTCGCTGCAGGTCGAGTTCACGCTGATCGTCCCGCGCTCGCGATCGTGGAAAGCCAAGTCATTCCCCTCGACCTCGACCGCGGTGAAGCCGGACGGCAGCGGGCCGATGCGGTAACGCGCGTGGTCGTCCGAATAGACGCCGTCGCGCAGGACCGCACCTCCGCAGCCGGCGCCGGCGAGCAACACCAGCGTCGCTAGCGTGGAAACGAAGCGGGGCACTGGTACGCCTCAGAGCGCCGGCTTGCGCGCCAGCAACGTCGGGCGGTGCGAGCGCGCGATGACGTCGATGGCAACGGACCCGAGCACGGCTTTGGCGATCCCGGTTCGGCCGTGCGTGCCGAGGCAGATCAAGTCGACGCTCAACCGCTCGGCAGCCTGCGCGATCGCCTCGGCGGTGTGGTGCGACTCGAGCACGTGAAGCTCGGTCTTTAGCTCGCGCGTGGCCGCGCCGGCAGGGATGAGGTGCGAGAGCCGATCGCAAACGTCGCGGTACTTGTCGCAGAGCGTGCGTGCCGCCGGGAAGATGTCGCGCGGCGTGATCGTGCCGTGCGCAGGGTCAGGCATGACGTGCACCAGGTGGATCGTCGCGCCGCGCTCCGCGCTGGCGTACGCGAGCGCGACCGCCGCGTTGCCGGTGGGCGAGAAGTCGGTCGCGACGAGCACCGAGCGCAGATGCGGCAAGTCGTGCAGCGACACCTGCTGTGGCGCCGGCACGCAGACGACCGAGACATCCGCCTGCTGCAAGGCGACGCGCGAGATCGAGCCTTCCCACACGCGCGTTGCCCCGCGGTCGTGCGAGCCGACGACGATCAGATCGCACTGCTCCTCTTTTGCAAGTGCCGCGAGCCGATCCCCGACGCGGCCGAGGTGCGGCTCGATGCGAACGCTCGCGAGCGTGCAGCGCGTGGCGCGGGCGAGGTGCGCGCGAATGTCGCGCTCGAGCGTCTCGGTCACGACCGGCACCGGCTCGATGTAGTTGCGCACGCCGCTCAGGCCCAGCCGCTCGTACTCCTCCGGCGGCCAGTACAGGTGCGCGGCCACGACGTCGCAGCGGCCGAAGCGCGCGAGCTCGTTGATCCAATGCATCGCGACCTCGGTGCTCGCCGTGAGATCGGCTCCGAGCATGATGCGCAGCGGCCGCTCGTCGCGCGCCCACGCGGCCAGCGCGCCGTCGTTGCGCACGATCAAGACCGGCACGTGCGAGCGCTGCGCCAAGCGGTCAGCGTGGCTGCCGAGCTGCCACTGCGAGCGCTTGCGCTTACCGAGCGCGCCGACCACGAGCAGCGAGGCCGACACTTCGCTCGCGACGCGCAAGAGCAGCTCGTCGGGCGCGCCTTCGTCGACGTGCACGCGCACCTGCATGCCGGGCTGCTGCAGCTGCTCCATTTGATCATGCAGGCGCTGTCGCTGCGCGTTTGCGAGCGAGCGGCGCGTGTCGCTGTCGATCAAGTCGTCTTTGGTCAGCGCGACGGCGTGCACGATGTGCAGCGGTTGGCTCATGCGCGCCGCGAGCTCGGTCGCGACGCGCAGAGCATTCGAGGCCTCTTCGGAGAAGTCGGTTCCGCAAACGATGGTCATGCCCGAGCCCAATGGAAGAGCCGTGCCAGGCGCGGACGCAGGCTTTGCGCCGCCGGTTTTCACCTGGAGGACTGGGCGCTTGGCCGCCGAAAGCACGCAGCGCGCCTGGGCTTCTGGCCGCGAGCACGCAGGTTTTTCGCCTGCTCGAAGCGGTCCGCAGCATTTGCGCGAAATCCGACAGCGGAGCCCGTTCAAGGCGCGTGGCACGGCCGCTGCACTGGTTCGCCCACGAAAGCGAGATCGAGATGAACGACGTTCACGACAACCAGGTGCGCTTCGAACCCGTCGGCGATGCGCCCATCGGGCATTACATGACGCCGTCGCCCGCTTGCATCGCGGCGCACCGTAGCTTGGCGGATGCCTGGCAGATGATGCAGCACGAGCATGTCCGGCACTTGCCGGTGCTCGAGGGCGGCATCGTCGTGGGCATGATCAGCCAGCGCGACCTCGGACTGCTCGGAGCAGGCAGCGCGCTGCGGCTCGAGGATCTGCGGGTCGCCGATGCGATGTCCGGTGAGCCCTACGTGGTCGGCCCGCTCGTCTCGCTGCGCGCAGTCGTCGACGAGCTGAACAATCAAAGGATCGGCTCGGCGATCGTCGCCGAGCGCGGCCAGGTGCTCGGCGTGTTTACGACCACCGACGCGCTCGCGCTCTTGCGCCGTATGCTCGAGACCGCGAGTGAAGCATGACGGTGCGCCTGCGTTGCGTCGGTGCCGCGCAGACCGTCACCGGATCGCGGCACTTGATCGAGACGGAGCACGCCACCGTGCTGCTCGATTGCGGACTCTTCCAAGGTCGGCGCGCCGAGTCACGCGCGCGCAACCGAGAGCTCGGCTTCCACGCCCGCTCAGTCGACATCGCGGTGCTCTCGCACGCGCACATCGATCATTCCGGCGCGCTGCCGGTGTTGTGCAAGCAGGGCTACACCGGGTCGATCTACGCGACACCCGCGACGCGTGACCTGTGCGCGGTGATGCTCGAGGACGCCGCGATGATCCAGGAGTCGGACGCGCGCTACTTCAACCGGGCGCTCGAGCGCGGTCGTGCGAGCGGCGAGCCGATCGAGCCGCTGTACGAGAGCAAAGACGTCGAGCGCGTGCTCGAGCAGATGATCAGCCTGCCTTACCGAAAGAAGCAGCGCATCGCGCAGGGCGTGTGGCTCACGTTCCATGACGCGGGCCACGTGCTCGGCAGCGCGATCGTCGTGCTCGACGTGCTCGACGCAGGCGAGCAGAAGCGCATCGTCTTCAGCGGCGACCTCGGGCGTAAGGGCTTGCCGCTCCTGCGCGATCCCGAGCTGCCCGAGGGCGCGGATGCGCTGATCTTGGAGAGCACCTACGGCGACCGACTGCACCCGCCGCTCGAGGCGCTCGACGAGGAGCTGGCGGCCGTGATCAACCGGACGGTCGCCCGGCGCGGCAAGGTCGTGATCCCCTCGTTCGCGCTCGAGCGCGCGCAACAGATCGTCTACTCGCTGAAAAAGCTGCGCATGGCGGGCCGCATCCCCGCGCTGCCGGTGTACGTGGACTCGCCGCTCACGGTGAACATCACGCAGGTCTTTCGCATGCACCCCGAGTGCTTCGATGGCGAGGTGCGAGAGCTGTTGCGCTCGGGCGAGTCGCCATTCGACCTTGAGGGTCTGCGCTACGTCTCGTCACGCGAGGACTCGATCGCAATCGACCAAAGCGACGAGCCATGCGTGATCATCTCCGCCAGTGGAATGTGCGAGGCTGGCCGCGTCTTGCACCACCTCAAGGCCACCATCGAGAGGCCCGAGAACACGATCGTGATCGTCGGCTTTCAGGCCCAGCACACGCTCGGGCGGCGCATCGTCGAGCGCCGGCCCATGTTGCGCATCTTCGGCGTCGAGCGACGCTTGGCCGCCGAGGTGGTCGTGATGAACGGCTTTAGCGCGCACGGCGACCAGCGCGATCTCTTGGCCTTCGCCGAGGGCGTGGCCAACGGCAGTCCTCTGCGCAACATCGTGCTGGTGCACGGGGAGCGCGACGCGCAGGAGAGCTTGCGCGCACGCTTGATCGGCCAGGGTTTTCCCAGCGTGCACATTCCCGCGCCGGGTGATTTGCTCGAGGTCTGAGACCGTGGCCGAACCCGACATCCTCGAGGAGCTCAAGCGCTACGTGCGCTTTAGCGCGGAAGACGAAGCCGCGCTGCGCGCGTTCGCGCCGCTCGCTCAGCCGCATTTCGCCGGCATCGCCGAGCACTTCTACAAGCGCTTGAGCGAGCACGAGAGCGCGCGGCGCGTGTTCACCGGGCCCGAGCAGATCGCGCGCCTCAAGAGCACACTGCAAGCGTGGCTCGGCCTGCTCTTGAACGGACCATGGGACGCGGCCTACCTCGAGCGGCGCAACCGCATCGGCCAAGTGCACGTCCGAATCGGCCTGCCACAGCGCTACATGTTCGCGGCGATGAACCTGATCCGCAACGAGCTGGCGACGATCGCAGACAACACGCCATTCGAGGAGTGCGGGCGCGGCTCGCCGATCTTGGCATTGCACAAGGTCATCGACATCGAGCTGGCGATCATGCTGGAGAGCTACGCCGACGCTTCGCTGCAGCGCGTGCAAGCGCTAGAGCGCGAAGAGCGCGCCAACGTCGAGCGGAAGTTACGCCTGAGCGAGGCGCGCTACGACGAGATCGTCGAGAA
>WUUC01146944.1_pt1 | contig 11822 bp, 14 predicted proteins | sample 6278441 | NCBI WGS metagenome assembly WUUC01 (sample SAMN13675441, study PRJNA597444) | soil metagenome | isolation source: soil | place: USA: Washington | collected 2017-10 | reverse complement strand
TGCCGCTGCTCGGCCTCTCGAAAGGGCCAACGGCATACCCGCCTTCCACCCACGTTTACGCTCTCTCATCACATTTCGTTTACGGGTTGACAGCGGAGGTAGTGCGGCGCGCGGTCCGCAAGGCAATGTAGTCGGTGGGCACCATGACAGATTCCGAACAGAGATTTGCGGCGAAGTCGAGACAGGAGCCTTTTTCTGATCGCGAGCTTGAAGAGATCCAGCGCCTTACCTTCGACTATTTTCTGAAGGAAACAAATCCAACGAATGGCCTGGTACCGGACAGTACCCGCCAGGGAGCGCCTTGCAGCATCGCTCCAACCGGATTCGCCTTAGCTGCTTATCCAGTTGGCGTCGAACGGGGTTTCATTACGCGCGACGACGCGATTAGACGAACCCTCACGAGCTTGCGCTTCTTTTGGAATAGCCCGCAGGGCCCGGAACCGGACGCCACGGGATACAAGGGTTTCTACTATCACTTTCTTGACATGAAGACCGGCCGCCGTACGTTAGGATGCGAACTCTCAACGATCGATTCGACCTACGTAATCGCGGGTGCACTGACGGCGGCGGAATATTTCAATCGTGACACCGAAGATGAACGTGAAATCCGAAACTTGTCGGAGGCCCTATATAGACGCGTGGACTGGAATTGGGCGCAGAATAGAGGTGACACCGTAACGCACGGTTGGACACCTGAACACGGGTTCATCAAGTATCGCTGGCAGGGCTATTGCGAAGCCTTGATTCTTTACGTTCTCGGCCTGGCCTCGCCAACGCACCCCTTACCCACAGAGAGCTACCTGGCTTGGAGCAGCACTTACGAGTGGAGAAGTCTTTACGGATACGAATTTCTCTACGCGGGTCCGCTTTTCATCCATCAACTTTCCCACATGTGGATCGATTTCCGGGATATTCAGGACGAGTACATGCGCCACATAGGGATCGATTATTTCGAGAACAGCCGGCGTGCGACTTACATTCAGCAGCAGTACGCGATTCATAACCCGAGAGGCTTCAAAGGTTATGGTGAATTCATTTGGGGCCTGACCGCGAGCGATGGTCCTGGACCAGCAATCGAAAAGATCGACGGGAAGGTACGCCAATTCTACGACTACATAAACCGCGGTATTCCTAACGGGCCGGATGATGGCACGCTGGCCCCATGGGCCGTCGTTGCATCACTTCCGTTCGCGCCTGAGATTGTATTACCGACGATTCGTTATTTCGACGAGACCTTTCCTGAGATGACCAGCAAATATGGATTCAAGTGCAGTTTCAATCCAACCTTTTCTGGAGCTTCAGACAGGGGATGGACCTCTAAAGGCTACTATGGTCTGGATCAGGGTCCAATAGTTTTGATGATTGAAAACTATTATTCAGGATTTATCTGGAGGTTGATGCGAAGCTGCCCTTACATCGTCACCGGGCTGCGCCGCGCAGGTTTTGCAGGCGGCTGGCTGGGCAATCCTGCGCAACTGTCCCTCCGCGAGCCCTCTGACGTCGCCAAAACCGAAGTGATTCCCGGGGTATGATTAGTATGGCAAGTAAAACAAAGACAGCGACGTTAAGCGAGGGACAGCTCATCCCAAATTTTCGCTTATTGGCCGTTAACCGCCCAGGTCAGCTTGGCCCATGGGACTACAAGCAGCATCGGAACCTGGTCCTAATCTTCTTCCGTTCCGCTGAGTGTCAAAAATGTAAGCAATTGCTCCAAGAGATCGCCAAACACTACGGCGACTATAAAGAGCAGGAAACTGAAGTGCTCGCGATTTCGAACGATGAGGTAGATAGCTTGCGGCGACTGGCGCAGGATTTGGCTCTGCCGTTCCCCGTACTTTCGGATAGCGACGGAACGGTAACCGACCTATATCTCAACCAGACCGAACAGGTTCAGATAGGGAGAGCTTTCGAGGCAGCGATCTTTGTTGCAGACCGTTGGGGCGCAATCTTTACCTGCAAGATTGTTGAAAATGATCACGAACTACCGGAGGAAGTCGAGATTCGTGACTGGCTGGAATTCATCGAACTGCAATGCGAAGAGTGCTTTCCCTCTGAATGGCCGCTGTGAACAAGGCGACGGCGGATTCTATAAGTAAGCACGGGTTCGGTGGATCTCACGAGCGGCTGATTGGCTGGCGAATGCACTGCTGTTAAGGGACGGCATGCGGCACTTTCCGAGATTCGGCAGTTCTCTTACGTTGCTCAAGCAGTTTTTGGTCTACTCTCTGTTCACTGAGAAAGCGTTGAATCTCACTTTCTTTGTAACCCCATTCCCGCAAGACTGATCGCAGCCTGCCATAATCGGCAGCCCGCCCGGCGAGAATGATTGCCGTGTCACTTGTTTTCATTTCGTTCCGCCCTTTCGAATAATGTTTTTCGTCACTGGTGCCCACTCCTTCACTTCAGTACTGCAACGCGCGCCGGACGAAGCAGGTCGCCGTTTATGAAGTAACCGCGTCGATCTTCGGCGTATACAGTGCCTGACTCATCTCCATCGCTATCGATCATGGTAATCGACTCGTGTACTGTTGGATCGAACGGCTTGCCTTCACTGTCGAATGGTGTGACGCCGTTAGCATGCAGCACGTCGTTGAATCGCTGACGAATCAGCCTGAGGCCGTTGGCAACCGCATCTGATGCTTCGCCGACATACAAGAGCGCACGATCGAAGTCGTCCATCACGTCGAGAAGCGCCAGCAGAACTTCGCGTTTCCCATCCTGTTCGGCAAGGGCACGTTCCTGCTTCGTGCGCCGTCGGTAGTTGTCAAATTCAGCCAACATTCGAAGACCTCGTTCACGCTCGGCAGCCAATTCTTCGTCAAGCCGAGCGATCTCGGGCTCCAACGCTTCTAGACGTTCTCCTTCGATCATTTCATAGAGGCCGTTATCAGAAACGGTCGTTTCTTGTATGTACTCTAAGCTTTTCATTATTACTCTCCTTAAGTTCTACTGACACCCTTTCAGTTAGACGCAGCACCTTTCTACGGAAAGATGCCAAGCTCGGCATAGCACGTGGCTATCTTATTAATTGCGCCGATAAAGGCTGCTGTCCTTAGACCCTGAATCTGGGAATCGGATTTCCATATCTCACGAATCTGGTTGTAAGCCACAGCCATCGACTCCTCGAGGCCGGAGTTGACCAGATCTATCTCGTCCGCGCCGCGCACAACGGTTCTTCTTTCCGCGTCGGAGAGTCTTCGTCCGGTATTTTCCTCGATGACGCGCAGCAGGTTCTCAGCACTCGTTTGCTCAAACCGCTTGCCCATCCTGCCGAAACGAACGTGTGAAAGATTTTTCAGCCACTCGAAATATGAGACCGTGACGCCGCCGGCGTTCAAATAGATGTCGGGGATGACCAAAACACCCTTGCGCAGGAGGATCTCCGCTGCACCTGCAGTAGTCGGTCCATTTGCCGCTTCGGCAAGAATCTTCGCCTTGATGCGTCCCGCGTTAGCTTCCGTGACCTGATTCTCGAGCGCTGCTGGAATCAAAATGTCGCAATCAAGTTCGAGTGCTTCCTCGCGACTGCCGAGATTAGTTGCTCCGGGAAAGTCGAGGAGCGAGCCAGTTTCTTTGCGGTGCTTCATCACCGCCTCGATGTCAAGACCTTGCGGTCGATGGATGGCGCCTTCGTATTCCGCCAGAGCCATGATGATTGCCCCACCTTGCTGACAAAACTGAGCTGCGTTGTAGCCAACGTTTCCCAACCCTTGCACGACGATCCGTTTACCCTCCAGTCCCTTTTCAAGACCGAGTTGTGTCATGTCATCTTCGTGACTACACGCTTCGCGCAGACCGAAGAAAACTCCGCGTCCAGTTGCTTCAAGTCTTCCCCGCACGCCGCCCTGTGAGACAGGCTTACCGGTGACGCAAGCAAGCGCATCGATCTGTCCCGGGTGGAAGGCGGAATAAGTGTCTGCGATCCAGGACATCTCTCGCTGCCCGGTTCCGTAGTCGGGAGCAGGTACGTCCACCCCAGGACCAATAAAGTTCTTCTTGATCAACTCCGAAGTGTATCTCCGGGTGATCTGCTCCAACTCCTCGACGCTGTAGTTCTTGGGGTTGATCTTGACCGCACCTTTGGCGCCACCGAACGGTACCTCCATGACTGCGCACTTGTAGGTCATGAGCGCGGCCAATGCCTTCACCTCATCTTCATTCGCGTCCTCGGAATATCTGATTCCGCCTTTCACAGGCAGCTTGTGGTGACTGTGCTGGGCGCGCCAGCCTGAAATAACTTCATAGCCTTGTCGCGTGCGTACGGGAAACTTGAACGAATAAACGCTGTTGCAGACCTTAATCTGATCCAGCAGTCCTTTCGGATGCTGTGTAAACGCCGCTGCCTCATCAAAATAGACTGAGACGTTGTCAAAAAAACCAGACTGAGGTTGAGCTGCATTCATGATTTACTCCCTTGGTCAGTTATTTGTCCCACAATTTCACCCACGCCGTATTCGTCGAGTAAAAGAAGATACCCTAGTGCGAGCGTTTCATCGTCCAACCTGTCGCTTAGGTCGAGATCTCGCGGTGGTACGCTGCCGCCCAATTTATTAAGAGACCACCTAAGGTACCGACGAATTGGTCCGCCACAATAACGATATTCCTTGTCGTTCTGCTCCAGCGCGCGCACTACTTCAATCGCGGATCTTCCGCTAATGTCTTTTTCTCGAAGCCGAAAAATCATTTAGATACCATCACCAAACTATGCAGCATTAACTTCACGCTTGAAAACGATCTTGTCCTAAAACACTCTAATCGTATTCGTCAAACCAAACGAGAACGAGAGTGTTATCACCCGTGGTAGGCAGGAGTTTTCTCCTGTGCGGGGGCGCTGGTAAGGTTTGCTATACTCCGGACTACGCATCAGTTTGGAGGGAGTGGATGAGTATCCGTGGGCGATTGCTGGCCTTGGCGATAGGAGGGGTTTTCCCGCTGTTAGTCGTCGGCCTCACGGTCCTTTGGATAGTTTGGAGTGAAAAACAAAACCAGCTTAATGAAGCTCTGGAGCAGCAAGCGGAGTTGGCGGCAGTTGTTTTCGACCGCTGGCTTGAGGCTCAATATCAACCCCTCATAACGATAGCGTCCTATCCTCCCAGCCATCTGAGCGACCCGTCCGCGCTCGAAGGAAATCTGAAGGCAGCGCTACTCCGCCGCAGACATTGGATCGATCTCCGTGTTCTGGACGCAAGCGGAAGGGTGCTGGTGACATATCCTGTCGGCTCAGAGAGTCTTCCGACCGGCATCACCGAGAAGCTGCTCGGTGAAGTAAGACGCGGCGCATCGGTCGTTGAGACGGATTGGACGCGCGGAGAGGGACGTTACGTCCTGGCTCTTGCGGTGCCGCTTGAAGGCGGCGGCGCGGTAATCGCGCGTATCGACGGCGCGGCGTTAAGGGAGCCGCTGCCGCAACAAGCCCTTACCTTGCCGGATCGCGCAGTTATCACTCTGCTCGATCAGTCGCACCGTGTGGTCTATCGTAGCCAGACTCCGGAATCTGCAATCGGACTGGATCTCAGTGGCTCCGCTGTGGTCTCAGCGCTCCAGAATCAGAATACGGCCGTCGTGGTTGTCAAGAGCTCTATTGATGGGGTGGAGCGCGTGTACGGTCTGGCACGGGTAGCCGCAACCGGTTATGTAGTGATGGTGGGAGTCCCCAGCGGAATTCTCTATGCCTCCGCTTGGCGTCAGCTCACGGGCTATGCTTTGGCTGGCTTATTAATTGTTTTCTGTAGTATGACGGGGGCTCTCTTGATCGCACGGAGTATCGCCCGGCCCGTGCGGCTCCTGAATTTCGCCGCTGAGGAGTTCGGCGGGGGAAACTTCTCGGCACGGGCACCTGCCCAAGGACGCGACGAGATTTCACGTCTCGGCATGAATTTCAACGCGATGGCAGAGCGATTAGAGAAACGGGAGGCAAGATTCGCCGAACTTGACCGACTCAAATCTGAGTTCGTTTCGACCGTCTCACACGAATTGCGCACACCGTTGACCACAATCAAGGCGCTAACGCGACTTCTGATGCGCGACGGAATCGACGAAATGAAAAGACGCGAGTACATAGAAACGATTTCGGTAGAATGCGATCGTCAGATTGACTTTGTTCTCAACCTGCTCGACCTGTCCCGCATTGAAGGGGGAGTGCTGCGTGTCACGCATCAAAGGGTTGATGTGGATGAAGTCGTCTCGTCGGTTGCCAAATCAGAAGCACGGTCGGCGGAGAAGAGAAGTCACGAACTTCGAGTCGAGCCAACGCCTGAAGTACCGCCAGTCTGCGCTGACCCGAAAGAGCTTCGTCGTGTGCTTTCGAACATCGTCGAGAACGCCATCAAATACACACCAGACGGCGGTCGCATTATTCTTTCCGCTCATAAAGAGGACTCGCAGGTAGCTATCAGCGTAACGGACAACGGACGAGGGATACCGCCCGAAGACATGCCCATTCTGTTTGACAAATTTCACCGGGGGCGTCCCGCTCCTCACTCCGCGGCAATGCGTAACGCTACGACAGGTGCTGAGTTTTTAGAAGATGCGGATGTGTCCGGTGTTGGCCTCGGTCTATATCTGGCGCACAACGTCATGGAGCAAATGGGCGGGCGCATCAGCGTAAAGAGCGAAGTCGGAAGCGGCACCACATTCACGTTGCACTTGCCGGTGTGGAGTGACGGAGGATGCAATAAACCCGGTAGTGAGGAGTCTGCCCATGGCCAAACAGTTACTGGTCGTTGATGACGATCCTGGTCTCTTGCTTGCTGTATCCGAAACGCTGCGCGCGGAAGGTTACGACGTACAAACGGCCCGCAGGGGGTCGGAGGCGATGGTCCGCGTTGCCGAAGCGCTTCCCGATCTGATCATTAGTGACATTCGTATGCCCGGCATGGATGGCTACGCGTTGGTGCGTAACCTGCGCGCGTCGCCGCGCAGTAGATTAGTCCCGATCATCTTCCTGACGGCGAAGGATGAGACCGCTGACCGTATCACAGGATTTCGCACCGGGGTGGATGCCTATGTTACAAAGCCTTTCGAGCCCGAAGAGCTGGTGGCCATTGTCAAGAGCATCCTCGAACGAGTTCAGCGCACTCACTCCGACCTTGCGCGCATGTTCGGTGATCAAGACGGCGACGACTCGGATTTAATACGCGATGAAGGCTTAACAGACGCGGAGTGGCGCGTGGCCGAAGCCGTCGCGCGCGGGCTCGCAAACAAGGAGATCGCCGCCGAGCTAAAGCTCAGTCTAAGAACCATTGAGGGTCACATCAGTCGCATCCTTGACAAGAAGGGCCTGAGCAATCGAGTGGAGTTGGCCCTGCACGTCCGAGATCGACGGCAACCCGATTAATCAACATCTTTCCTGCCATCATCAGTAAATCTCAGAGCGATTAATCCCTGGTTCTCCGTACCTTCCCTTAGCTCTCACGTCCTCAACTAGCGCCCCACGCCCAGCCTGACAGATCGTCAGGTGTAAATACGCGCAAAAATCAGGTGTTAATACGCTATTTCGTCGTAGCGTTCCCGACTAGTCTAAGCACTGTACGAAGCGTCATTTAACGACAGTCCTGAGACGAGGAGCGCTAGCGGCATGTCCTTAGCAGCGAACGAATACAGAGTTCCGGAAGAACGCCAGTTAGGCAGGAGATCAGGGGAAAGTTGGCTTGAAATCTTACGGCGATGGCTCGTGCAATGCCCGCAGTGCTCGGAGACCCGGTTGGTTGTAGGGGCACACGAAAACGATAGATACGTTTGTAAGGATTGTGGACACAGTTTCGCTATTAGACGTTCGATTGCGACGAGGGACCAACCTTCTGTGTGATTCGTGGGCGGCCGCAGGAAGCGCCTAAAATTTTATCGAGAGAGAACGAGAGAAAGAGAGAGAGAGAAAGAGAGAGAGAGAGAGAGAGAGTAATCATGTCTTATCAAAGTCCAATGTTGATTAGAGAGCCGGAACTTCGCTGGCCGATTGTAATACTCGCCGTCGTTATTACCGCAGCGATCGCTCTGCTGGCAGCGGGAATGCACTATGTGGCGATGACACAACCCGTCCTGAATCCTTACTTAGGGCCGAGGCTTGAAAGAGCATTGCAACCGGGGCAACCGGAGTTTGAGCGGTTTCGCGAGCAGATTGTAATCGACCAACTAGTAGGCACGGAAAAGGTTCACCCGTTCAATAACCTGGCGGTGGAGATTATAGCGACAGTCCGGAATAACACGGGACGGACTATAACCGGGCTGGAGTTGCGCGGGGCGATCGTTGACGCGCAAAACTCTACCTTGCGCGAGCGGACAGTGGTGGTAATTCCGGCGCGTCAAACCGTCCTTGAGCCTGGGGAGGCTATCAACGTTCGCGTCCTGCTCGAAGGCATTAGTAAGGACTCCGACCGAGCACATACGGGGTTGGAAGTTACAGGCATGCGTTTTTGATTAGGCGTGTCGATAGAACCTGGAAAGGGGGAGTATTAGTGATGGAGGCAGTGATTGAACAAGCTGGTATAGATACTTGGACCTTCATATCGGATCGGTTTGCTCAGGTCAAAAACGTTATGAGACGGGCTTTTGGGTGCTGGCACCTGGAGATGAGTCTTCCATTTACGCGGGACAAGGAAACCTATAGGAGTTGCTTGACTTGTGGTGCTCGCCGCCAATTCGATTTGGAGAAGTGGACCATGGTTGGCAGCTTTTACTACCCGCAGCACCGATCACCTTTGTATAACCGGGCGCGCTAAACGGCGCTTACTTTGGAAAAAATGAAGATCGATTTCTTCTAATTGTGAGAGGACAATATGTCAGCGCAAATAGCAATAGCCAAAAATGAACAGACTTTGGAACGTTCCCCGCACGCCGTGCCCAGCGCAGTGGGCCAAGACCGGAGGATTAAGGTGCTGATTCCCTATGACGGATCCGAGAACGCCGAAGCAGCCTTCAACGAAATGAGGAGAGCGGGCCTGCCGCAAAACCTTGACGCACTTGTCGCCGTGACGAATGTCTGGTTGCCTTTGTCGCCATACGAGATTACCCGTGCGGTCCATGCTCGTCGAATGAAGGTGCTGAGTGCAGGAGCATCTTCCTTCACTCCGGCGCTACGGGATTACGAAGAGCAGCGGGTCTTGTCTGCCGAGGCTGATCTCCGAGTCCGTTCCATCTTTCCTTCGGGAAATGTCAGAACTGAAGCTATGCAGGATGTGGCCGCAGTAGCTAACGAGATTCTGCGAAAAGCCAAAACCTGGGGAGCCGACCTGATCATAGTAGGATCAAAAACCAGTCCCTCACCCCAGATAACCGATTATGCTGGACCGGCACTTAAAGTTGCACAAGACGCACATTGTGCAGTTCGAATTGCGCGAGCATCTGATCGAAAGGATGAGTCGCCAATACAGGTCGTGATCGGCGTTGATGAATCTGACTCGACAGCCCGAGTAGTTGAAGCGGTGGAGAAGCGGATTTGGCCGGCGGGAAGCGCAGCACGGATAGTTGCGGTCCGTAAGAGTGGCCCCCGCGATCCAGAAAGGGATTCAGAGAGCGCACTAGTGTTGGAGAGATTGGCAGATAGGCTGCGCGCGATAGGTCTGAAAGTCTCAATTGCCACAAGGGATGGGCAGCCACAAGACGCGCTTTTGCGGGAGGCTCGCGAGATCTCTGCGGATTGCATATTCATAGACTCGCACGGATGGGACCACGGTCAAGCCGAAGGTTTTGACCGCGGACTTGGCAAAGTCGCTGTGGCGCTTGTCCTGGGAGCGCATTGCTCAGTCGAGGTTGTCCGTCCGAAAAGCTTGACTGAAATACTTGAAACCCGCTGCCTGATTTAGCGCGTGGCCTTCGCAAAGCGTTTCTAGTTGGTTGTAAGGAGAAACACGATGAGACTTTTGCTTGCAGTAGATTCGATCAAAACCTTGGATATCCTTCTTAACCAAATCACGGCTCGTTCGTGGCCTAGCGGAACGGAGACTCGTGTGCTCTCGGTCGTTGAGGACGGCGAAGTTCCGCTCGAAACCTGGCGGGAAGAAGGTTACGGCGTTGCCGCCGTACGCAAGGAGATGCGGAGAAGAGGTGAACAGATTACTGCCCTGGCCATCGACCGTCTACGGGCGATCGGCATTCCGGCCGAGGTCAAGGTGATGCGAGGAAATCCTGAATTCTTGATTTCGTTCGCGGCTCGAAAGTGGTCGGCGGATCTGATTGTCATTCGCGCGCACAATCGCACCGACTTCAGGAATTGGATGCTTGGTAGCGTTGCGAAGTCGGTTGTTGAGAGCGCGCCCTGTTCAGTTGAGGTCGTTCGTTCCAACGACGAGGCGGATCCATTCGCTATCAACCGAAGCATGAGAATCCTTCTCGCTACGGATGGGTCTGATGTTTCATTAGCTGCGTCTCAGACTGTCGCGGAAACGATCTGGCCGGCAGACACTGAAGTGAAGGTTGTGAGTGTCGTCAATCCGATGATTTATTCACTCGAAGAGATCGGCTTCTTGCGGGGCAAAGGAACAGACCGGGCGCATCGTACGATCGGTGAGACAATAAACGTGCTAAGAAGTAGGCCGCTTAATATCTCAGGAGAAGTCATGGCAGGCAGGACGGCCGAACGAATCATTGATCGCGCCAAGAATTGGCAAGCCGATCTCATCGTTGTCGGTACGCATCAGCGACAAGGCTTAAAGCGACTGCTGTTGGGTAGCACTTCTGCGGCTGTTGCAAAACGAGCGCACTGCTCTGTCAGCGTAATCGGTGGTCACGGCGCCGGACCGAGGGAAGAAGTATTGCCTCGGCGCTCAAGCCCATCTGCGCAGAACGTGGGCAGGGTCTACAGGTTTGAGGAGAGTCTTGGATGGAGGAGGGCAGCATGAATGAGCTCTCAGCAAGAGAAAAGAATCTCAGTAGCAGAAGTCAGGAGTACAGAAATGAAGAAAGAGTCGCAAAGGACAGCGAGCATTTACATAACCGAACCCGATTATCAACGTCTTAGCGGATTGATCGAAATTACCCGTGAGCGCAACGGCGTAGACAGGGAATACCTGAACAAGTTGGAAGCGGAGCTGGATCGAGCAGAGGTTGTTGATCCCAAGGATATCCCGGCTGATGTGATTACGATGCGCTCGAAGGTCCGCTTGAAAGACTTAGTGAGCGGCGAAGCGAAAACGTATTCGTTGGTGTTCCCAACAGAGGCGGACTTTAGCGAAGGAAAGATCTCAATTCTGGCGCCAATTGGTACCGCTATCCTGGGATACAAACTGGGCGACACTATTGAGTGGCCTGTACCATCGGGCTTGCGTAGACTTAAAGTTGACGAGATCCTTTATCAGCCGGAGGCTGCGGGAGACTATGAGCTGTAGAAAAATTAGACTTGGTCGGACTTCCTAAGTTGTGACATGTCCTTCGATTATTGAGCCTATTCGAATGTTGATCAACGGGCGGTAAATCCTGCCGGTCAAGAAAGACTAATCAAGCAGGAAGAGCTTCGCCGAGCGCTCTAGCTAGGAGTTTCAAAAGCCAATGTTTTATTAGTGACCTCCGCGTTGCGAATGCGGCGCTCTCATTCTTCGAGAGGAATTACACCGACCACTCGGTCGTCGACCGAGTGACCGGTCGCTACCCAAATATTTCTAGTTACAAGGGTTTGCGGAGGTTGGGAAATCTGACGATTTCACATTCCGTCCCATGCGCTACAGTTCGTTACACGTCCCGTGCTGTCATTTCTGGACACAAATTGGCCACATGGAAAACCGGAGTCGTTACTCCACGTCTCTTTAAGTCATTGATGGGGTTGAGGTTTTTGGTCGGGGCGAGAGGATTCGAACCTCCGACCTCTCGGTCCCAAACCGAGCGCACTACCA
>WUUC01095033.1_pt1 | contig 11823 bp, 7 predicted proteins | sample 6278441 | NCBI WGS metagenome assembly WUUC01 (sample SAMN13675441, study PRJNA597444) | soil metagenome | isolation source: soil | place: USA: Washington | collected 2017-10 | reverse complement strand
CTACCGACCCCTCCGATGCCATCGTGGTCAACACGCCGGCTGCAATCAGCTTCGAAGTCGGCGCCAGCAAACTCGTGATCTCGGCCAGCGGCGTCGAGCTGGAGGCGCTGCAGATCAGCGTCAAGGTCGATGCCTCGGAGCTTGCCCTCAACCCTGCCGCTGCGAGCCTCTCCGCACAGGAGACCATCGTGGAAGCCAGCGCCGTCTGTCAGGTGCGTGGTATGGCGCTGATCGGACTCAACTGACGTACTCCGGAGACCTTCGATGCCCGCGGACACCAACCCCGATTCCGTAGCCGCCAGCTTGGGCGAAACCGCCGGCGTCCGTTTCGACTTCTCCACCAGTGCCCCCGAGCAGCCGGAGTGGCTGGTGCGTACGGTGCATATCCAGGAGAGCATCTCCGAGAGTTACGCGCTGGAGCTCGAGCTGGGGGCGCATGCCGGCGCAGAGCATGCGGCGGCGCTCCTGGGCAAAAATGCCAGCGTCCGCTGGCAGCGCGATGACACGGCGCGCGTGGTGCACGGCGTGGTCTCGCGCGTCGAACCAGGTACGGCCACGGAGCGCCTGAGTATCGTGCACATCACCGTGGTCCCGGCGCTCGCGGCCCTCCAGCACAGCTCGTCGTCGCGGATCTTTGCCGAACAGACCATCGCCCAGGTCGTGGACAGCGTATTCAGTGAGGCGCTCACGCCCTTCGAGCGCAAATGGCGCTTCGATCTTCCCAAGGCCGACGATCCGCGCGGCGAGAGCGATGCGGGGCCAGGCGAGCCACCCAAATACCCGAAGCGCGAGTACGTCGTGCAGCATCGCGAGAGCGACTTCGCGTTCGTGACGCGACTGCTCGCCGAGCAGGGCCTCTGGTACTATTTCGAGCATCCGCAAGAGGAGGGCAGCACGGAGCTTCTGGTCATCGCCGATGCGACCAGTCGCGCCAAGCCCGTGCGCGAGGACCCCGAGCTGGAGGTCTCACGGGATCGCCACACCAACGCCCAGCACGAGGCCGTCACCAGCTTCGATCCGGTCGATCGTATGCGCCCCACGAGCCTGTTCGTGCGTCAGTACGACTGGACGCATCCGGAGCTGATGCAGGAGCGCGAGGCCACGGTCAGTGATGCGGCCGGGCTGAGCCTGGGCTGGTACGAGCACGGGGACGTCGCCAGCTACGACTATCAGGAGCCGCGCTATGCCAAGCACGAAACCGATCCCCAGGCGCAGATGCGCCTCGACGCGCTGCGCGTGCAGCGCACCAGCGTTCAGGGGCGCAGCAACGTCGGCTGCCTGCGTCCCGGCGCCTTTGCGCGCGTCGAGGGCAAGGAGTATCTGATTGTCGGCGTCTCCCACGAGGGCGACTGCACCTCCAGCGCAGATGCGTCCAGTCAGCGCGGTAGATACTCCAACACTTTCTGGTGCGTGCTACGGGACAATCCCTACCGGCCGCCGCGTCTGGCCAAACCGCGCATCCAGGGCGTGCAGACCGCCATGGTGGTCGATCGCAAGGGCGGCATGACCGCGCCGCAAAGCAGCGGCGATGGTGACGACATCGTCACGGACAAGCACGGCCGCATCCGCGTCAAGTTTCACTGGGACCCAACGTCAGCCGATGCCGGCGGAACGAGCAGTTGCTGGCTGCGCGTGGCACAGTCCTGGGCCGGCCAGGGCTGGGGATTTCAATTCATTCCCCGCGTCGGTATGGAGGTCGTGGTCCAGTTCATCGACGGCGATCCCGATCGACCAGTGGTGACGGGCTGCCTGTACAACGGGCTCAATCCACCTCCCTATGCCGACAAGCCCACACAGAGCGGCATCAAGACGGCTTCCTCGGTGGATCCCACGCGTTACAACGAGCTGCGCTTCGAGGATGCCAAGGGCCACGAGCAGATCTTCGTGCGCGCGCAGAAGGATTATGTCGAAGAGGTGCTGCACGACCACACCACCAAGGTGCTCGGCAACCAGACCTTGACCGTCAGCAAGAATCAGACGGAGGCCATCCAGGGCAGTGCGTCGCTCGCCGTAGGTGGAGATCGCTCCAAGGCGGTCACCGGCAATGAGTCCATCGCGGTGACCGGCGAACGGCGCACCAAGATCGAGAAGAAGAACACCGAAGTCTTCCAGGATGAGCACGAGCTCACTGTGAGCAAAGCCGTCAAGGAGACTTACAAGGCTTCGCATGACCGCACGGTGACCGGCACGCAGACGTTCGAGGCCAAAGCGGACAAGATCGAGCACGTGGTGGGGAGCTACGAACTGACCACCGACAAATCGTTCGTGCTCAACCAAGGCGGCACCAAATTGACGTTCGAGGGCGATAAGGTGGCGCTCGACGCGGCCGGGGCGATCAGCGTGAAACGCGGCGCCGCCTGCATCGACATCGACGCCAGCGGCAACATCGCCGTGAAGACCTCGGCTAGCATTTCACTGGAGGTCGGTTCCAACAAGATCCTGTTGTCCCAGAGCGGAATCGAGATTACCGCCACGCAAATCGACGCCAAGGCGGGACCGTCGGAGCTGGCGCTCACCCCGGCCTCGGCGACCTTGACCAGCGTGAACACGACCATCGAAGCCAAGGCGACCTGCTCGGTCAAGGGCACCCAACTGCTCAATTTGAACGGCTGAGCTGGCAGGCGAGGGCAGCTTTTTGCCTCACCTGCGACGCGGGCGATGTAGCCGTTGGCGCGCGCGGTACGCGCGCCAGCCAAAATCGAGGCGTGCGGCGCCGCGCTTGTAAAATCAGCAGCTTCGACCGCCTTGGGCGCCGCGAAACGGACTGCGCGAGCAGCGGCCGGCACGGGGGCTGCATTGCTAGCCGTGGAACCTTGCCGGATGGATTGGAGGGCGCGCCATGTTCGAGCGCTTTCACCTGGGGACCGTGTTGCGTCGCGTGCTGCTCGCCCTGGTGGTCCTGATCATCGCTGCGCGCATTGCCGCGCCTCACGTGATTGAGCACTACGTCAACAAAGAGCTCGAGAATCTCGACGGCTACACGGGCCACATCGACGACGTGGACTTGAACTTGTGGCGCGGTGCGTACGAAGTCGAGGGCATTCGCATCGACAAGACGGGTGGGAAGGTGCCGGTGCCCTTCGTGGCGCTCGAGCGGCTCGACCTGGGCGTGAGCTGGCGCGCCATCCTGGATGGCGCCATCGTCGCCAAGGTGGCGCTGTTCCGCCCGCAGGTGAACTTCGTGAAGGGACCCAGCAAGGCGCAGTCGCAAACCGGTGAAGAGGCAGATTGGCAGCAGACGCTCACCGAGCTGGCCCCGATGCGTATCGATCGCTTTCTGATCATCGACGGAGAGGTTCACTATCGTGACCTACACGCAAAGCCCAAGGTGGACGTGTTCATCGACCACCTCAACGTCACCGTTTCGAACCTCACCAACAGCAAGGAGCTGTCGGACACCCGCGTTGCCAACCTCGACGTGAAGGCGAACATCATGCGCAGCGGCGTGCTCACGCTCGGCGGCGACCTCGATCCGTTCTCCAAGCAGCCCACCTTCGACATCAAGACGCGGCTGCGCAATCTGCGGCTCTCGCAGCTCAACCCGTTTCTCAAGGCGTACGTCAACGTCGACGTGAACAAGGGTAGGCTGTCGCTGTACTCCGAGCTGCAAGCCAGCAAGGGCGCGTTTCGCGGCTACGTAAAGCCGTTGATCGAGGACCTGGATGTCCTCGCGTGGCGTGAGGAAGAGGAGCGGCCGCTGGAGAAAATCTGGGAAGGCCTGGTCGGCGGGGTCGCCGAGATCTTCCAGAATCAGCCGAACGACCGCCTTGCCACCAGCATTCCGCTGGAGGGTCGCTTCGACCAGCCGCGCGTCGATGCCTGGAAGGCCATCTTCGCGCTGTTGCGCAACGCGTTCATACGCGCCCTGCGGCATGGGCTCGAGGCCTCCTCCAGCTGAGGCCCGAGGCGCTTTAACACAACTGCCCCCGATTTTCGGCACCTCCCGCTCGCGCTCTCAATGCCGAAAACATGGAGGATTTAGCGTCATGACGGGAGCGGGAGTGGGCGCCGCTATCGAGCTTCTGGGCAGTAGTGTGACCAGCAGCGCCCGCGACCGTCGGCGTCCAAATGACCTGACAGTTCATCGGGTTGACCGCGCGCCCGGCTGACGAGTGAGCCGTTCGGGTCGCGTCGCCCGGCATCGGCGGTCACGCGCTCGGAGCGATTTATCATCCGGAAAGCTGCGTCGTGGGGAGCTTCTCTGGTCTTTCGTCGTACACACAGTGTTCGAGAACACAGGCTTCGCCAGGAGTCATTTCGTGCCCCTCCCCCAATGTGGTAGTGGTCTGAGGTAACAGTCTATGAGTTCGCGGCCTGCTCTCCTCTACGCGCTTCACAGCGGCAACTTGTACGGCACCGAGAGAATGGCCCTGGCCACACTCGAGGGTTTGGCCGACGACTTCGACCCCATCGTCTTTGCCCCGCCTGGTGCGGCTCTGGAGGAGGCGAAGCGGCGCGGCATCACCGGCGTCGCGTTCCGCAATTCGCTCGACTTCGCGCTGCAGCTTCGGCCTTGGCTGGCGCGCTACGAACAAGTTGCGTTCGCGGCCACCGGCGTCGTTCACTCCGCGCTCTTCATCGCTTGGAACCTGCTGTATCGGAGGCGGGCGCAGCACATGCACCTGGTCCACGGCGGTCCGAACGAGCGCGACAGCTACGGGCGCAAGCGTGCGCTCAATCGTGCCAACGTCACGTTCATCGCCGTATCTGAGTATGCGCGCGAGCGCCTGATCGAAAACCAGGTGCGTCCCAGCCAGATTCGCGTGGTTGAAAACTTTCTACCTCAGCACCATCTCGAGGCTGCGCCGCGTCGCGCTCCGTTTGCCGGACAGGGCATTCGCAACGTTGTCGTCGTCTCGCGCGTCGACCCGTCCAAGCGCGTCGACTTGCTGCTCGACGCGCTCGACCTCGCGCCGGAACTTTCCAGCTTGCGCATTCGCGTGCTCGGCGGTGGCGCGGGCGACGATCTGATCGGGCGAGCGGCCAAGCACCATCCCAACATGACGTTCGAGGGATTCTGCGGCCGCGTTCCAGAGGTGCTCGCGGAGAACGATCTGCTGCTCCACACCTGTCCGTCCGAGTCGTTCGGCCTGGTCATCCTCGAGGGGATGGCGGCGGGCATCCCCGTTCTGGTGCCAGACAAGGGCGGCGCCGCCGCGGTGGTAGAGCCCGGCGTCTCTGGTCAGCGCTTTCGTGCGGATGATGCTCGGTCGCTAGCGGACGCGTTGATGCATTTGATGCAGGCAACGCCCGACACGCTCAATCAGCTGGTGGAGTCGGCGGACCGCCGACTCGCCGCACGCTATTCGAGCCGGCGCGGGATCGAAGAGTATCGTTGGCTGTTTCAGGGTGGCATGCGCAGCATCCAGGCATGGCGAAAGCGGCGCGCCGAAGATTTCGGCCGCGCCGCCTGAGGGTTCGATCGACCACGACCCCTGTCTTGCACGCTTGCAGCAAGCGTGCAGCTGCCCGCAGCAAGCCGAGCTGCCCCGAGATCAAAAAGCGGTTCTGACGATTCACAGGACAACTGCTGCAGTAACAGCAGTGTGATAGCGTGGAGCCCGCGATTCACTCGGTTCCGGAGGGGGTTTCCGGATCGATGTGGACCGTCAGGGGGAATATGATCACAGGACGACGTGTGCCTTGTGTGCCGGCGAAGCTGCGTGCACAGGTAGGATATTCACTGTTGGCTCTTTCTTTGTTTGCCTGCGGCGCGGAACCCGAACCGAGCGGGCCATCGACGAGTACATCCGCACTGACGTCGAGCATCGATGTGCGGCGTTCGTTGGTGGTGACAGAGCAGACCATTCTCGAGCGATTTTCGTTGAAACGCGTGATGGAGCAGCTGGTTGCTCAGAGCAACGTCCCCGGTCTCACCGCGAAGAAGCTGTTTCAGCAGTGGTGGGACGTGTTCAATCCCGGACCCGGCCTGGGCGCAGGACCGCACTGCGATGATCAGACCGAGGCGTCCTTCGGCCCCGTGCTGAATGGGTTCCCGTTCACGTGTCGTCCTGCACCGTCGGAAGGCGCACAGGCCAGCTGCGATCCATTCGGTCCCACGGAGACGTCGTGCACGTACATTCCCATCGGGCTCTTCAATCGCTTCGACCTCGCGCCCGAGAATGGCGCGTATTGCGGTGAGTATCGCATCGTGTATGCGAAGAAGACCGGTGTTCTCGCCCCGGACGATCGCAACCTGGTGATCTTCGAGGCGGCCATGCCCAATCCCCTGCCCTTGCTGGGCCTCGAGGGATGCCGTCCTGTGGCTCAATTCTGGGCGAACCTCTCGGACATCGAAGATCCGGAAGAGCGTGCGGACGAGCTCGAGCGCTTCTACTTTCAGGGCACGCTTTCGATTCCGATCTTCCCACCGGTGGTTCACATCGCCCATTTCGGTGACAACGCCGCGCAGCGTGGGCAGATCCGCACGAACCAATTCTCGCTTCCATCGACGCCGCGAATCTGGTCGCTTCGGGAGTTCAAGCTGAAGCGGACCTGCGGCTTGCTCAGCTGCTCCGCGATGCGCATGGTCCCCGTGACCGTCAAAGGCAACCCGTACGGACCGCTCTTCAGCCCCACGTCGCCGCACGGAAAGGCTAGCGCATTTCAAGCCTTCTTTCCGAGTCAGGTCGCCAAGCTGAGCGGCGCGACTCTCGCAGACATAGGCTTCGAGGTCCCGGACACCTACAACACCGCTCAGAGCGAGGCGAACGGAATCGAGAACGCCTACGTGACGCAGTTTGGGACTGCGCCGAGCGCCCTCAGGAGCGCGCTGGCCGCTGCGCTCACGGCGCAGGGCTCATCGCTCACGCCGGACCAGATTGTCGCACGCGCGCAGGCGTTGTCGTGCGCGGGCTGCCATCGGTTGAGCAGCAATGCGGACCTCGGAGGGGGGCTCGTCTGGCCGGCTTCGCAAGGCTTCACGCATATCAGCGAGCGCGTCACCGAGGTGGTGGATGGGGAAATTCGCTTCACGCTCTCGGACGCGCTCGTCAACGATTTCCTGCCGCACCGCAAGGAGGTGCTGGAGCGCTACCTCGACGGCAACCTGTTGCTGGGGCTCATTTCCTTGCGGCCGATCGGCGGGCTTCTCACGCACTGAGGCAACGAGGTCGCGGCATGAGGAGCGGCACGAGCCCGGCAGGAGCCTCCGAGCCGGGCTGAGACCTGCCCAACGGGGCGGTGCGGCGACGCACCGCGCAGGCGACCGACCGTTTCAGCAACGCGCGCCAAGTGCTAGTGTCTCTTCGCCGTGACGTCGCCGCCCATCGAATCAGGCCTGTACAAGTCGATTGTATGTGTACGCGCCTTGATGGGCGGCGTAGCCAGGTACGGCATCGATCCGAATCAGCTCCTTGCGGACGGCGGCGTGGACCCCAGTTTGTTGGCCGATGGTCGCGCGCGCATTTCGCTGGGCGCTTGGCGGGCCCTCGTGCGGCGCGCGATCTCGCTCACGAAGGACAGCGGGCTCGGTTTGACCGTGGGCGGCGACGTCCCCGAGCACGTGCTTCAAATTGTGGGTCAACTCGCGGTTTCATGCGGCACGCTGCGAGACGCGATGAGCATGTTCCAGCGCTATCGAGCCTTGTTGGGCAACACGCTCCAGTACGATCTCGTGGAAGAGGGCGATCTGGCCTATTTCGTGTGCAGCCAGCTGGTGGCGCCGCCCGACGCAGTGCACTTCGATCCCGAGATGGCGCTCAGTCTGGTGTACCGGGTGGCACGCCGGTTCGCGACGCTGGACAGCGAGGACGCCCAGGAGCTCTGGCTGTCTTACCCCGCGCCCGCGCACGCTCCACGCTACGCGGAGGTGTTCCGTTGCCCGGTTCGCTTCGACCGACCGAAAAACGCCATCCTCGTTTTGCGGCGATACCTCGATCAAAGACAGCCCTACGCCGACGCGCGCACCAACGAGATTCTGAAGGAGGGCGCCGAGCGCCTGCTGGCAGAACAGGGCGTGCCCAGCTTACCCGACCGGGTACGCGCACTGCTGCGGCACGAGGCCAATCTGTGTCAGGTGGATGTGCGTCGTATCGCGAAGATTCTGCGGCTGCCCCCCAGTACGTTCAAACGCCGGCTGATCCAGGCGAACGCGCCCTGGTCGGCGCTGCTGGACGAGACCCGACGTCAGGTCGCATGCGACGAGCTCTGCCGCAGCGACGCCTCGCTGCGTGCGGTGTCCGAGCGCCTCGGTTTCTCCGACCAGAGCGCGTTCAACCGCGCCTTCAAGCGCTGGACCGGCAAGACGCCCGCGCAGTACAGCCGTTCGGTCGCCGAATCCGGCCAGGGGGTCGCCCGAAGTTCGTAGCGACCCCGCCACGCTATCTCGCGCTTACAAGAGATCGATGCAGGTGTTCTGGCCGCCCACCACGCCGGGTGAGCCGTTCGACAGCGAGCCCGCGGGCCACGCGATGACGAAGTTGTAACACATCTCCTGGTCTGTATTCGGGCCGAACGTGAAGAAGCCGCTGCCGTCGTAGGTGCAGGTCGTGTCGATGACGTCACCGGGGCCCACCACGATCTCGCCCGCCGGTGCGTCCACGGGGAACACCTGTTGATCATCGAACGTGAAGGGCTTGTCCGTGACGGTGCTCGTTCCTCCGGCCTTACGCGTGACGATGGTCTTCATGTAGCGACCCATTTTGTGCATGTGAGGCGAGTGCGCGATGATGTGCGACTCCTTCTGCACCGAACACGTACCGAAGGCTTCGACGTTTCCGCCGAGTCCGAGGCTGGCGATCAGCTGCGTTCCCAGCCAGTGGACGGCGGCCTCCCGGGGGCGCAGCGCCTTGGTCACACACACGCGCGCGCCGCTACGATCCTTGCGGTTTGCGGGGTTGGCGGTGGTGTTGTAGTGGATTTCGATTCCAAAGCGCGCGTTCGGTGCGGACACCGTCTGAAGTCCGATCTCGCGGCCGAGCGGGAGGCTTTGATTGCCGGGTGCCCACCCCGAGAGCAGCTGTGCGCTGCTGCTCTGCAGGCCGAGATCTGGCTGGTGCGTGCCGTCTCCGCTGCCGTTGCCGTTTTCCATGTACAGGAGCCAGTGGTGCAGAACCGCGCCGTTGTCGATGATCGGATCGATGCGGATCGTGTGCACCTTCTCGGTCCAATCGGGCTTGAAGTAGAACATCTCGTAGTTGTCGCCGCCCTGCGGCGGCTCGAACGGCGCCGTGTCGCCCCGCGTCTGCCCTGCGTGTGCGCGCAGCTCCATGATGTAGTCGCACTCGGAGTCCGGGGGAACATAGGTGCCGAGGCCGCCGCCCGTGGTGCCGCCGCCGCCCGTGGTGCCGCCGCCGCCCGTGGTGCCGCCGCCCGTGCACGTGACGCTGCTCTGCGCGGCGCCCGCGTCGAGGTAGGCATTGAGCAGCTGCTTTTCCTGCGCGGTCAGCTGCGTGCGCCCGCTGGGCGGCATCGGCGAGGCGGCGTCGTTGATGCGCGCCTTCACGCGCGCGGCGACTTTCGACCCGGGATGGGCCGACGAGTTGGCCTGCAGGTCCGCCCACGTGATCAGGGGCATCGGTCCAGACATCAGCGGGTTGCCATGACAAGTTTGGCAACGATCTCTCAGGATCGCCGATACCTCGCACGGCAAGCCTGGGCTCGCTGTTGGGCCGCCTGGGCCACCGCTGGTTCCGCCTACGGAGCCCGGGCCTCCTCCGGTCGTGGCGCCGCCTGGGCCGCCGTTGCCGCCTACGGCGCCCAGGCCGCCGGTTGTGGCGCCGCCCGGGCTCGCGCAGTTCACGCCGCACGCCCCGCCTGCGGCGCCCGGGTTAGCGGGGTTCGCACCGGCGCCGCCGAGCCCAGCGCCAGCATCTGGGTTGAAATCGGGGCCGGACTCATCGCATCCCACCGACCCGAGCAGGAGCAACCAGCTGAACCAACGTAAGCGCATCGACAACCTCCTCCGGAAGCCAAGAGTGATCGGATGCACTATGGCGACCTTTCGCGGTTCGAGTCCGCTACCGGCCGTCACAAAATTTAGGCCGTAGGATGCTAGCGTGCGTCGCGCCCACCACCGCAACGACCTCGTCGCCCGGCACGCCTGCAGAACGGATGGTGGCTCACATAGAGACACCCACGCGGCATGTCGACGCTTGGCTCGACAGTGCTTCAGCCAGCGCAATCAGCTGCCCGGCTCGAGAGGCGAGAGAGCTGCCCAGCGCCGAACGCTTGCGGGTAAGCCCGCTGCCGCGTATGCCGATGTTGTCATGCGCTCAGCCGTTCTTGCGCTTCTCATCGTGTCCGCTTGCGCCCCCAGCGCTTTCGACAGCCTTTCGGCGCGTCAGCAGATCGGGACCGAGCCAGACGCGGGAACGGATGGCGCCATGGACGAGCCCGATTCCGGCGACGATGCAGGCCAGGGCTCAGACGTCACGGAGGACAGCGGCATCCCGCCGAGCGGCCACCCTCCTGCCGATGCCGGACACACAACGCAGAATCCCGACGCCGGCATGTCGAACGATGTCGACGCCGGCATGCCGAACGATGTCGACGCGGGCATGCCGAACGACGTCGACGCCGGCATGCCGAACGATGTCGACGCCGGCATGCCGAACGATGTCGACACCGGCATGATGATGCCGCCAGGACCGCTCCCTCCCGATATCGACACGGGCAGTCCCGTCTACTACTTCGAGACATGGAAGAGCGCGACCGGCTTCTGTCAGCCGACTCCGCAGACTGACAGCACGAGTTGCGGGCAGCTGCTTGCTGGACGGAACTACTTCTACTGTCAGAAGCGCACGGCAGATACCTGGCAAGAGGGCGAATACCTCAACGACTGGTGGCTCTACACGGACCTGGACACGCCCAAGGGCGCTCACGGCTGGGTGTCGGCCGTTTACGTCACAGTAGGCGGCAACTATGAACGCATCCCCGGGCTCCCTGACTGTCTCTTTTGACGCGAAGTGAGCTGGGAGCGGCGCTAACGGTCATGACGATTCTGCGCGGACGGGTGGGCGCGATCAGGGTCCCTCGGCGGGCCCGCAGGTTGGCTGGAACTCGAGCGCATGGGCGGCTCCATCCTTGAGCTTGGCGCAGGCCGAGCCGTGGAGCGTGACGGTGGTGCCCGCGACGGACCAGCCATCTTGCGCGTCGCTGCCTACGTCGCTGCCATCGAGCACCACGCGCAGATCGATCGCGTCGCTGGGCTCGGTCTCGAGCTCGAAGCTGCAGCCGATGACTCCTTCCGAGATCTTGCGCAGGGCGTCCGCGAGTTGCTCGGCGTTCTCCACGGGGTGGTAACTGCCGGTGCCTCCGAGCCCCGCCAACTCGTGCATGAAGGGCTGGAACATCGGGTCGATCTCGTAGCCCAAGACGTAAGTAGGGATGTTCTTCTCCTCGAGCGCGCGCACGGCCGCTTTGGCCGCTTCGCGTGCTGTGGCGTCGTAGCCGCCGTTGAGCACTGCCGTGGGATCGCACGTGGGATCACCGTCGGTGACGAGAAGGACGTAGCCGGCCTTCCTTCCGACGGCGGGTCTACGGTCGCCGAGAGTCTTGAGCGCCGCGCGGAGTGCCTCACCCGTGGGCGTGTGACCGGTGGGGGTGACACCAGCGAGGGCCGTGGAGATGGCCGCCGCGTTGTGCAGTGCGATGGGCACATCGAGCTTGATGCCTCGGCCGCACATCGCTCCACCGAGCAGAAGCTGGATCGGATCGACTTCGGTTGCCTCGCCGGGAAAGATCTCGAGCCCAAACGCCACGACGGCTTGGAACTGGCGAGTGATGCTCTCGATGGCCTGCTTGGAAGGCTCCCAACGCGAGAACAGCTCCATACTGGCGGAGCGATCGAAGGCAATCAGTATATCGGGCGCCCCAGCGGCG
>WUUC01018280.1_pt1 | contig 11824 bp, 12 predicted proteins | sample 6278441 | NCBI WGS metagenome assembly WUUC01 (sample SAMN13675441, study PRJNA597444) | soil metagenome | isolation source: soil | place: USA: Washington | collected 2017-10 | reverse complement strand
GCACCGCGCGCTCTACGGGAGCCTCGAGCGCTTCATGGGCATGCTGCTCGAGCAGCACGGCGCTCACCTGCCTGCGTGGCTCGCGCCCGAGCAGGTGGTCGTCCTGCCGGTCGCGGAGATGCACGCCAGTTGGGCGCACCACGTCGTGCGCGCGCTGCGTAACGCTGGGCTGCGCGCGCGCGTCGATGCAAGGGCGGAGACACTCGCGCGCCGCGTCTCGGATGCGCACGCGAGCGCGGCCGCTTTCATCGCAGTGGTCGGAGGGCGTGAGGTCGAGAGTCGATCGATCGCGCTCCGCTCACGCGAAGAACCCCAGGAGCAGATGCCGCTCGAGGCCGCGCTCGTCGCGCTCGCCCACCGCTGCGCGGTGCCACGCGAGATCGGCGCCGAGCTGCCGGTCCACTTCGATTTATCAGCCTAAGGAGGCTTCTTATGACTACCAACGACTGGCTGTATGCACGGCTCTTGCGCGGCTTCTTCGTCGCACGCACGCAAGAAGCACACAGCGACCGCGCGCGCGGCGGCTATCGCATCGATGGAGATCCATCGCAAGGATATGTACGCGAGCGCGCGGTAGCATCCGCGGCCCGGGCTCTAAGCATTTTCACTCGCACGCTTCGGCGGAAGCGTTCGTGACGGCGATCGTTTGGTATGCCCACACTCGAAGCGGTCGATCTGGCGCGAGGCCCTTCCGCCGGCTGATTAGGTGCATATTTCAAGCCGGGCTAAGCTTCCCGTCCGGCGGACGCCCCATGATCCATCTCAACGAGCTCCAGGAGCGAGCGCGCGTCATGACTGATGACGCCATGCGCGGGCTACCGCCGATCCCCGAGGCGTACCGACACGATCTCGTGCTGGGCATGCGTGCGGAAGGGCACCTGCGCATCTTCGAGATGTACATGCCGGGAAAGCGGCCTGAGGACGCCCTCATTCTGACGTGCGCGAGGCTCGACGAGCGAACCGGCGAGGGCACGGTCCAGGTGTATCCCGAGCGCTGGACCCAGCCGCACGAGAGCCGAAAGTAGCTGCAGGCTGCGGCGCAGCGATACCGCTCGTCGGATCTACGAGCGCCGCGCGCGTCGCTTGCCAACGAGTCGTCGCGCCGAGCGCCGCGCACATGCTGCCCGAGCCATCGACGACGAGCAGCGCGCGCTCGCGCGGCGCTTGCAGCTCGAGTAGCTTCCGCGCCGAAGAGGTCTCGTCATGTGGTTTCTCAAGGTCGTCGGCGTGTTCGTGGTTTCGATTCCGCTCGGCATCGTTGGCACCTTCATGCTGGGGTCGCTGTGGGCGTGGGTCGAAGAGGTGCACGGCATCGAGTCCGTCGGCCACGCGATGTACGCGGGCTGGTGCTACATCGCGACGTACTCGGTGGTCGTCGCGCTCGGGCTCGGAATCCTCGCGTGGCCGAAGAGAAGTCGCAGACCGTCGAATAGCCTCGAGCCCTCGGCATACTGGCGTCGCAGCGCGCTTCGATCTAAGCCTGCCGCGTGCGTTACGTACCGCCGCTCTTTCGCCCGCCGTCCGAAGCCAACAGCTACATCGTGCAGGCCACGATCGGCTGCTCTTGGAACAAGTGCGTCTACTGCGACATGTACCGGAGCAAGCAGTTCCAGGTGCGGCCGCTGGCGGAGACGCTCGAGGACTTGCGCGAAGCGGGCCGGCGCGTGGGCCGCATGGCGGACAAGATCTTCGTCGCAGACGGCGATGCGCTGGTGCTCGACATGGATCACTGGCGCGCGATCTTGGAGACGGCGCGCGCGAGCTTTCCGCACTTGCGACAAGTGTCTTGCTACGCAATGGCGAGCAACATCCTGGAGAAGACCGAGGCCGAGCTGGGCGAGCTGCGCGCGGGCGGCTTGAACCTCTTCTACATCGGCCCCGAGTCGGGCGACGACGCGACGCTCAAGCGCATCGTGAAGGGCTCGAGCTTCGACGAGCACGTGCAGGCGGCGAAGAAGGCGCACGCCGCAAAGATCGGCATCAGCGTCATCGCGCTGCTCGGCGTCGGCGGCACCGCGCGCTCGAAGGAGCACGCGGAGGCGACCGCGAAGCTCGTGACGGAAATGGATCCTGAGTACTTCGCGGCACTCACGACCTCAGTGATCCCTGAGACGCCGCTCGCGCGCATGGAGCAGAAGGGCTTCTTCGAGCTGCCGAGCGTGCAGCAGATGCTCTCGGAGCTGCGCACGATCGTCGATCTCGCGCGGCCGACGGACGCGATGTTTCGCACGAACCACGCTTCCAATTACTTGCCGCTCGGCGGGCGCTTGCCGCGCGACCGCGAGGCGATCTGCGCGGCGATCGATGGCGCACTCGCGGGGCGCATCGCGCTGCGCCCGGATCACCTGCGCGGGCTGTAATCAGTCGAACCCGACGAGTCGTTCACTCGAGCCGGCGATCTCGAGGAACGTGTCGTCGGGGAACTCTGCGCCCGGCGAGCAGCGCACGACGCAACCGAGCTCGGCCGCAGCCGCACGACCGCACTCGACGTCGGTGGCCCAGCGCGTGTGCGGGGTGTTGAACCAGACGCTCGTAAACGGGCCATCCTCGACTTCTTGCGTGATCACGACGAGGCCTACGAGGCCCGCGTAGATCGTCCGCCCTTCACCGTCGTACGCCCTTCGGAGGAGCCCTACGCTCGACACGACCCAGTCCAAGATCCGGCTCTCTGAGCAACCTTGCACATAGATCTCGATATCGCTCTGGCGCTCCATATTTGATCGCTCTCAGTGAAAGCTGCAGTCCTCGCCAAGGTCGCGTTCGAACGAGCGCGTCCCGCCGTCCGGTGAAGCGCAACCTTCGATCGTGCACATCTCGCTGCCTTCGCAGCGCTGCACCAGCACCCATGACGCTTGCCGCGAGGCGACGCTGCACTGCGAGGTCACGCACTGCTCGACGCCATCGGCGGTGCAGCGCAGCGAGTCCGGGCTGCAGTCGTCGTCCTCGCAAGCGGCGGCAAGGACAACCGCTGTCGCGAGCAGCATGACGTGGCGCATGCCGGCACTGCTCAGCACTGCCCGTGCCAGCGCCTGGACCGACGAAAACGCGAAGGAATCACGCGGGGGAATGCCGCCGGGGATACACCTGTATGCGGGCTGCAACGCCTTGGCGTGCCTTGGCAAATCTCTTGCGTATGGCCTTGCGTATGGCCTTGCGTATGGCCTTGCGTATGGCCTTGCGTACTGTCGGGCGTACGGACAGCCACGAAAGACGAGACCTTATGCTTCGCCTCAACTCCACGCTGGCCCTTCTCCTCATGCTCGGTACGGGTTGCTCCGACACGAGCGACAAGAGCGACCGCAACACGCGCGATGCCGCTCAGCCCTTGCCTGACTCCGGCAAGCCCGACGGGGCCTTGCCCGAGGAAGACGAGCTCGACAGCGGTGCGCGCGACTCCGGGCAAACCGATTCCGGGCAAACCGATTCCGGCCCGTCCGTTGGCAACACGCCCGACGCGGACATTCCCGACGGCGCCATACCCGATGCGGGCACGCCGCCGGCTGCGTTCACGGCAAGCGAGAACGCTTGGGCGGCGCTTGTCGCGGAGAACGGCGGCACGTATTGGTATCGCGTGTCGTCGTGCGGTCAGGGCTATCGGGAGATCACCTGGGTTCAAATCACGGAGGGTGTCGGAACAACCACGGTCTGGCGCGAGACCGAAGAAAACGCAGACTGCGTGCGCGGCGAGCCGTACATCTACGAAGGCTTCAACGCGCGCGCGCTCGAGGGGCTGTACGACGAATGCTACCTGCGTGTGCAACGCGTCGGTCTCGAAGAGGCGAACTTCGAGGTCGACGCTGAAGGGATCGTGAGGTCCTGCTGGGACACGGCACCCAACTGCGCCGATGCTTGCGACGACGGCTTCTTCATCACCGACCGCGGCTTCGGCGTAGGCGACCGCGATGCGGGCGTGAACTAAGAAGGACACGCGAGGCGTCACCTCGAGCTACGCGACGCTGACCTCGGTCTTGATCGAATTCGAGATGAAGCACTGGTGGTGCGAGTCGTCGTGGAGCTGGCGCGCTTCGTCTTCAGTGGGAACGCGCTCGCCGCGGTACTGAATGCGCGGCGAGAGCACCACGCGGCTGACCCACATCGCGCCGTGCTCGTTCCTTGCCATGTGACCGACCGCTTCGTCTTCGTACGCGGTGACCTCGAAGCCGCGCTGCGCGGCGAGGTAGAGGAACGTCAGCATGTGGCAGCTCGAGATCGAAGCGACGAACGCTTCTTCGGGATCGACCGCCGCAGGATTCGACCACGGCGCTCGCACGACAGAAGGCGCAGGCGATGCGGGCACGATCACGCCGCCGTCGAACGACCACGTGTGCTCGCGCGAGTAGCGGCCGCGCAAGAAGTCCTCGTCTTTGCCCTGCCAGCGGATGGTCGCTTTGTGCTGAGACATGGTGCTTGGCTGGTCGTCGCTACTCGCGGAGGGTTACACCGTGGTGCGTGACGGCCGCGACGACTTCCGACAACGGCTCGTCTGCTGTAAACGCCATCGCGTGACTTCTGCGCGAACGCAACTGGAATCAAATACTAGTCCAAGGCTCGGACCCATTACCCCGCCGGCGGGTGCGCGGAGCATCATCGAAGCGTCCAGTCGATCGCGCCCGAGCGTGAGCAACGACGCATGAAATACGTCGCATTCACCGCGAAGGTCGTTGGCACGCTCTTGCTGCTCATGCTGCTTGCATTGGTCGTGATGCTCTTCCTGTTTCGATACCTGGAACACGGCGTCAAGGTCATCGGGCCATCTCCGTCAGGGTATCGAGTCGCAGTGCTGCATGACCTCGGCGAGCAAGAAGATCCCGGCTACGGTGAGCAGCTCGTCATTCACTGGCGTTGGGCGCCGCTCAAGAACATGTGGGGAACGCCGATCTTCCGCGGCTACTGCGGTCACCCCGCGTCTTTGCAATGGAGAACCAACACCGAGCTCGAGCTGCGATGCGACACCTTTAAAGACGTGAGTGAACAACGCTTCCGCTATGACGACGTGCGCATCACCTACGTTGGCGAAGAGCGCTAGCGCGTTGACGTCGACGCACTCAATACTGCAACGATCTATCAAGAATCGGCAAAGCATCTGCTTTCGCTTCGCGCGCGTGCTCAACCCCCGCTGCCAAAGTCTCGACCCTTCTCGACACGATGCGTTCTGTGCATTGCCTGCGCATGAGCGGTCATGCACACGCTCGCCGTGGGTGCTGGGGAAGCGCGGAGATCTCTCATGCGGTGGACTGCGGTTCGATGCGGGTTGATCGGGTTGGCTTCGATCTGTGTCTTGGGGTGCGCCGCGGAAGGCGCGCTCGACGATCTTAGCAATGACTTCGTCAGCGCAGGCGGGGCAGGCGGTGCGGGCGGCGCGACCGGCGGCGCGGGTGGCATGAGCGTGCCGAGCGGAGGTGCAAGCGGTGCAGCGGGAACGATTGGCGGCGCAGCGGGAACGACCGGCGGCGCAGCGGGAACGACCGGCGGCGTGGGCGGTGCAGCTGGAATGACCGGCGGTGCAGGCGCCGCGGGTGGAATGACCGGCGGTGCAGGCGGCGCGGGTGGAATGACCGGCGGCGCGGGTGGAATGACCGGTGGTGCAGGAGGCATGACCGGCGGCGCTGGCGGAATGACCGGCGGCATGGGTGGCATGGGTGGCGCGGCCGGCGAAGAGATGATGGGAACCGGCGATTGCTGCCCGAGCGGCAACTGCATCTGCCACGGCGACGATCCGAGCGGCCTCACCAACGACAACGGTCCTTATGATTACGACACCTATGAGCTCGCCTCCGGCACGGTCTATTACCCGACCGATGCGGAGGCTCCGTACTCGGCGATCGCGATCTGCCCAGGCTTTCTCAACAGCGGGCCGGAGATGGCGGCGTGGGGGCCGTTCTATGCATCGCACGGCTTCGTGTTGAACACGGTGTGGACGATCGGCTCCGACATCCCGGAGATCCGCGCGATCAAGCTGCTCGCAGCGGTCGATGAGATGAAGGCGGAGAACACCAAGAACGGTAGCCCGCTGTTCGGCAAGCTCGCAGGTCGCTACGGCACCTCGGGCTATTCGATGGGCGGCGGCGGCACGACGATCGCGACGGTCTCCGAGACCACGCTCAAGACCTCGATCGGGCTCGCCGCGTGGGGTCCGGTCGGCGGTGGCATCAGCACGCCCACGCTCTTTTTGTGCGGAGAATCGGACGGCGTCGCGCCGTGCTTCGGCTCGCAAGACGCGTACAACCGCATCCCCGAGAACACGCCGAAGATGATCTATTCGATCCCGGGCGCGACGCACTTCTCGTGGTTCGGGCCGGACGACGCGGGCCGCGGCGTTTCGGGCGCGCGCGCGTTGGCTTTCCAGAAAGTCTTCTTGGATGGCGATGAGCGCTGGCGCGAGTTTCTCGTCGAGCAGCCTGCGTCGGGCTCGCTCGAGACGAACATCGAGTAGCGCGCTGCAGGGCTAGGGCTGGCAGCGATCGTTCGAAGCGCAGCCCCAGCGGTCGGTCTCGAGATCGAAGGCGCAGTGTTGATCGCTCGCACAGAAGGTGCCGTCGCAGTCCACGTACGGCTGACGACAGGCCAACGCCTTCGGCTCGCAGCCGCCGGAGGAGTGGACTTGGCCGTAGCTCACCGCGCAGACGTCACCGTCCATGCAATCGCCATCGGTGCTGCACTGGCTCGGCACGCACACGCTCGGCCCTCGATGCGTGTGGCAGACGCACGACTCGCCGTCGCTGCAGTCGGCGTCGGTCGCACAGTGCTTGGTGCAGCTGCAAAAGCCGTCGTTCTCGAGGCACGAAAGACCGTCGTCGCAGTCGACATCCTCGCTGCACGTACCGCGCTCCGACTCACACGCAAAGCTCGACGGCGGATCCACGCAGCTCGGCGCTGCGCTTCGGTGATGCGGCACGCCGGGGCAATACTCGATGCCGCTCGCGGTACCCGAGCGAAAGCCTTGATCGAGCCCCGTGCACTCCGCGTCCGGATAGCCCGGCAGGCACGGGCAGTGACACTCGGCTGCGAGCGCGAACGGGTCGTCACCGGTGCCGCAGCGCTCGAGCCTCGGCCTCGTCAAGAAGCCGAAAGGGTTGAAGCCCACGCGCGCCGGAGTGGTGCTGCGATCGATCCAAAATGCGCTGCTCACGGCCTCGCCGTTGCACACCGCCGCGATGTCGCCGGTGCTCTCTTCGCCGTAGCGCGCATACGTGCACACGCCGCTCGCTTCGCCGTAGCTGCATTGCCCCTCGGAGAGCTCGACCTCGTGCAGCTGCAGCCACGCGCAGTCATGCCCGCAGTCATCGCAATTCTCGAGCTGCGGCAGCTGGACTGCGTCGCACGCGGCCTGCGTCGTCGCGGCGATGCAGCGCTCAGGCGTCGGCCCCGCGTCGAGCTCGGACGCATCTTGCGAAGCCGCATCGGCGGACAGCGAGGCATCGCGCCCAGCATCCACTTCGTCCGGCGGCGAGCCGTCCTCGGACGACGCGTCTTCCACGTTCGAAGCCGCATCGCTCGGCGTGCGCGCGTCGTCGTCGCCGCAGCCAAGGCCCGCGAGCACGAGCACACCGATAAGGATGTCGAGGCGCATGCCTCGGAGCATAGCGCCGCCGTCTGCTGCAGCGGCCGATCGCGCCGGTGATCCGTATACGCCGCGCGTATACAGCCGACGCTACATCACCGCATCCAGCATCAAGCCGACGAACTCACGCGCGTAGTCGTACCAATGCTCGCTGCCCGCCGCGTCTTCTGCCAGGCGCACGACCACCAAGTCCGCGCTCGGCACGATGAAGATGAACTGGCCGTTGATACCTGACGCGAAGAACAAGTCCGGCGGCAAGTCGGCGTAGCTCTCGGGCGGCACGCAGAAGCCGTCGCACGCAGGGTCCTGCACGCCGAGGCGCACGGGTCCGTTCTGATGCCAGAGGTAACGGTACCAATCCTTGCAAGGCTCTTCGCCTTGCGTCGTGAAGTCGACCCAATCGGCAGGCACGATCTGCGTTCCGTCCCAGTTGCCGCGGTTCAAATACAAGTAACCGAACTTCGCGTACTCGCGCGCGGTGGCTTGCAGGCCTGCATACGTGGTGGTGCGGCCCGACGAGTCCTCACCCCACTGCACGCCGGAGATGCCGATCGGTCCGAACAGCTTCGCCTGGCCGTACTCGTACGCGCTCATGCCCGTCGCGCCTTCGAAGACGCCGGTGAGTAGGGCGGGGTCGCCCGTCGAGTAGCGCACGTTGGTGCCGGGCTCGTCCTCGGCCTCGCGCGCGAGCGCTGTCGCGAGGATGTCGAACGTGAAGGCGTCGTTGCCGCGCGTCGGGTTACTGCGCCAATCCTCTTCCCAGCGCAGCCCCGTCTGCAGGTTCATCGCGTGCGCGATGGTGATGCGGCTGCGCGGATCCGCCATGTCCGCGCAATCCCAGTTGGTGGGGTAATAGGTGCAGAGCTTCTCATCCGTACCTGTTAACAGACCCTCTTCGATCGCGATGCCGATCAGCGCGCTCGTGAAGCTCTTGGCCATCGAGAAGCTCTGGTGGCGCATGCTGGCGTTGTAGCCGGCGTAGTACTCCTCCGCGGCCACGTAGCCGTGGCGGACCACGAGCAGCGCTTGGGTGTTCGTGTACTGCGTCTCGTACGCGAGCGCGGTGGCGAGCTTGGTCGGGTCGAGGCCGAGCGTGTCGGGCGGCATCGCTTGCCAATCCGTCGTCGGGAAGTAGGGCGCAAGACCCGCCGCTTCAGGGCCGATCGCGAAGGGCTCGGTGCTCGCGATCGCGCGCGGCGGCAGCGCGACGCCCTCGCACTCGGTGATCGGCGCTTCGCCCATGCCGCCCATGCCACCGCTCATCCCGCCCGTGCCACCGCTCATCCCGCCGACACCACCTGCACCACCGCTCGCGCCGCCCATGCCGCCCGCGCCACCGCTCGCGCCACCCATGCCGCCCGCGCCGCCGCTCGTCCCACCACCACCGCCCGCCCCGCCGCTGGCCCCGCCAACACCGCCCGCACCACCGACACCGCCGGAGGCAGCGCCCGAAGCGCCACCGCCGCCGGGGCTCGCTGGATCACTGCACGCGATCGCGAACAACAGGGCCGAGCATCGAAACGCGACGGACGAACGAAAGGTGGCACGCATGCCCTGCATCTAGCCCCTTGCGCGATCGACCTCAAAGCTCCGCGGATGGGTACGGCAGTGCACATCGCGCCGAGTTGCCGCGCACCCGGCGGTGTTTACGTGTCGGTCTTCGACGTATGGCGCGATCTTGCACGCGGGATGGCTCGGATTCCAACGAACTCGCCTACAACGAGGTCTGCATTCGGAGCCTTCATGCCTTCTGACAAACGCGACAGCAACATCATCCCGACGAGCATCGAGGGGCTCGACAACGTCCTGATGGGCGGCTTCCTCAAGAACGGCTTTTACCTCGTTCAAGGCGATCCGGGCTCGGGCAAGACCACGATCGCGATGCAGTACATCCAGTCGCGCGTGAAGGCGGGCGATCGGTGCTTGTACGTCACGCTCACCGAATCGCGGCGCGACCTCGAGAACACCGCGGCCTCGCACGGCTGGTCGCTCGAGGGCATCGAGCTGTGCGACCTGACGCAACCGGGCGCGAGCCTCGAGACCAACACACAGGTCTCGGTCTTTCACCCCGCCGACACCGAGCTCACCGACATCACGAAGGTCGTGCTCGCCGCCGTCGAGCGCGTAAAGCCTCAGCACGTGGTGTTCGACGGCTTGTCGGAGCTGCGCTTGCTCTCGGGTGACCCGCTTCGGTATCGGCGCCAGCTGCTCTCGCTCAAGGAGTTCTTCGCGAGCAAAGAAGTCACCGTGCTCTTGCTGGATGATCGCGCCGCGAGCTTCGCCGACATGCAGCCGGAGAGTTTGGTTGGCGGCAACATCGTGCTCGAGCGCTCCATGCCGGCCTACGGCCGTGCGCGGCGCAGGATGTTCGTCTCGAAGGTGCGCGGCTCGGACTTTCGCGAGGGCTACCACGACTACGAGATCGTCAAGGGCGGCGTGCTCGTGCACCCGCGCCTGGTCGCGGGCGAGCACCACGCGAGCTTCGACCCCGAACTGTGCGGCAGCGGCATCGCGAACCTCGACGCGATGCTGCACGGCGGCCTTGCGAGCGGCTCGACCACGCTGCTGCTCGGACCTGCCGGCGCCGGCAAGTCGACGATCAGCATTCAGTTCGTGGTGAGCATGCTGCAGCGCGGCAAGAAGGCCGCGGTCTACATCTTCGACGAGGTGCGGCACATCTTGATGGAGCGCGCCCACAAGCTGTGCATCAACAAGCCGGGCGGCCTGCAAGCGTTCGTCGACGACGGCTCCCTGCACATTCAACAGGTTGACCCGGCGGAGATGTCACCGGGAGCGTTCGCGCACGAAGTGCGGCGCGCGGTCGATGCAGGCGCGAACGTCATCGTGATGGACAGCCTCAATGGCTACTTGAACGCGATGCCCGAGGAGCGCTTTCTCACGACGCACCTGCACGAGATGTTCGCGTACCTCAACCAAAAGGGCGTGCTCACGATCATCGTCGTCGCGCAGCACGGCATGATGGCAGGCCCCGCCGTCGGCGGCGACATCGACGTCAGCTACCTCGCCGACACCGTGATCTTGTTTCGGTACTACGAAGCGTTCGGCGCGGTGTCGCAGGCGATCAGCGTCTTCAAGAAGCGCACCGGCCCGCACGAGCGCTCGATTCGCCAGCTGACGATCGCCGAGAACGGCGTGGAGGTGGGCGAGCCGCTGCGGCAGTTCCGCGGGATCATGACGGGCGTCCCGCAATACCAAGCGAATGCGGGCCTCGTAGCCGGCGAGGATGGGCAAGAACACCGCTTGCCGCGCAGCAAGATGCCGTAATGGAGACGCGCATCGAGACCGACGAAGAGCGTGTGCTGGTGCTGATGCCCACCGAGCGCGACGCCGCTCGCACCGTGGAGATGCTGGCCGAGGCGCATCTTGTGGGAGTCGCGTGCAACGACCTCGCGCACGTCTGCCGTGAGATGAGGCGCGGCGCGAGCGCGGTGCTGCTCACGGACGATGCGGTGCTCGGCGACCAGGCCGGCCAGCTCGCGGCCGCCGCGCGCGCGCAGCCGCCTTGGTCGTCGGTGCCGCACGTGGTGCTGGCGCGCGAAGCGGACAGCTCGCACCTCGCGCGCACAGCGTCGCTCGTGCTCACGAACGTGATCGTGGTCGAGCGCCCGGTTCACGTGCGCACGCTGATGAGCGTCGTGCTCTCCGCGCTGCGCGGCCGGCGCCATCAGTACGAGATCCGCGACGCGATCCTGGCGCGCGAGCGCCAGGCTGCAGCGCTGATGGCGCAAGAAGAGCAGCTGCGGCTCTCGCAGGAGGAGCTCGCGCGGCAAGCCGATCAGCTCCGCACCGCGGATGCGCGCAAGAACGAGTTCTTGGCGACGCTCGCGCACGAGCTGCGCAACCCGCTCGCGCCGATTCAAACTGGCCTCGAGCTGCTCAGCGAATCGCCGGACGCGCAGTCCGCGGGTCCAACGCTCGCGGTGATGCAGCGACAGCTCGGACACATGGTTCGTTTGATCGACGACTTGCTCGACGTCGCGCGCATCACACAGGGCAAGCTCGAGCTGCGGCGCGAAGACGTGAGCCTTTCGAGCGTGATCGACGCGGCGGTCGAAGCCAGCCGCCCGCTCATCGCGACCCATGGCCACACGCTCGAGCTGTCGATGCCGCGCAATGCCTGCTGGTTGAACGCGGACGCGACGCGTATCGCGCAGGTCATCAGCAACCTGCTCAACAACTCGGCGAAGTACACGCCGCGTGGCGGCAGGATCGAGCTGGCCGCGCGCGCCGAGGGCGCGCAGC
>WUUC01215447.1_pt1 | contig 11825 bp, 7 predicted proteins | sample 6278441 | NCBI WGS metagenome assembly WUUC01 (sample SAMN13675441, study PRJNA597444) | soil metagenome | isolation source: soil | place: USA: Washington | collected 2017-10 | reverse complement strand
GCACGCGCGCCGCACCGACGCCGACGATCATCTCGACGAACTCCGCCGCGCTCATCGAGAAGAACGGCACCTTCGCCTCGCCGGCGACCGCCTTCGCGAGCAGCGTCTTGCCCGTGCCCGGTGCGCCCACGAGCAGGACGCCCTTGGGCGCGCTGCCGCCGAGCCGCGTGTACTTCTCAGGCTCGCGCAGGAAGTCGACGATCTCGACAAGCTCGTTCTCCGCCTCGTCGATGCCCGCGACGTCCGCGAACGTGGTGCGCGTGCTCTCGTCTTCGTCGTAGCGCCGCGCACGGCTGCGGCCGATGCCCATCAAGCCCATCCCGCCGCCTTGCCGCGACGCGCGCCGGAACATCCACACGTAGAAGACGATCAGCAAGATCGCCGGCCCGAACCCGAGCAAGAACGTCCGCAGGCCTCCGCCCGATTGCAGCGACTCGGCGCGGATCTCGACTCCGCTCGCGATCAAGAGCGACTCGAGCCCCGGGTCGATGAAGGCCGGCACCGTCGTCTCGAACGCCTTGGACTTTCGCGGCGCCACGGCGGGCGCCTCCTCGCCCTTCTTCTGCGGCGCCGGCCAGGTCACCTCCTTCGCGAACATCCCCTCGATCGCCTCGCCGCGCGCATAGATCGCCTTGACGTTCTTCTTGACGACCTGCTCCTTGAAGACCGTGTACGGGACTCGGATCGGCGCGTCCGGATCGACGAAGAAGAAGTGCATGAGCACGTAGTTCAGGCCGAGCAAGAACGTGAAGATGAGCAGCGTGCGCCCGGCAAACGGCCGCGCCGCACCGTTCGGCGCGCTCGTGCCGGCCTTCTTCTGCGGCGCTTGGACCTGTGATCTTGGCTCGACCATTGCTGACCTCTCGCGGGGTGCTCTAAGGCCAGTACGCCTGGAGCGCGTCCGCGCAAGGCCTGCGAGGCATATCGCCCGCGCTTGGATGCGCACCGAACGCAGGCAAGGTCATCCCGCCTCGCTGTCGCGCCGGTCGCGCTGCAGCCGAACAGCTTCTTCGGGTTGCGCGCACGGCTCAGCCGCATGCGCCGCGCACGCCCGGCGCGCTCCTCCGCTCCTTGGACGCCGGCTCGAAGAGCGCGCTAGCGTGCCGCATCCAATGCGCAGGCGCCGAGCCCAGAGCTGGCAGCGAAAGTCTCGGACCATCTTGAAGCGCTCGCTGCGCCGCGTCGCGGGCATGCCGTGGGTGCGCAAGGCGCTCGTCGTCGCCCTCGTGTATGTGGTCGCGCTCAACGCGATCGTTCGCTACGTCGGCCACGGCGATGCGTTCCTGCTCTCGGTGCGGCGCATCCCGGAGAAGTCGTACGCGGTAGCGGCGCTCGGCCTTCATTCGCTCACGCACCTGTGGGACGCGCATGACGAAGACCCGCGCGCGCTCGTCGCGGCGGCTGCGCTCGAGAACGGCGTGCCGGTTTCACTCGCGATCGCGATCGCAAAGACAGAGTCGAGCTGGCAGCCGCACTGCATCAGCTCGACCGGCGCGATGGGCCTCATGCAGCTGATGCCGGCGACCGCGCTCGAGCACGGCGTGTTCGACCCGTTCGACCCGAAGCAAAACGCGCTGGGTGCAACGAGCTTCTTGCGCGACTTGGCCCGGCGCTACGCGGGCGATCGCGCGCGCATAGCCGCGGCTTACAACGCTGGCGCCGGCCGCGTGCCGCGGCGCGGACCGCTCGCTAACCTACCCGCGGAGACACGCGTCTATGTCGGTCGCGTGCTGGGCCACAGGCCGCACTGAGCGCGACGTTCGAGAGGCATGCATGAGGGGGCTTATGCGATTGCGACTTCATTGGCTTGGGCTCGTGTGCTGCCTCGCGTGCAGCGGAAGTGACGAACCCAAAGGGGGCGGCGGTGCAGCCGCGGGCGCTGCGGGCACAGGCGGTGCTTCTTCTTCCGGCAGCGGCGGTGTTGGCGCGAGCGGCGGCGCAAGCGGCGCGAGCGGCGGCATGAACGCAACCGCGGGCGATGCGGGCAGCGGCGGTGATGCAGGCAACGCGGGCGACGCGGGTGACGCAGGTGACGGCAGCGATGCGGGCGATGCAGGCGATGCAGGCGATGCAGGCGACGCCGGCGAGACGATGTACGAGCTCTCCTGCCCTTCAGCAGACGGCGTCGTCGAAGACGTCACCATCGAGACCGAAGCCGACGCCGCAGCTGTCGCGCTCTGCACGCATGTCATGGGCGACCTGAACGTGCAGGGGCCCATCGCGCGCCTCTCGCTGCCCGCCCTGAAGAGCGTCGACGGCAGGCTGGCCATCGTGACCAACCCGATGCTGAGAGAAATCGAGCTGCCCGAGCTCACGAGCGTCGTCGAGCTCAGCGTGCGCTTCAACGATCTCCTGCTCGCGCTGCACTTGCCCAAGCTCGAAGAGGTCACGAGCCCCGACGAAGGCGTCGAGGTCGACAACAACGCAGCGCTGCGCGAGGTGAGCTTGCCCGCGCTGCGAAGCGTCACGTACGACCTCGTGTTCTGGCTCAGCCCCGCGCTCGAGGCCGTCCGCTTGGACGCGCTCGAGTCGGTCGGCAGGAACCTCGGCGCGCACGCCAACGACGCGCTCAGCGCGCTCAGCTTGCCGGTGCTGCAGACCGTCGGTGGCACGTTGAACCTCGCTCACAATGCGAAGCTGCCCCGCATCGAGCTGCCCGCGCTCACGCAGACAGGCAACTTCTGGGTGAACGGAGACGACATCCTCACCGAGGTCTCCGCACCTCTGCTCGCGACGATCACCGCTGCGCTGACCATTTATATGAACCCCGCGCTGGCTGCGCTGAGCTTGCCCGCGCTGACCAGCGTCGCAGCGGACCTCCAAGTGATGCAGAACGACAATCTGAGCGCGGTCCGCTTCGCGCAGCTCACGAGCGTGCAAGGCGAGCTCTTGTCGGTCTCGAGCAACCCGACGCTCACGACGCTCGAGGCGCCTCTCCTCGACGAGGTCGCTGGCAACATGAACGTGAACGACAACCCCATGCTGCCCGCGTGCATCGCACAAGCGCTCGTCGCGCAGCTCTCGAGCTTCGACGGCTCGAGCATCCTCACCGGCAACGACGACGACGCGACCTGCGATTGAGAACCTTGGAGCGACCCATGTTTCACAAACTCTTGCTCGTGATGATGCTCGTGCTCGCTGCAGCGTGCGGCGACGATGACGCGGCGCTGGACGGCGGAAACGCTGAGTCGGACAGCGGCGCGCCGGACGCAGCGCTGCCCGCTGACTTGTTCGCGTGCGACGTGCCTTCGGACTGCAAGGTCGTGCCCGCGAGCTGCTGCGGAGGTTGCGGCGCGCCGAGGCGCGGCGACGCGCTCGCGATCGCGGGCGACAAGCTGGGCGAGCACAGGGAAATGGTCTGCGACGATCAGCAGGCCTGCCCCGACTGCGACTCCCTGTTCCTCGACCCGACGCTGGTCGCGACCTGCCGCGACGCGCGCTGCGCGCTGGTCGATCTCCTCGAGCACGCAGCGAGCGCGTGCGAGTCCGATGACGAGTGCAGCTTGCGCACGCCGGACTGCTGCCCTTGCGGCGGCGACTATTCGCCGGGCCGCGTGATCGCGGTGACCTCACAGAGTGCGTACGCAGAGCTCGTCTGCGATCCCGAGCAGGGCTGCGATGGCTGCCTGCCGAGCTACCCGAGCGAGGTCACTGCCGCGTGCAACGCGCAAGGCCACTGCGAGACCGAGGACCCGCGGCTCGACCCGAGCTACGTCCCCGACAGCGGCGCACCGGGCGTCGGTTGCGAGGTCGACGGCGTGATCTACCCGAGCGGCTCGAGTGGCATCGGTGATCCGCAGAGCTGCAACACCTGCTCATGCATCGACGGTGCGCTCACGCTGTGCACGGAGATCGGCTGCCCGGAGCCGTGCGAAGAAGGCACGACGTTCGGCATGGAATGCGCGCAGTGCGGGCCGGGCGATGGCTGCGAGGTCGTGCGCTTTGGGTGCATGCCCGAGTGCGATGCGCAGGACGACTGCGAGAGCGGCCAGTGCATCGACGGCGTGTGCCGGATCCTTTGCGGGTAGCAGCTTTGTTGTCAGGGAAACGTGTGCCGTGTGTGCGCGTTGCCCAATGCACGCGCACGCACACGCGCTGCGACGGCGCGTCCCAAGCGCATTGCTTGGCGCGTGCGACCGCAGGACACTGCGGCATGACAATTCCCACGTACGACCAGTTTATCGAGCCGCTGCTGCGACATCTCGCAGCGCATCCAGACGGCCTTCGAACCGGCGACGTGTATGGAACGCTTGCAGCGCAGGCGGGGCTGAGCGAGGAAGAGCGGGCGCAGCGGCTCCCGAGCAAACAGCAGCCCGTCTATTACAACCGCGTGGGCTGGGCTCACGATCGACTCAAGCGCGCCGGTCTTTCCTCGTGCGCGCGGAGAGGGTTCTGGAAGATCACCGAGTCGGGCCTGACGTTCGTTGCATCGCATCCCCGCGCGTTTGCCCCCGATGCGATTGAGAGGCTGGCTCGTGTGCCTCACGATTCACGCCTTCGAGAGATCAGCACCGCGACGGACTCACAGCACAGTCAGGTGATGGTTCCGCCTGCGTCTTTTTCCGAAGAAACAAGGAGCCCAGACGAGCGCATCGAAGAAGCGCTCGGCGAGCTGAACGAAAGCGTCGCCGCGGAGCTGCTCGAGTTGATCGGTGAAGGCTCCCCTGCGTTCTTCGAGCAACTCGTGCTCGATCTGCTCCACGCGATGGGCTACGGCACGGACCGCACGGCGCTGCAGCGCGTGGGCGGTTCCAGCGATGGCGGCATCGACGGAATCATTTCGCTCGATCGCCTCGGCCTCGAGAAGGTCTACGTGCAAGCCAAGCGATGGCAGGGAAACGTCGGCCGACCCGAGCTCCAATCGTTTTCCGGTGCGCTCGTCGGACGCCATGCGAAAAAAGGCGTGTTCATCACGACCAGCAACTACACGCGTGAGGCGCGCGAGTTTGCGGAGACGGTGGCCGACCACGTGGTGATCGTCGATGGAGACCGACTGGCGTCTCTCATGATCGAGCACGGCGTCGGGGTCTCGCACAAGCCGGTTAAGGTTCCGCAGGTGGATGGGGACTACTTCGAGACGGAGTGAAATGAAGCCGCGGTCGGGCCCGATTCACGCTCCAAGCGATCGCACGCGAACGGCCTGCGTGCTCGGCAGCATTCGTCGCAGCGCGTCGCAGCGCGTGCGCTCGGGTGCTCGGTCCCGCGGTCGCTGCGCCGTTCACGACTTCTGAACGTACCGCGCGGGCGCTTTCTCGTTCCACTTTTCCCGCGCGACGTCACTAACCACGCAGTGCGACGCGGCGCGTCCTGAGAGGGACGTGCAGCGGCTGCGCAGGAGGACGCCTTGTCATGAGCGTGAAGGTGCGCCGCGCGTGACGCGAAGTACGCGTGTCGGGGCCGCTTCTAGCTGTTTTGGCCAATGGCTCCTCTCTTCATGCAGGAAAATCACCAAAGGAACGATCATGAAAGTATCTCTGCTGTTGCTGACGATTGCAGTGCTCTCGCTCGGAAGGACGGAGCTCGCTGCGGCTCAGGCCAACTGCCCGTCGACGAACAACATTCAGTTCATCAACGGGATCACGGGCGCGAAGGTGACCACCGCCACGCTCTCGAACAAGATCGCGAACATCGAGATCGGCGCGGTCCCCTTCCTGAGCGGCTACACGAACATGGCGTTCATCAGGCTCAACAACGGCAGCTGCGCACCTCATTGGCTGTCTTACGACGGCACGAACGTCGCGACGATGCTCACGAAGCATACGAATCTGTGTCTTGGCTACCGCGATGACGTGGTCGATAACATCGTCGACACCCATCCTCCGTTTTCGTGCGGAGGCCAGACGTACGACCCCGAGCCGATGCTCTACAACGGCTATCGCTTCAACATTTACTCGGGCAGTGGCAATGACGTGATCTGGGGAAACTACGGCACCGATCGCATCTACGGTGGTGCCGGCGACGACAACCTCAACGACGGGTACGGCGAGGGGGATCGCATGTACGGCGAGACGAACAACGACGAGCTGTACTGTTCGCCTGGCGACAACACGATCTGCGACGGCGGCGGTGCTCCCGACTACATCGAGGATGATGCAGGCTGGACGGACTCGCTCTACGGCGGCGGCTCCTCGGACGAGATTTGGTCGTGCGGTGACTGGACGACGATCGACTGTGGCGAGAGCTCACCTGGCTACAGCGACAGTGACATCGCTTATTCGTATCCCGGCGCTACGCACACTAACTGCGAGACGGTGAGCACTCCCAACCCGTTCTGCTTCTAGCGCGCAGCTTCACGCGAGCGACGCCACGGATGGGACACGCGAGCATGTTTGTGCTCGCGTGTCCGCATCTCTTCGTTTCGAGGTTTCGCCATGGCTTTTAGACTTCAGCTCAAGCACCGCGTCCATCTCAGCGCACTTCTCGCAGCGGTCACGCTGCTCGTGCTCTCCGCGCTTTATGCGCCGACGCGCAAGGCACCCGCAGCGACACAGGACATCTTCGCGACGCCGACCGCGCCCAAGTCCGAAGCGCTCCCCTCGGTCGCTCGACCAGCGCCTGCGGCACCGTCGGACGTGCGAGCAGAAGGCCGCCGCGCCGATCGCCTCGCCGCCAAGTCGATCGAGCAGATCGCCAGCGTGATCCGCGATCACATCGCGAGGTCACCGCGCTACGCCGAGCTCGCCAAGTGCGACTCCGTCGTCAGCCTCCCCTGCCGCGAGCTGCTGTCGCAGGCGATCTACGAGGCGATGCACCTCAAGGTGTTGCCGGAGACCATTCGCGGCGGGATGGGCGTCAAGGACCTCAGCAGACACGATGCCGACGCGCTCTTCGATACCGCCGGGCGGGTGCTCATTGAGTCGACGGACAGCGTCGAGCGCGCGAGCGCACTGCTCCTGTTAAGCTCGATTCCCTCGCTCCCTGGACGCGCGCTGCCAGAGGCTGCGTACCGCAACCTCTCGGAGCGCACGGTGGCCGAGTCGCAGCTGACATTGCAGCAGACGCTCGGCGGTCCGCTGCCATACCCCGAAGCGGTGCGCGAGCTGGTCTCGCTGTTCACGAACGACCGCGACTCACGCTTGCAAGACGCAGCGCTCAGCGCGCTCGCGTTTCCAGAGACCGAACCGGAGCTGCTCGCCGCCGTGCGCGAGACCGCGCGCAAGCACGGGCCAGAGTGGCCGGATTGGTTGCAATCCGTCGCGCCGGCGATCGGCACCTGCGGCATGGCGTGCATCGAGACGGTGAATGCAGTGCTCGACGCGAGCGGTGACGCCCCTGCCGTGGCGGAAGAAATGTTGCGCGCGTTCCCCGAGCGCGATCGCGTCGAGCTCACACGTCATATGAGGAGCCGCTTCGAGCCGGACGCGCTGCTGGCGCTCGCGACGTCGGCCGGCGTTGAGCTCTCCGCAGCGCAGTGATCAAGGTCTAGCGAGCGTTGCCGTGCAACGGCCAGTCGGGCGCAAGAGCGCCTCGAGTGAGCGACGGCCGTTCACGCAGGCAAGGACGGCGTTCAACCAACGTTGGATCAACGTTGGCGTTTCCTAGCAAATGCGCTCGCCGTCGCGCCGCGCGTTGACGCGTCGAATCTCGCGTCGCTAGGAACACGGCTGCGGCGGCGCGTGGGTGCGCGCGCCACGGAAGTGGAGATCCGCGTGAATGCAGGGAAGTTGTTCGCAATCGTCGCGCTCGCGCTGAGCGCGTGCGCCGAACAGAGCGCCCCGAATGGCGCACAACCCGCAGCAGGTATCGGCGGCGCGATGCCGAACGCAGGTGCGGGCGGTGGCATGTTGCCCGGCGCCGGCATGATGCCGAGCGCAGGTGCGGGCGCGAGCGGCGGTGCAGGCGGTGCAGGCGGCATCGGCATGTTGCCCGGTGGCGGCATGATGCCGAGCGCAGGTGCGAGCGCGAGCGGCGGTGCAGGCGGCATGCCGTCCATCGACGCGGGCAGCGACAGCATGATGCCGGACATCGGCGCCGACCCCGGCTACCACGATCCCGCGCAAGGCCCGTGGGAGATGGGCACCGCGGACGAGTGCAAGATGGACACGAGCCTGATCACGGGGATCGACAACCTCGCGGTCATTCGTTACGGCAAGCTCTGTCATATCCAAGGCGGCAACACGTCGGGCCCGAACTGGTCGGCGACGAAGACGCTCGGCGGCGTGCTCGCCGGTAGAGCCGCGTATCTCGTCAAAGACGTGCCGCGCACCGGCCCTGGCACCGGGCCGATTTTGCACGAGGACAAAGCCACCGACTGGGTCGGCCCCGTGACGTTCAACAACGAGGCGCTGCTCAGCCACGTGATGTCGATGACGGCGTTCAACACGAACCTCGCGTACGGCTCGAAGAGCTTCGCCTACGACACGGTCGGCACGCGCGAGATCAGCACGATCGTCGAGGTCGCGATGGTGGCCGTGGAACAGCTCGGCGGCTCGGTGCCGAGCTCGGACTCGGCGTTCATGCAGCAAGAGGTGTTCGACAAGCTCGGCATGACCGACTCGATCTGGCCCGGCGGGACGATCGGCTTCGGTTGGTCCAGCACGCTCGAAGACATGGCGCGCGTGGGCGTGATGCTCGTGCACGACGGCTGGTACGGCGGCGAGCGCTTCATGGAAGCCAGCTGGGTCTATCGCATGTCGCATCCCGCGCACGAAGACGCGAACACCGCCTACGGCCAGCTCGTTTGGTTGAACCAGCGCGGCGCCGGCAATGGCTTCGGCGCGCGGATCGACGAGTGCGCGCCTGCGGCGTTCTGGCCGGTCTACCCGCACGTGGGCTCGGAGGCCACCGACTGCCGCGCCACGAGCGGGACGTGCGAGCAAGAGCACGACGTCGGTGTCTTCAGCGCGATGGGGCTCAACGGACAGTTCATCGTGATGCATCCAGGGCTCGACCTCGTGATCGTCGCGCACAACTCGAGCTCACCGCTCGAGCTGTGGGCCGCGGTTCGGCCCGCTGTCGTGGCGATGGACCCGATGTTCATGGGCGACGAGACGAGCTTTTGCGAGGCCTATGGCGCGGGCTCGTACGCACCCGATCTGCTCGCGCCGCGCATCGCGCCTACCGAATAAGAGAGCTCATCCGACCAGCGCGCGAGCGCGTTCGCCGAGCCAAGCCATGCCTAGGCTCTCACTGAGCTTTGCGGCTTGCAGGCTCAGCTCTTTCGCGCGCGCGGCGCCGCGGCGTTGGCCCGCGAGCCAGCGCGCGTACTCGAAGCACGTGCGCGCGACCATCGCTTGCTGGCCGATGCGCCGGTTCATCGTCAGCGCGTCCTCGAAGTGCGCCTCGCATTCGACGCGGTGGCCAAGGCAAGCCGCGAGCAGCGCCAGGTAGCGCGACACCGATCCCTCGTAGAGCAGCGTTGGCTCCGGCGTGTTGTGGTGCGGATAAGGCGCGAGCAGCGCGTACAGCTGCTCGGCGCGTGGTCGGTCCGCGAGCGCGACGACCGCCACGGCGACACTCGCGAGGTTGTTCAGGTACGCGATGTCCTTCGGGAACGTGTCGAAGCCGATGGTGGCGAGCGCATCGACGCCGAGGCGCGCGACCTCCATGCGCCCGAGCTCGGCCGCGGCGCGCGTCGTCTGCGCCTTCACGTTCAAGTGCACGCTCGCGTGCGCGTCCGCCAGGGGACGCGTGAAGAGCGAGAAATCGTAGGCCGCCGTCACTGCCTCGCTGCGGCGGCGCTCCACCGCGATCGATCGCGCCAAGACGGAGGTGAACCACCGACTGTAATAGAGGCCGAAGCGCTCGCCCTGCGATCGCAGCTCGGCGCACGCGGCCTCGGCGACGTCGAAGCGACCCTCGAGAAAGCGCCGCTGCGCCGCTTGCCGCTGGCAGTACCAGAGCCCCTCGCGAAGCCGCAGCTCGCTCGACATGCGTGCGACGACCTCGAACGCTTGGTCCGCTGCAGCGATCTCACCGCGATAGATCAGCGCGCCGGCGCGCGCGCAGTGGGCCTCGACGCTCGACGGCGTGGGCCGCCCATCGTCGAGCTCGAGCACCTCCGCGGCGGTGGAGAGCAACGCGTCGGTGTCGTCCGGTCCGCTCAGCGAATAGAAGCGCGCGCACAGCACCTCGAGCAAAAGCGATCGGCCACCGGTGCTGCGCGCCTGCTCGAGGGCCTTGCCGCTCATCTGCTTGCTGCGCGTCAAGTCGGTGGCGTACGGCGGCACGCACGAGAGCTGTGCGAGCGCGCGAATACTCGGCTCGCCGGACGCGGCGCCCGCCTTCAACACGTCCTCGAGCGCAGCGCGCACCTGCGGATCCGGCAAGCTGCCCATTGCCGGAGTCGGGCGCAGCGCACGCACGCCGCGCACGACCAGGTCGGTAAAGTGTTGTCGGCGTGCGATCTCGAACATGCGGCCGAGCGTCTTTCGCGCATCGTCGCCGCGGCCGGCCAAGCGCTCCGCAGAACCCGCTGCGAGCAGCAGCTCGGCGCGTTGGCGCGGCTCGATCGCATCGTCGAGCGCCTGCGCCTCGAGCGCCCACCCGTAAAAGCGAACAGCATCTTCGAACGCGAACACCGTCTCGGCCGCGCTCGCCGCGCGTCGCGCCGCCGCAGTCACGCGTTCGAAGCCGCCAGCCGGAAGCGAGCGGTAGTAGTGATGGGCGATCTCGCTGTAGCGTGGCTCGACCGCGCGCAACGCCTCGAGCGACTCGGCCGCGCTGCGGTGCAAGGCGATGCGCTCGGCCGGCCCGAGCTCTTCGTACAAGAGATGGCGGAACAGCCCGTGCGAGAAGCCGCAACGCTGCGGTGTCTCGGCCACGACGAGGCCGCTGTGCTTGGCGCTCTCGATCAGGTCCAGCACCTCGCTCAACGGCAAACCCGACACTGCTTGCAACAGCGAGAGGTCGAGCTCGTCGCCGAGCACGCTCGCGCAGCTGAGCAGCGAGCGCTCCGCGACGGACAGCGATGCAAGGCGCGCCTCCAACACCCCGCGCGGCAGGAGCTCGGTCTCGGTGAGGGTGCCTAGCGCGTCCTTACCGTGTTCGGCCAGCAGCGTGCGCAGCGCCTCCTGCACGAACAGCGGATTGCCCGCCGTCATCTGGTGCAGCGCGCGCACCAGCGACGGCGGAGCGCTCTGCATCGCCGTCAGCTCGACGATGTAGTGGCCGATTTGCTCGGGCGAGAGCCGTGTGAGCTCGATGCGTTCGGCGCGACGCGCAGCATCGGCGAGCCGCGGCTCGAGCTCGCCCGCTGCGCTCACGCGCGCCGTCGCGACCACGAGCATTCGCGCCGTAGAGAGCTCGGTCGAAAGGAGCTTGAGCAGGTCGAGCGTGCCGGTGTCCGCCCACTGCAGGTCATCGATCAACAAGACGACGTGCGCCTCCATCGCCGCTTTCAAGAGGAAGCGGGTCACGTCGTCGAGCAGCCAAAAGCGATCCGCGCGTACGCGCCCGTCATCGCCAGCAGCGCTTGCCTCCTCGAGCGCGGTGAGCCGCGTGAGCAGCGGTTCGGCGGCCTCACGCAGCTCCGGACGCGTTCGAATGGCCGCACGCAGGATCTGGATCCACGGCCAGAACACCGGCGCAAAGGCGTCTTCGACCGCACGGCCACTCAAGACGCTGAGCCCTGCGCTCTGCGCGATCCGTGCCAGCTCCTCGACGCAGCGCGTCTTTCCGATGCCGGCCTCGCCATGCAAGAGGCACAGACCTCCGTGTCCAGCGCTCGTGCCTTGCAGCAGCGCTTCGAGCCGGCGCATGAGCTCGCCGCGACCGACGAACGGCCGCGCAACCATCGGAACGGCGATCGGCACAGGCAGCGGCTCGGCGCGCGGCGGCTCGGCGCGCGGCGGCTCGGCGCGCGAAGCGGGCGGTGGCGCTGGCGC
>WUUC01016998.1_pt1 | contig 11825 bp, 8 predicted proteins | sample 6278441 | NCBI WGS metagenome assembly WUUC01 (sample SAMN13675441, study PRJNA597444) | soil metagenome | isolation source: soil | place: USA: Washington | collected 2017-10 | reverse complement strand
CCCTGGCGTGAGCGGCAGCCGGGGAGTCGTCGACTTCACCTCGTCGTTGTTCCTCGGCTGGCGCCACTCCGCCGGCTCACTGCCGCCATGGTCGTCGCTCACCACGGGAATCCCCGCGGTCCTCAGCGAACCTGTTGTGGCACAAAGGGTTGCCGCGGCAGTGGCGGCCACGCACGGCGCGCCGGCCGGCGTGGTCGCCAGGTCGACGCTGCACGCCCTCACCGACATTCTCGGCGTGCTGCCCGGCCCCGGCGACGTGGTGGCGATCGACTCAGCCGGGTACCCGATCACCCGATTAGCCGCGCTGGTGGCGGCCGCGAAGGGAGCGACCGTGCGCACCTACCCACACCACCGGCCAGACCGGCTGTGCGCGCCGCCCGGCCGGCGGTTGTTCGTGGTGACCGACGGCTGGTGTCCCGGCTGCAACCGGCCGGGGCCGGCTTTCCTTGACGGGGCAACGCTGATCGTCGACGACACGCTGGCGTTCGGACTGCTCGGCGGGGCACGGTGGACTGGCGGCGTGGTGCGGGTGGCTTCGCTCGCCAAGGCGTACGGCGCGCCGCTCGCGGTGGTGACGGGTTCCCGGGAGGTCATCGCGCGGCTGCGGCGGGATGGCGGCAACCGGATGCACAGCAGCCCGCCGCCGGCCGCGGATCTCGCCGCCGCGTTGACCGCCCTTGGTGATACCCGGGGCAACCGGCTGCGGCGGGAGCGACTCTGGACCAACGTGTCGGGCGTGCGATCGGCATTGCGCGGCATGGGTTTCCGGCTCGTCGGCCGGCCGTTTCCGTTGGTGAGCATCGACATGCCGAGCCCGGCGGAGGCCTACCGGTGGTGGCGCCGGCTCTCCGGACGAGGCGTACGTTCCGTGGTGCAACATCCGCTGTGCCGGCCCGGTGTGGTGCTGAGCCTGCTCGTCCGCGCCGACCACACCGAGCGTGATCTCGAGGCGCTGCTCGACGGCCTTGGGCGGGCAGCAGCGTGAGACGCCCGCCGGTGATCGACGCGCACTGCCACGCCGGCCACGGTGACGGGCTCAGCGGGCCGTGGGACACGCACGCCTGCCTCGACCGCTACCGGGAGCGGGCGCGCGAGGCCGGCATCGACCGCACCGTGCTGTTCGCCGCGCTCACCTCGGACTACCGGGCGGCCAACCGGGAGGTCGGCGCCCTGGTGTCCGCGTCGCGTGGCCGCTACCTGGGGTTCGCCTTCGTGAACCCGTTGGTGGACAAGGGAAGTATCGGCTCGCTCGTCGACGAGGCGCGGTCCTGGGGTGCCTGCGGGATCAAGGTGCACTGGCGCGACGGCCGGATCACCCGCGAGGTGGCCGAGGTGGCGTCCCAGCTTTCCCTGCCGGTGATCTACGACCCGCGCGGCGACACCGCCACCGTCGAGATGGTCGCCCGTGCCTACCCCGACGTCGCCTGGATCGTGCCGCACCTGTCGTCCTTCGCCGACGACTGGTCGGCCCAAGTGTCCTTTGTAGACAAGCTGGTGCGGCTGCCCAACGTGTTCGCCGACACCTCCGGCGTGCGCTACTTCGACGTGCTCGCCGACGCCGTCCGCCGCGCGGGCGCCGACAAGGTCCTGTTCGGCACGGACGGCCCGTTCCTGCACCCCGGCGTGGAGCTCGCCAAGATCCACGCCTTGCACCTGCCCCCGCCCGACGCCGCTCTGGTGCTCGGCGGCAACATCCTGCGGCTCACCGAGGCCGCCAGACTGAGGAGACACCAATGACAATGCTGTGGTCGGAATGGGAACTGGACGCGGAAACCGACAGAACCGCGTACTTTCCGCCACCCGCTCGGCTGGTGAGCGTCGAGGTCGAGAAACCGGCCGTCACCGAGCATGGCCACGCGGAAGTCAAGCCGCACCACTACAACGGCCTCAATCAGGGCATCGACCAGCTGCGCGGCTCATCGGGGGTCGGCTCCCGATTCCTTATCACCTACCGCCCCGAGGGTGGTGGTAATCCCACCAGACCCCGCAACATGCACCTCTACATGACCGACTTCCACGACACCACACCGGGCCAGCTCCGGCAACGCCGGTGGTGGGATCTCGGAACGATCCCAACACCGCGCTACACCTCGGTGGACTGGAGCAACAAATCACTCGTGGGCCAGGCGATGGAAAAGGTCACCCGCAATATGTTCAACAACAAGTTCCTCAAGCCGCAGGGCCGAACCATGCGCCACGGCACCGGTGGCAACCTGCCGGGTTCCGACATCCGCTGGGAGCTCGAGGAGTTCTACCGCGAGCTCGGCCGGCAGCTCTGCGACCCGTTCTACGCCGAGTTGGCCTCGGAGTTGGCTTCCCTGCGCTGAGCGCGTCGCAGGTGCAGTGCCCGGTCGGTGACCCCGAGCCGGGCGGCCGCGGCGCGGACGTTGCCGCCGGCCTCCCGCAGGGCGATCTCCACCGCGAGGTCGGCGACCTGCTCGCGCAGCTCGCGCAACGTGAGGCCGTGCTTGAGCTGCGCGTGAACGGACTCGGCGAGGCCGTTGCCTGAGCCGTTGGTCGACGGCGCCGCGACCGCGGTCCGCGGGCGGTCCGACACAGGCAGGTCGCCCGGCGTGATCGGGCCGGGGCCGACATGGCGGGCGGCCACCCGGAGCGCGAGCTGCCGCAGGTCCCTGAGGTTGCCGGGGTACTCACGCTGGCGCACCACCGCCGCGACGGCGGGGGAGAGCTCCACACCCGTTCCGCTGGCCTGCGCGACGAACGCCTCGAACAGCGGGACTATGTCCTCCGGCCGCTCCCGAAGCGGCGGCAGCCGGATGGTGGACGCGGCGATGCGGTAGTAGAAGTCGGACCGGAACCGCCCGGCGGCCACCTCCGACTCGAGGTCGCGGTTGGTGGCGCAGATCAGCCGGAAATCGGTGCGCTGCCAGCGATCCGAGCCGACCCGCTTGTACATGCCCTCCTGCACCACCCGCAGCAGCTCCGGCTGCAGGTCGAGCGGCAGCTCGCCGACCTCGTCCAGCAGCAGGGTGCCGCCACTGGCCGCCGCGCACGCGCCGGTGCGCACCGTCATCGCGCCGGTGAAGGCGCCACGCTCGTGACCGAACAGCTCGCTGCCGGAGAGCGTCGGCACGATCGTCGTGCAGTCCACGATCACCAGCGGGCCGGTGGATCGCTCGGCGCTGAGCAGGTGCGCCACCCGCGCGGCGAGCTCCTTGCCGGTGCCGGTCTCGCCGAGGATGAGGATCGGGCCCCGACCGAACCGAGCGGCGGTGACCAGGTCCCGCAGCGCGCGGCGAAGCGCCGGGCTCGATCCCAGCATCAGCCCGCTCACCGGCGGCGCCGCGACCAGCCGCTCGACCTCGTGCAGCCGGGCCAACCGCGCCCACACCGGGCTGGCATCGTCGTTCCACAGCACGAGATCCGCCGCTCCCGAAGCGAGCAGTGACCACGGCTCCGGGTGATCGTAGGCAGGCGCGACGACGATCACCCGGGTGCCGGCGGATGCCGCCCGGGCTATCACCGGTCGCAGGTTGGCCGTGGTCGAAGTGCAGACGAGCACGCCGGTGAGCTCATCGGAATCGGGCGCGTCGACCAGTCGCAGGTCCGCGCAACCGTTGCACACGGCTTCAGCGATCGCTCTTGTGTCCTCCCGCGACTCGAGGTTGAGAATCCATGTCATGGCCCTTCACCAAGGCTCCCCGCCGCATCAAGCAGCCACTTTCCTTTCAAGTCGGGAAAAGTGGACACACCGTTAGGTGGGTCACACTTGTAGGTGAAGGACTGCGCCGCCGTTAGCCCGTCAGTCGGTCGGCTCAGCGGCGGCTTTGGGCTTGCGACGGATGATCGCGAACACGATGAGCATCACGCCGATCACGACGAGGCCGATCGGGAGCCAGGTACCCACCAGGGACAGTTGCGTGCTGAGCGAGTCGACCTGGTCGGCACGTGTCTGGATCGAGTCGGGCGTCTGGCTGAGGTTGATGTCCAGCACCGGCAGCAGCGCGACTTCCTGGCCGCCGAGGGACGCCGACGCGACGATGGTTTGCTTGAGCGAGCTGTCCAGCGGAGCGCCGAGTGTGGTGTCCGCCCAGAGCCCGTAGGTGGACTTCACGTTGTAGGACAACGGGATGAGGTCGGGCAGCGCGGCGGCAAGCGGTTGGAGCTTCGCCTGGACGTCGGCCGGTAGCAGCGGCAGGAGTTGGACGGCGAGGGCCTTGGGCAGCGCCGGGGGCAGGGTCGCGGCCATCTGGGGATCCTTGACCGGGCCGGAGATCTCGGCGGTGTAGTGGTTGGTGTCGCGACCGCCCTTGGCCTCGGCGCCGACGAAGGTCAGGGTGCCGCTGGTCTGGGTTGGCGGGTCGTAGAACTTGTAGGAGTTGTCGGCCTTGGGGTCGATGGGGAAGGTAATGGTCAGGTCCGTGTGGGGCTCGACCTTTTCGCCGGCTGGGGCGGTCGCCTGCGCGCGGGTTTCGCGGTTGACGGCGTAGACATGGTTCTGGGTGAGCTTGGTGGGCCCGGCGGTCAGGACCGACTCGACGTGGACCACCGCGGTGTCGCCCTCGGTCTTGCTGACGAACACGTGCTGGTCGCTCGTGATGTCGATGTCCCTGGCCAGCGCGTTGGCCACATCGCCCGAGGTCAGGGCGGCCGCGTTGAGCAGCGTGCCCTTGCCCGCGTAGTGGGCGGTGGTGTCCAGGTCGTCTGGCAGGTCAGTGGCCCCGGGCACGATGGCGAACCGAACGACGGCAGCGGCCGCGATGAGTAACACTCCAAGCACGGCGAGAACTAACGACGAGCGACGCACAGGGATCTCCTCGCTGAAGGTGATGGACCGCAGCACGGTACAGCCCATCGGCCCTACTCATCGGTAACCGATGCGATTCCGTTGTCTGACAGAAGAGTTGGCGGCTAGCGGGAGGAGCGGAGCTCGACGCAGCACTCGCCGGCGCGGGGGTCGAGGACGGCGTCGATCGCGGTGGCGCGGAGGCCGGTGAGCAGGCCGGTGAGGAAGGCGTGGTTGATGCCGCAGACCAGGTCGGGGGCCTTGGCGGCCAGCGGGTGGAAGGGGCAGTTGCGGAGCCGGACGCAGGTGGGGGTCTCCCTGGCGGGTTCGAAGCCGTGCTGTTCGAGGAGGCCGCTGGCGAGGGTGAGCGCGCGTTCCGGGCCGAGTTTTCCCGGGCGGGAGTGCTGGCGTTCGGCGGTGCCGAGGTCGTGGCCGTGCGTTTCGGCGGCGCGGACGGCGGCGGCGCGTGGATCGTCGTCGGGGGTGAGGACCGCGTCGAGGAGGATGTCGGCGAGCAGGTCGTGCTGGCGTTGCGGGATGCTGATCTTGATGTCCAACTCGGACGGCTCGTAGACCTTCGGGGTGCGGCCGACCTTGCGGATTCCGCCGGTCGGCGCGAAGTGGGCACGCAGGACCCCGGCCTCGACCAGCTTGTCGAGGTGGAACGCGGCCAGCTTGCGGGAGATGCCGACCGACGCCGCGGCCTCGTCGCGGGTGACCGGGCGTCGCGCCTGCCGGATGAAGGCGTACATCCGCCGCCGCGACTGGTCCTCCAGCGCGGCGACGGCGCGGATCGCCGGGTCCATGGTCACTTGACCAGCTTAAGGAGCGCGGTTATGTCCGCAAGGTTTGGGAACCCCTGCACTTGACCGGCCCTCGCAATAAGACCAAGATTCATTGGTAAAATGAGGAGGTTCGCCGTGACGAGCGATCCGCATCGGGCGAAACGTCCGGTGAGCGCGGCGATGGCCGGGCCGTACGGCCATCCGTTACACCCCATCCTGGTCACCGTGCCGATCGGCGCGTGGATCTCCGGCCTGGTCTTCGACATCGCCTCGCGCATCGTCGACGACCCGGGGTTCCTGGCGAAGGGCTCGGTGTGGCTGATCGCGATCGGTGTGCTCGGCGCGCTGGCCGCCGCGCTGGTCGGCTTCCTCGATCTGTTCGCCATCCCCACCGGCACCCGCGCGTTTCGCACCGCGCTCGTCCACATGAGCCTCAACCTGCTGGTGACCGCCGCCTACGTCGGCAACTTCCTGTGGCGGCAGGCCAGCTACGGCGAGCCGGCCGGCGTGCCGACCGGACCGCTGCTGCTCTCCGCGGTCAGCCTTGCCGCTCTGGCCGTTTCCGGCTACCTGGGCGGAAAGCTGGCTTACCGCTACGGCGTGCGGGTCGCCGACGAAACCACCCAGACCGAGGGATTTCACCCCGCCACTCTGTGACAAAGGAGAACCGACCATGGCAGTCGCCGCACTCATCGCTTGGCTGCTCACCGCGGTGGGCGGTTTCTACATGCTGGGCACCTGGATCGCCAAGGGCGGCACCCGTGAGCCGCGCACCAGCAAGTTCCCGCCCGCGCTGATCTTCGGCCACTTCGCCCTGGCCGCCATCGGGCTGGTGCTCTGGATCATCTACCTCTTCGCCGACTCCGTGGGCCTCGCCTGGACCGCGTTCATCGTGATGATCCCGGTCGCGCTGCTTGGCTTCGCCATGTTCGCCCGCTGGCTGCCGACCTATCGCGCCAAGGCGGCCGTTGGCCCCGGCACGACCTCGGCCGCCGAGCAGGCGCCCGAGAAGCACTTCCCGGTCGCGGTGGTCGCCGGCCACGGTTTGTTCGCCGTGGTCACCGTCGTCCTGGTGCTGATCGCGACGCTGCAGGCCTGAGCCTGTAGTACGCCGCGACCCCGGGCGGGACTCCACGATGGGAGTCCCGCCCGGGGTCTTCCATGTCCACGTGTTTGGCGGCTATTTGTATGGCAACTGAACAAATCGGACGGTTGGGAACTCACAACCTGGCCGGTTGTCTTGTCGTGTTAGGCCATTTGGTCCTTAACTTTTGTCATGGGGATGCATAAGTTCGACTCGTTCAACCGGAAGACTTCGGGAACCGGCTTGAAAAGGGGACGACGATGTGACGAGGGATCTCACCACGGCAACCACTTCGATCCGGTCCCGCTGAGAGTGCTCCAGTGCCGGCCAGGCACGACCGGACAGTAACCGAAAACAAGGACCCCGGCGCCGCCGCTTCCGTCGACGGCCGAGCCAGGCTGCTCGGCCGACTACCCACCCGATGACCCTTGGCGCGAATGGATCATGATGGACAACGTTGTCACCCGCCGTTCCATGCTGGCCGGTGCCGCGGCGGGACTCGCCGCCCCGGTCGTCGTGACCGCCGCGGCGCCCACCGCGGCCAGTACGGCGACCACCACCGGTGCCACCCGCAAGATCACCATGTACGCCGAGGCGTTGCCCGGCAACCTGATCGGCTACGGGCTCGCCCCCGGCCAGGCCACCGTCCCCGGTCCGATCCTGGAGATCTGGGAGGGCGACACCCTCGAGATCGATCTAGTCAACACCACCACCCAGCGCCTGTCCATCCACCCGCACGGCGTCGACTACAGCGTCGACTCGGATGGCAGCCCGCTCAACGCCTCCTTCAACAACCCCGGCGAGACCCGCAAGTACATCTGGCGCACCAGGGAGTCGACTCCCGCGCTCGGCAGGAAGTTCATGCCGGGTAGCGCCGGCTACTGGCACTACCACGATCACGCCCTCGGCACCGACCACGGCACCGGCGGTGTCGCAAGGGGACTGTACGGTGCGCTGATCGTCCGCCGCCGCGGCGACATCCTGCCGGACAAGCAGTTCACCGTCGTCTTCAACGACATGATGATCAACAACAAGCTGGCGCCGGACACCCCGATGTTCGAGGCCAACCTCGGCGAGCGGGTGGAATGGATCGCCATCGGGCACGGTGCCACCTTCCACACGTTTCACCTGCACGCCCACCGCTGGGCGGACAACCGCACCGGCATGCTCGAAGGCCCGAACGATCCCAGCCTGGTGATCGACAACAAGGACCTCAACCCGGGCAGCTCGTTCGGCTTCCAGGTGCTTGCCGGCGACGGCGTCGGGCCGGGCGTCTGGATGTACCACTGCCACGTGCAGTTCCACGCCGACGGCGGCATGGTCGGGCTCTTCCTGGTGCGCAACGCGGACGGCAGCATGCCGCCCGGCGCGCAGGAGGCCATCGACCGCTTCCACAACCACCAGCATTCCCACGACTAATTCGATAACTGCCGGCCAGCAAAGGAGTTAGGGATGAGGCTGGGATTCTCGACCACGCTGAACAGACGCAGAACATCCCGGAAAGCATTGGTGGTGGTAGCCGGAACGGCGCTGGCTCTAGGCGGATCCATAACGCCCACCGCGGCCGCCGCACCGGAACAGGTGGTCGCCCCGGCCGCGACGGCCGCGTCCGTGCTGGTCTTCCACGGCCCGGCCGCCGAGCAGAAGGACCCGGTTGTCCGTGCCACGGCGGCGATCAAGGAGCTCAGCCAGGCAACCGGCATCGCGGTAACGGAATCCTCCGACCCAGGTGTGTTCACCGCCGCTAACCTCAGCCAGTACCGCAGCGTGGTGTTCCTGTCCGCGGAAGGCGTGACGCTGTCCCGGGATCAGGAAACCGCCCTGCAGGACTACATGAAGGCGGGCGGCGGTTTCCTTGGTGTCGCCAATGCTTCCCGGGCGCAGGACGACTCGGCCTGGTTCACCGGCCTGATCGGCACCCGACCGGTTGGCGCCAGCCGCCCGGCCCAGCCGGTGGCCGCGGTGACGGCGAGCGCGGAGAACCCGCCGAACGAGACCAAGGAAAAGCTGGCCGACGGCCTCGACAACACCAAGTGGCTGGCGTTCGCCACGACCGGTTGGGCGGCCTTCCGGCTGACCACCCCGGCCGCGGTCAACGGCTACGCGCTCACCTCGGCCAACGACGCCCAGACCCGTGACCCCAAGGACTGGACGCTGCAGGGCTCGCAGGACGGCACGACCTGGGTCGACCTCGACCGGCAGACCAACCAGACCTTCAACGACCGGTTCCAGACCAAGAGGTACGACTTCGCCAACACCACGGTCTACCCGCACTACCGGCTCAACATCACCGCGAACTCCGGTGCGACGAGCATCCAGCTCGCCGAGGTTCGCCTCTTCGCCGGCGACCCGACGCCGCCGCCGGATCCCGCCGTGAACCAAGCAGTAGTTGACCTGCTCGACCGGCAGCACCCGGCCAACCGTGGCCTGCCGCTGACCATCACCCGCTCGGACCGGTGGACCAACTGGGACCCCAACCCGGTTGGCACCGTGCACACGGTCGCTCAGGTCGAGGAGCGCCACTACAACCCGGGTCCGGGCGCCAACGGGGCGTTCCACCCGATCTCCTGGTGCCGTGACTACGAGGGTGGCCGGTCCTTCTACACCGGAATGGGTGCCACAGAAGGAAGTTACGGCGAGCCGGCGTTCCGCGACCACCTCACCGGCGCTCTCAAGTGGACGACCGGCATGGTGCGTGCTGACTGCCAGGCCACCATCGCGGTCAACTACAAGATCGAGCGGCTGACCACGACCAACCAAACCGGGCAGCTCGACCAGATCGGCGAGCCGCACGGGATGACCATCGCCCCGGACGGCCGGCTCTTCTACGTCGGCAAGGCCGCCTGCCCGACCGGGCCGGTGGTGGACTGGGAAAACCCGAACGTCGGCCTCGGCTGCGGCACCATCCACCAGTGGGACCCGCGTACCAAGCAGGTCAAACTGCTGACCACGTTGCAGGTCATGGGAAACCGGGGCAGCGGCACCGAGCTGGTCAAGAACGAGGAGGGCCTGCTCGGCATCGTGCTCGACCCGAAGTTCATCCTGAACGGCTGGGTTTACGTGTACTGGATGCCGCACGACACGGTCGACCGGGTCAAGCGGACCGGCAAGCGCACGATCTCGAGGCTGACCTACGACTTCACCAACCAGTCGATCGACCAGGCCACCCGCAAGGACCTGCTGCAGTGGACCGTGCAGATCCACAGCTGCTGCCACGCCGGTGGCGGAATGGCCTTTGACGCCAACGGAAACCTCTACGTGGGGTCCGGCGACAGCAACTCGTCGCAGGGTTCCAGCGGCTACTCCGGCAACAACTGGACGCAGGAGTTCATGGGCCTGTCGTTCCAGGACGCGCGCCGCACCGCGGGAAACACCAATGACCTCAACGGAAAGATCATCCGGATCCACCCGGAACCCGACGGCACCTACACGATTCCCGCCGGCAACCTGTTCCCCGAGTCCGCGGACCCGGGTGACAAGACCCGGCCGGAGATCTACGTGATGGGCGTGCGCAACATCGCGCGCCTGGCGATCGACCCGGTACACCAGTGGTTGACCGCCGGCTGGGTCGGTCCGGACGCGGCCGCGCCGAGCCCGACACTCGGCCCGGCGAAGTACGAGACGGCCACGATCATCACCGAGGCCGGCAACCACGGTTGGCCGTACTGCATGGGCAACCGGCAGCCGTACCGCGACCGCAGCAACACCGACGCGACGGTGCTGACCGGTTGGTACGACTGCAACTTCCCGAAGAACAACTCGCCACGCAACACCGGTCTGGTCGACCTGCCGCCGATCAAGGACAACATGATCTGGTACTCGCCGGACGGTGGCGGCCCGGTCTTCCCCCTTCGCCCAGACGGCAGTGGGATCCCGACCTACGTCGCCGCGGACGCCACCTACACCCAGCCGTACCTGCGCGGTGGCGCCCAGGCGATCATGTCCGGTCCGACGTATCACCGCGAGCTGGTCAACACCAACAGCGGGGTGGCGTGGCCGCAGTACTGGGACGACAAGTGGTTCATCGCCGACGAGTCCAACTCGGCCAACCGCGTCGCGGTGACCGTCGATCCGGCCGGGGTGCCGCAACACCTTCCGCCGGCCTTCGCCGAGACGCTGCGGGTGATCGTGCCGGGCGGCGCCGGCGATGCCCGGGTCCAGAGCTGGATGGACGCCAGGTTCGGCCCGGACGGCGCGCTGTATCTGCTCGACTACGGCGGCGGTTTCTTCACCCTGCACCCCAACCAGAAGCTGGTCAGGGTTACCTACCAGGGTGGTGCGCCGACCCCGGCACCGGTTGCGTCCTCGGTTTCCTTGCACAACAAGCCATTGACGGTCGCGTTCACCGGCACCAAGTCCGGCGGCGTGTCCTACCAGTGGGACTTCGGCGACGGCACCACGTCGACCGAGGCGAACCCGAGGCACGACTACGCCCGCGTCGGCACCTACACCGCACGGCTGACGGTGACCTACGCCGACGGCGAGCGGGCCACCACGTCGACCCAGGTGAACGTCGCCTGTGCGGTGTCGGACACCCGGGCAACGGTGTGGTTGGGCGAATCCGACACCGGTGTGGCCAACAAGTCGGTCGGCCAGGGCTGCACGGTCAACGACCTGATCGACGACGAGAGCCTGTGGGACGACCACGGTGCCTTCGTGCGCCACGTCACCGAGGTCACCGACGCGCTGGTCGCCGATGGTGTCCTCAGTGGACGGGATCGGGGCACGCTGACCCGGCTCGCCGCCGCGTCGCCGATCGGCAAGCCCGGCTCGGGCGGATACGAGCAGATCTTCGACGGGTCAACGGATTCCTTCAAGAATTGGTTGCAGGCACCGTCGGGGTCGTTCTCGATCCAACCGGACGGCTCGATGAGATCAGTCGGTGGCCTCGGTATGTTGTGGTACGCGCAGAAGGAGTTCGGTGACTTCTCGCTGAAGCTGCAGTTCCGTGACATGTCGCCGGAGGGGACCCGGGCGAACAGCGGTGTGTTCACCAGGTTCCCCGATCCTCGTATCCCACTGGCGGAGCGGCCACCCGGCAGCTGCGGCACGATCGGCAGCGCCAGGACGCAGGCCGCCTGGGTCGCGATCTTCTGCGGTCAGGAGATCCAGATCTACGACGGGGAAACCGGCGAACCGCAGAAGACCGGATCGATCTACAACTTCGATCCGCTCGGGCTCGACCAGGCCGGCGCCACCCCGAAGGGCC
>WUUC01180563.1_pt1 | contig 11826 bp, 8 predicted proteins | sample 6278441 | NCBI WGS metagenome assembly WUUC01 (sample SAMN13675441, study PRJNA597444) | soil metagenome | isolation source: soil | place: USA: Washington | collected 2017-10 | reverse complement strand
GTTTGCGAAAAGCTTCCCGACGAGCTGACCGAGAAGATCACTTATGTTACCGTTAAGGGCAGTGCCCATTCGCTGGGCATCATTGCGAACAACTTCTACGAGAATCCGTCGGCAAAGATCAAGCTGTGTGGTATAACGGGCACAAACGGTAAGACCACCGTCGCTACGCTGTTACATAAGTTATTCACATCACTTACCCACAAGTGTGGATTACTTTCGACCGTAGAGAATCGGATCGGTGACAAAGTGCTTCCGGCAACACATACAACTCCGGATCCCATCAGGATCAATGAGCTCCTGGTCCAGATGATCGCCGAAGGCTGTGAGTATTGTTTTATGGAAGTCAGCTCCCACGCCGTTGACCAGGGTCGTATCGAAGGACTGAAGTTCGCCGGCGGCATCTTTACCAATATCACACACGACCATCTCGACTACCACCACACCTTCGAAAGCTATATCCGTGCGAAGAAAGGCTTCTTCGACGGGCTTCCTTCGGACGCATTTGCCTTGGTGAATGTCGACGACAAGCGCGGGATGGTGATGGTGCAGAACTGCAAGGCGAAGAAATATACATATGGCCTCAAGAAAATGGCCGACTACAAGGGCAGGATCATCACCAACACCATCGAAGGCCTGGAGCTCGAGATCGGTAACAGGAGTGTGTGGTTTAAACTGATCGGTGACTTCAACGCATATAATCTTTTGGCGGTGTACGGAGCCGCAACGTTGCTGAAGGCAGATCCCGAGTCGGCGTTGATGAGGCTTTCATCGCTTACCAGCGCCAGCGGACGTTTCGAGATCATTATGCCCGGCTCGAAGTTTACCGCCATCGTCGACTACGCACACACACCGGATGCTATCAAGAACGTTCTCGAGACCATCGCCCAGCTAAGGACGGGCCAGGAGCAGGTAATATCGGTAATTGGCTGCGGAGGGAACCGCGACAAGACCAAGCGTCCGTTAATGGCTGCGATCGCCTGTAAGTACAGCGATAAAGTGATCCTCACCTCGGACAATCCCCGTGACGAAGACCCTATGGAGATCATCCGCGAAATGCAGAAGGGCGTCGGTCCGACCGAAGCCCGCAAGACGTTAGTGATGCCCGACCGCGAAGAAGCTATCAAGACCGCGTGCATGATGGCCAAAGAAAAAGACATCGTCATCGTAGCCGGTAAGGGTCACGAAACATACCAGGAGATCAAAGGAGTGAAACACTCTTTCGACGATAAGGAAGTACTTGGACGGATGATTAAAATGTTCGCCAACTAGGATGCTCTACTACGTGTTTCATTATATCGAAACCAACTTCAACCTTCCCGGGGCGGGGTTGTTTCAGTACATCAGCTTCAGAGCCGGTGCGGCAGCATTCCTTTCGTTGCTTATTACGATCACTTTCGGTAAGAACCTCATCAACTACCTTCGACGGAAGCAGGTTGGTGAAGACATCCGCGACCTCGGCCTGGACGGGCAGACGCAGAAGAAAGGCACCCCGACAATGGGTGGGATCATCATTATCGCGGCCATTCTCATTCCAACGCTGCTCCTGGCCAAGGTCGACAACGTATATGTGATGTTGCTGATCATCACTACCGTATGGCTGGGTATCATCGGGTTCATCGACGATTACATCAAAGTATTCAAAAAGAACAAGGAAGGTCTGGCAGGCAGATTCAAGATCGTCGGGCAGGTCGGTCTCGGGATAATTGTAGGGCTTACACTATATTTTAATAGCACCGTGGTGGTCCGCGAGGTCAATCCCGACGACGCCACAAGCATTTCGGCATTGCAAGCCGAGCAGCTTCCGGAATACCACGACACGAAATCGACCAAGACCACCGTACCGTTCTTCAAGAACAACGAGCTCGACTACGCCGAAGTGCTCCCGTTCGTTCCGGAAAACTACACGTGGCTTGTGTACACGATTGTCGTAATCCTGATCGTAACCTTTATTTCGAACGGAGCCAACATCACCGATGGCATCGATGGACTGGCAGCGGGGACATCGGCTATTATCGGATTGACACTGGCCATATTCGCATATCTCTCTGGCCGGGTCGACTTCAGTAATTACCTGAACATCATGTACATCCCCAATCTCGGTGAGCTTGTGATCTTCTGTACTGCATTCGTCGGGGCTTGTCTCGGTTTCCTCTGGTACAACGCATTCCCTGCACAGGTGTTCATGGGCGACACCGGAAGTCTCACGATCGGGGGAATAATCGCCGTGCTCGCACTGGCAGTCCGCAAAGAGATCATGTTGCCCGTCGTGTGTGGGATATTCGTGATCGAGAACGCGTCGGTGATCCTCCAGGTATCATATTTCAAATACACGAAGAGGAAATACGGTCAGGGCCGGAGAATATTATTGATGTCGCCGTTGCATCACCACTATCAGAAAAAGCAAATACATGAGTCCAAGATCGTAACGCGGTTCTGGATCGTCGGAATATTGTTAGCGATTTTAAGTCTTGCAACATTGAAACTAAGATAGATGTACGATTTACGATTTATGAGGTACGATTTGGGTTCCGGCGAAGGTCGTGATCCTAGATGCCTTGTGGTAACCGTGCAATTTATCGTGGCTTCAAATCGTACATCGTACATCGTACATCGTAAATGACAGAGAGAGCGGTCATATTAGGAGGAGGAGAAAGCGGAACAGGCGCTGCGCTTTTGGCTAAAGCCAAAGGTTACGACGTCTTTTTGTCCGACCAGGGCACGCTTAAAGACAAATATCGCGACGAGCTCACCAATGCCGGTATCGCTTTCGAAGAAGGAAAACATACTCCTGAACAGATCCTCAATGCCAATCTCATCATCAAGAGTCCCGGTATTCCCGAAAAGGCAGAGCTGGTAAAGAAGGCCAAGGCAGCCCGCATCAAGGTAATCGACGAGCTGGAATTTGCATTCGGGTACCTCACCGGGAAAGTGATCGCCATTACAGGAACCAACGGCAAGACGACGACGACACTGCTCACACATCACCTGTTGAAATCGTCGGGCAAGAATGTCGTCCTCGCCGGAAACGTTGGGTTGAGCCTTGCAAGGCAGGTGGCCGCAGGAAATGCGGACTGGTATGTGATCGAGATCAGCAGCTACCAGCTCGATGGCACCGTAAAGTTCAAGCCCGAAACAGCTGTGCTGTTGAACATCACGCCCGACCACCTCGACCGGTACGAGTATAAGATGGAGAGCTATGTGGATTCCAAGTTCAGGATCGCGATGAACATGGATAAAGAAGGCCATTTTATTTACTACAAAGACGATGAAGTAACCGGGGTAGAAGTCTCGAGAAGGAGCATAGCTCCCCGCCGCGTAGCCGTGTCATTGAAAAGCCAGTCTGATGTATATGCTGAGGGCGATCAGATGAACTTCGGCAAATTTTCCATTAAACAATCGGAAACCACACTGAAAGGTCCGCACAACCTTATCAATACTATGTCCGCAGTTTCAGCGGCATTGTTTGCGGGTGTCACAGAAAATGACATCCGTGCCGCACTGAAGACATTCAAGAACGCACCGCACCGGCTCGAGTCGGTGGCGACCATCAAGGGTGTCGAGTTTGTGAACGACTCCAAAGCTACGAACGTCGACTCGGTGATCTATGCGCTGGGAAGTTATGACCAGCCGCTCGTGTGGATCGCCGGCGGTATCGACAAAGGGAACGACTACAACCTGATCAAGGACCAGGTGCAGAAGAAAGTGCGGACACTGATATGCCTCGGGAAAGACAACGCAAAACTGAAGGACTTCTTCGGCAGCGTGGTCGGAGAGATACACGAAACTCAAACCGTAAAAGAGCTGGTGAGGATGGCACTGAATAGTGCGAAGCAGGGCGACGTCGTGTTGTTGTCGCCGGCATGTGCGAGCTTCGACCTGTTCAGGAACTACGAAGACCGTGGCGACCAGTTTCGCGCGGCTGTACTCGATTTGAAGAAGGAAGTTGGACAATAAAAGAGGAGAGATGAAAAAGGTTAAAGAATGGGCTGACAAAAACCTGCAGGGCGATCCGGTGATCTGGGCCGTCGTGTTTACGCTTTCGCTGATCAGCATCCTGGTGGTGTATAGCTCGGTTGGAACGTTAGCATTCAAACGCAGCACAAGCGCCGAGATGTACCTGATCAAGCATACACTGATGGTGTTTCTTGGACTGGCGGCAATGTGGTTCGCTCACAAAGTAGATTATCGTTACTATTCGAAAATATCGCGGCTCGCTCTCTGGGTAAGCGTTCCGTTGCTGGTCTATACGTATACCAATGGCGTTACGCTGAACGATGCAGCCAGGTGGATCACGATCCCGATCATCGGCACATCGTTCCAGCCGTCGGACTTTGCGAGCCTTGCCCTGATCATCAACCTCGCCAGTATGCTGTCTAAAAAACAACAGAACATCGACGACATTAAAGAATCTCTCATACCACTGCTGATCTGGTGCGGTGTTATTTGCGGATTGATCGGGCTCACTAACATTTCGACAGCCGTTCTGCTATTTGCAACATGTGTCCTTGTGATGTTCATCGGCCGCGTTCCGGTGAAGTATCTCGCTATGTTGTTTTTGGTCGGCGCGTTGGCCGGCGCAGTTGCCATTAAGTTTGGTGATCGCGGCACTACGGCATGGAACCGTATCACCGCATTCGTCAATGGCAAGGAGCTTCCGTTCCAGGCGCAGCAAGGCCGCATCGCTATCGCAACCGGTGGGGTGCTCGGTAAAGGGCCGGGCAACAGCGAGCAACGAAACATTCTTCCTCACCCTTATTCCGATTTCGTGTATGCGATCGTCGTGGAAGAGTATGGAATAATCGGCGGCGGCCTGGTGCTGGGGCTGTATCTCCTGCTGCTGCATCGAGGAATGAAGGCGGCATACAACAGCGAAAGAGCATTCGGGGGATTACTGTCGGCGGGATTGGCGTTCGACCTTGTTTGCCAGGCCATGGTAAACATGGGAGTTGTGGTGGGCCTTGGGCCCATTACGGGTCAGCCGTTGCCACTGATCAGTATGGGTGGAACGGCGATGGTGTTCACAGGTCTTTCGGTGGGAATTATTTTGAGTGTAAGCAGAGGTGAAAGAGAGGTGGCATTCGATAGAGAACCTGAACTGAATCCAAAAGAAATGGCGGCGAAAGCAGCGTGATGAATAATATCCAACATCCAATATCCAATACCCAATATCCATTTGACGGAGCGCAGACCATATAAAGTCATCATTAGCGGCGGAGGCACAGGCGGACACGTCTTCCCAGCCATCGCCATTGCGAATGCCTTCCGTGAGCGTCACCAGGATGCTGAGATCCTTTTTGTCGGAGCCGAAGGAAAGATGGAAATGACCAAGGTTCCGGAGGCAGGCTACAAGATCATCGGGTTGCGTGTGGCAGGTATCCAGCGCAGGCTTACCCTGCAGAACCTGCTGTTCCCGTTCAAGCTCGTGATGAGTATTCTGAAAGCCCGGGGTATCATTAAGAATTTTAAACCCGATGTGGTGGTAGGGACCGGTGGCTATGCAAGCGGACCGGTGATGATGGCCGCTACCAACAAACAAATTCCTGCACTTATCCAGGAACAGAACTCGTACGCAGGTCTGACCAACAAACGTGTTGGGAAAAAGGCAAATGCTATTTGTGTCGCTTACTACGGAATGGAGAAATTCTTCCCGAAAGACAAGATCGTTATCACCGGCAACCCGGTACGGAAGGATATCATCGATCTCGCTCCGAAAAGAAATGAAGCGTTGAGCAAATACGGTTTCCACAATTCCACAAAGACATTGTTGATAATTGGCGGAAGCCTCGGAGCCCGCACCATCAACGAGAGTGTGTTCAACGGACTCGACCGGCTGATCGATGCAAAGATCCAGGTGATCTGGCAGACTGGTAAGTTTTATTACGATGACATACAGCAGCGTGTTGCTGGAAAGGATCTCGGAATGATCCGGATCTCGGACTTCGTAAAGCAGATGGACCTCGCTTACGCCGCCGCCGACGTGGTGATATCGCGCGCCGGTGCGTTGTCGATCTCGGAGCTGTGTCTCGCGAAGAAGCCCGCGATCCTGGTGCCTTCGCCCAATGTTTCAGAAGACCACCAGACCCAGAACGCGCTTGCACTTGTGAAGCAGGATGCAGCCGTGCTGATCAAAGACAACGAAGCAAGGGAAAAGCTCATCGCCGAAGCACTGGCGCTTCTGAACGATACCGACCGTTGTGTGAAGCTGAGCTCGAACATAGCAGCGATGGGTAAACCCGAAGCCGCCCTGAATATTGTTAAGGAAATTGAAAAGTTGATAAGCACAGTGTGAGTTTGAATAACTACGATAGCATTTATTTTCTCGGCATCGGTGGTATCGGCATGAGCGCCCTTGCCCGCTGGTTCCGGAAAGCCGGCAAGAAGGTTGGTGGCTACGACCGCACGCCCACACCGCTGACCCACGAGCTGATCGAAGAGGGGATGGAGATACATTTCGAAGACCGGGTCGAGATGATCCCAGGCTATGTCAACAAATCCACCACCCTGGTTGTGCTCACGCCGGCCATTCCGAAAAATCACATAGAGCACAATTATCTCAAAGACAACGGGTTCACGATCATGAAACGGTCGGAAGTATTGGGGCTGATCACCAAAGATTACAAGACCATCGCCGTTGCCGGCACACACGGAAAGACAACGACATCCTCGCTGATATCACATATAATGAAAACAGCCGGTATCGACATGGTCGGGTTCCTGGGGGGCATTACCACCAACTACGAATCCAACCTTGTCATGCACGGCAGCGCCGATCCTGAAAAAACCTGGGCAGTGGTAGAAGCTGATGAATTTGACCGCTCATTTCTCCGGTTGTTCCCGAAGATCGCTGTCGTTACGTCTGCGGATGCGGACCACCTCGATATCTACGGAGATCACGCTGCAATGATCGTGTCGTTTAAGGAGTTCATGAGCCAGGTATCCGACCAGCTCATCGTTCATGAGTCGATCTCGCAGTTAACTGAAAATATTAAGACCCCTCAAAAGGTTACTTATGGCATGAGCCGGGGACAATTTTTTGCCGGCAATATTATCCCTACTGGTAGGGAGTTTTTTGAATTCGATCTCATCGGCGAAAACCGGAAGATCGAGAAGATCCAGCTAGGCGTCCCCGGTTTTCATAATATGGAGAATGCGATCGCAGCTTCGATTGTCGCAATGAAGCTGGGGATCGAAGAGGCCGTGATCCGCAAGGCACTGGCTTCGTTCCGTGGTGTCAAACGCCGGTTCGAGTACATCATCAAGCACAAGAACATTGTGTACATCGACGACTATGCACACCACCCCACCGAAATTGAGGCGTTCCTGAAATCGCTGAAGTCGATTTATGCAGGGAAGAAGATAACTGTGATCTTCCAGCCTCACCTCTTTACAAGAACACGCGACTTCGCCGAGGGTTTCTCCAAAAGCCTCAGTCTCGCCGACGAGCTGTTGCTCATGGATATCTACCCCGCGCGGGAAGAGCCGATACCGGGAGTCACCTCAGATATGCTCTTCAAGGATATCTCCAGCGCCGTCAAGATACGATGTGGAAAGAAAGATGTGCTCGATAAACTGGAAGGCCTCGACGTGGAGGTGGTCGCCACCGTCGGCGCGGGCGACATCGATACGTTCGTGGGACCGATCAAGGAAATGTTGATCAAGAAATACAACTGACATGAAGTGGAAGCTTAAGCTTAACATCAGGAGAGAGATACGGGTAACGGCGGCCTTGCTGGCTGTCGCGAGCCTGATCGCCTTCTCCGAAAGAAAGCAGGGCAGTTGGATCTGTCACAACATCGTGATCGAGCTCGACAACGAGAACGAGAACCACTTCATGGACGAAGCCGACATCCTTCGCCTTGTCAACGCCGGTCAGTCAACTCTCATCGGAACGACCATCGACAGGATCAATTTCAAGTCTCTGGAAAACAAGCTCAAGTACGATCGTCACATTCTCGACGCGGAATTGTTCGGCGACCTGAAAGGCAACCTGGTGGTGAAAGTTGAATTGCGCAGGCCGATCGCCCGCATTGTCCGCGATAATGCACCCGATGCCTATGTGGCCGAAGACGGCACGATCATGTCGGTTTCAGAAAAGTATACAGCCCGTGTCGTACTCATCAGCGGCGCCTTTGCGGGAAGGCTGATCGACGCCGGAAACATGTACGAGGTCGAAGAAGGTAAGCAACTGATGGAGATGATGGAGTTCATCAACGACGACCGGTTCTGGAAATCACAGGTGGCACAGATGGATGTGGATAACTCGGGTGAAATCACCATTTATCCACAAATCACCGGTCAACATATCGAGTTCGGCAAACCCGAGAATGTCGAATCGAAGTTCAGGAAGCTTATGATCTTCTACAAAGAGATCTTACCAACAAAAGGATGGACGAAATACAATAGAGTGAATTTGAAATACGAGGGGCAGATTATTGCGGAATGACCTATTGCGTCAGCCGCGAATGACGAATACGATTAAGGAAAAGCAACAACCACTAAAACACTTTTAACAGGTCATGGAAACGGAAAAAATTGTAGTAGGTCTCGACATCGGCACAACGAAGATCTGTGCTATTGTCGGAAGGAAAAATGAGTTCGGGAAGCTGGAAGTTCTCGGTATGGGTAAGGCCGAATCTGAAGGCGTTATTAAAGGCATCGTCGTGAATATCGACAAGACCGTCATGGCGATAGAAAAAGCCATCAAAGAGGCGAGCGACATGGCGGGTATCAACATCGGCGTGGTGAACGTCGGTATTGCCGGCCAGCACATCCGAAGCTCGATCCACCACAACAGCCTGCTTCGTGGCACGAAGGACGACGAGATCACCATCGAAGACGTCAGCCGTCTCACCGAGGATATGTACCGTATGGTCGTTCCTTCCGGCAGCGAGATCATCCACGTCATGCCCCAGGACTACATCGTAGACTACGAGGAAGGCATCAAAGACCCTGTCGGGATGAGTGGTGTACGCCTCGAAGCGGACTTTCACGTGATCACCGCACAGACCAGCGCGATCAACAACATCAACAAATGTGTGAGACGCGGCGCCCTCGAGATCGACGACCTTATCCTCGAGCCCCTGGCGTCCAGCCTGGCCGTATTGAGTGAAGAAGAAAAAGAAGCAGGAGTTTGTTTGATAGACATCGGTGGCGGAACAACCGACATCGCGATCTTCTTCAACAACATCATTCGTCATACCGCCGTCATTCCGTTCGGTGGAAATATTCTCACCACCGACATCCAGAATGGCTTGCAGGTGATGTCGAAGCAAGCCGAGCAATTGAAGACCCGCTTCGGAAAGGCCATCGCCGAAGAGGCCAGCCCCAACGAAGTCGTTTCGATCCCCGGTATCAGGAACCGCACCGCGAAAGAGATCTCGGTAAAGAACCTGTCGAGCATCATACAGGCAAGGATGGAGGAGATCATCGAGATGGCTCACGTGGAGATCATCAACTCCGGTTATGAGAACAGGCTCGCGGGCGGTATCGTCATCACCGGCGGCGGATCGCAGCTCAGCAACCTCAAACAGCTGGTCGAGTACATGACTGGCATGGATGCACGTATCGGCTATCCCAACGAACACCTCGGTCGCGGCAAGATCGAAGCGGTGAAGAGTCCCATGTATGCAACGGCCGTTGGCCTTGTGCTTGCCGGCTTCCGCTCACTCGACGAACGTGACGATGCGCGCCGTGCAGAAACCAAAGACCTGAGGACGGTGAAACAACCGGTCAAAGTAAAGAAATCCCTGACCACAGATTTCTTTACCAACATATTGAACAAAACAAAGGGCTTGCTGATCGACGACCTCGACGGCAAGAACGAATATTGATCCAAAAAACTTAAAACGTACGCGTATGAAGACTATGATAGGGATGATCAGTGTATTGAATGAAAAAGTAGCGTCATGGATAAAGTGGAGAACGGGACTTCATACTCCGGTTTTAAAAGCAATTAAGATTTTACCAAACACAACCACTAAAAAATTAAAGTCATGGAACTAGGGTCATACAAATTCGAGATGCCCAAGCACCACAAGTCGATCATCAAGGTGATTGGCGTCGGTGGGGGCGGAAGCAATGCGGTGAACCACATGTATAAGCAAGGCATCAAGGATGTCGAGTTTGTTGTGGCAAACACCGACCTCCAATCGCTCAACGGCAGCCCCGTTCAGCATAAGCTGCAATTGGGTGCCAACCTCACGGAAGGTCTCGGTTGCGGTGCGAACCCGGAAGTAGGCAGGGCCGCCGCGATGGAGAGCAAAGAGCAGATCCGCGAGATGCTCGTCGGCACCAAGATGGTGTTCGTAACTGCGGGTATGGGCGGCGGAACCGGCACCGGTGCAGCCCCTGTGATCGCCAAGATCGCCAAAGACATGGACGTGCTCACCGTGGGCATCGTCACAGTGCCCTTTGGATTCGAAGGCAAGAAGAAGCTCGCCCAGGCACAAATGGGTATCGATGCCATGAGGTCCTCATGCGACACCGTATTGGTCATTCTCAACGACAAGCTTCGTGAGATCTACGGCAACCTCGCAGTCGGACAAGCTTTCGGTGAAGCAGACAACATACTCACCACCGCCGCGAAGGGCATCGCCGAGATCATCACCCTCGCAGGTTATGTGAATGTCGACTTCCAGGATGTTCGCACCGTGATGCTGAATGCCGGCGCCGCCGTGATGGGCTCCGCAGAAACCCGCGGCGACAACCGCGCGATCCACGCTGCCCAACAGGCACTCGCGTCGCCATTGCTCGACAGCCGCGATATCATGGGAGCCAAAAAGATACTGCTCTCCATCATCTCAGGTGAGGAAGCAGAGCTCCAGATGGACGAGCTCACGACCATTACAGAATACATCCAAACACAGGCGGGGGACGAAGCCGAAGTAATTTTCGGTCATGGAGTCGATTCTGCCCTCAGCGACCGCATTCGTGTTACCGTGATTGCCACTGGCTTCGCGACGGATTTCATTGCCGAAAAGAAGTTGGACGAGAAGAAAGTACACGAGCTCGACAAAAATCAGATCTCGTTGTTTCACCAGTCCGACAACTCTGTCAACCAGCGCATGCACGAGCCCGAGCTCGTAGTTCGTGAACAACCGCAGGCGACTATGTCAGACAAGGAGAGGCCCGTTCTCGACAAACCGGTTCTTGACAAGCCCATCCTCGACAGGCCCATCCTCGACAAGCCTGCCGTAGACAAACCTATGAAGGAAGAGCGCACGTACACGCTTTTCGAGAAACCCATTCATGCGAGCCAGGACGAAGAGGCAGGAGACGACAGCCTGTTCGGACGTGACGACGAATTTTCACCTGACGAAATATCATCGGATCAATTCTTAACCGAAGAAGGAATGATGGAATACCGCAAGACCAAAGAGAGACTTCAGCAGCAGGCCAGAGAACGCCGTGAAAAACTGAAGGCTGGTAAGAACCAGGAAATGACCAAGGAAGAGTTCAAGGACAAATGGGAACAGCCTGCCTTCAAAAGGAGGGGAGTGAAGATGGATAACGTGCCGCATTCGTCTGAGCCGCTCATCTCGAAGTATAACCTGAATGATGATAATAATATTCTAGGTAACAATAAGTTTCTCCACGACAACGTGGATTAGAGGATGTACGATTTTCGACGTACGATTTACGATTTGATGCGATTTGAATCTATTCAATACGCTGAACATTCTTCGGAGGCGCCAAAGGCAAAATCGTACATCGTAAATCGTACCTCGTACATCTTCAAGATATGGCATATCCGGCACGACTGGTAATTTACTCCATTCGTAGTGGTTGTTGGTTGTAAATATTTTTTGCCGGTGCCGGAGTGCCTTC
>WUUC01131214.1_pt1 | contig 11826 bp, 8 predicted proteins | sample 6278441 | NCBI WGS metagenome assembly WUUC01 (sample SAMN13675441, study PRJNA597444) | soil metagenome | isolation source: soil | place: USA: Washington | collected 2017-10 | reverse complement strand
GAACGGATCGACTGGCGCACGGTCGCCACGGAGCGCGATCGCACCGTCTACGAGGCCGCTGGCTACGGACGTCGGGTGGCCCCCGGCTCGAGGCCGGCGCTACTGGTGATCGACGTGACCTATGGCTTCGTGGGACGCGAACGGTTGCCGATCCTGGAGGCGATCGAGCGCTACCCGAATGCGTGCGGCGAGGCCGGATGGCAGGCCGTGGACGCTATCGCCGGGCTGCTCCCGGCGGCGCGGGCGCTGCAGCGACCGGTGATCTACTCGGCAGGGTTCTCGGAGCTCGGCGTGCGGGGCGCCGGGCTCTGGGCGTCAAAGCACCCCCGGGCGAGCGATGCGCCGGCGGACGCGAACGAGATTGTGGCCGAGATTGCCCCCGGGCCCGACGACCTCGTCCTGCCGAAAACCAAACCGAGCCTGTTCCACGGGACGCCGCTCCTTGACCTCCTGCTCCGGGAACGCGTCGACACCCTCGTCGTGACCGGTGGCACGACGAGCGGATGCGTCCGGGCGACCGTCCTGGACGCCTTCTCCTACAACCTGCCCGTCCTGGTTGTCGAGGAGGCCGTGTTCGACCGCGGCGAGGTTAGCCACGCCGTCAACCTGTTCGACATCGACCAGAAGTACGCCAACGTCGTCTCGGTCGCCGATGCCCGCCAATACCTCGAGCTGCTGGTCGCTGAAGCGTCGTGATCAATCGGTTCGAGGACAGCCTCCAGATGCCCGACCCTTGTTTAAGGCAACGGCTGGTCGTATACATTATGCGTTCTCGGGAGTGCCCCGAGAGGCACCTCGTCGAGACCGAGGAGGCAGCGTGATCGGCAGAGCGGCGGCGACCGAGACCCACCGCGCGCTCCCCGATGGCGTCCACGACCTGGTCCGCCAGTGCGACGGACGCGGCGTGTTCGCTGCCGGCCGCTGGCGCCCGACGGCAGTGACCTACGAGACGCTCTCGCCGGCGACCGGCCTACCCCTCGCCGGGGTTGCGGAGGCCGCCGACGAGGACGTCGAGGCAGTGGTCGCGGGCGCTCGCGAGGCGGCCGCGGAGTGGCGGACCGTGACCGCCGCGCAGCGCGGCCGGCTGGTGCGAAGCGTCGCCGGGCGCTTGCACCAACATCTCGAGGAGCTGGCGCTCCTCGACGCGGTCGACGGCGGCAACCCGATCGCAGCCTGTCGCTTCGACGTCAGGCAGGCAGTCGAGCTGCTCGAGTACATGGCCGGTCTCGCGCTCGAGATCAAGGGCGAGACGATCCCCACGAATCGCGGCGTCCTCGATGTCACGATCCGGGAACCGTTCGGGGTGGTCGGCAGGATCACGGCGTTCAACCACCCGACGCTGTTCGCGGCAAAGGGTCTCGGCGCGCCACTCGTCGCCGGCAATGCCGTCGTGATCAAGCCCTCGCCGTGGACACCGCTCAGCGCGATCCGACTCGTCGAGCTCGCCTCCGAGGTGCTACCAGTGGGCCTCGTCAGCCTGGTCACCGGCGGCGCCCCGGTCGCCGCCGCCCTCGCCCGTCACCGCGATGTTCGACGGGTCAGCCTGACGGGCTCCGTGGAGGCCGGCCTTGCGATAGGGCGGGCGGCGGCGGAGAGCTCGATCACGTCGGTGAGCCTGGAGCTGGGTGGCAAGAACCCCCTCGTCGCGCTGCCCGACGCGGATCCCGACGCGGTCGCCCGGGCGGTGGTCGACGGCATGAACCTCACCAGCTCGGCCGGCCAGTCCTGCGGCTCCACGTCGCGGCTGGTCGTCCACGAGTCGCTCCACGCTGCGGTCGTAGAGGCGGTGGCGAGCCGCATGGACGTCCTCCGGCTCGGTGACCCGCTCGAGCCGTCGACCCAGATGGGGCCCCTTGTCTCGGCCGCCCAGCGCGACCGGACTGAGCGCTACGTGCGCCAAGCGATCGCCGACGGGGCGACCCTCGTGTGCGGCGGCGCCCGTCCCGACGACGAAGGCCTCGCCGACGGGTTCTTCTACCGGCCGACCCTGTTCGACGCCGTCGGACCCGACCTGCCGATCGCGCACGAGGAGGTGTTCGGCCCGGTCCTCATCGTCCAGACCTGGGAACGACCTGAGGACGCGATCCGGCTGGCGAACGGCACCCGCTATGGACTCACCGCCAGCGTCTTCACCAACGACCTGGGCGCGGCGATGACCCTCGCCCGGGACCTCTCCGCCGGCTACGTCTGGGTCAACGGCGTCTCCCACCACCAGCTGGGCACGCCGTTCGGCGGCGTCCGCGACAGCGGCACCGGCCGCGAGGACTCGCTGGGCGAGCTGCTCTCCTACACCCAGCTCAAGAACGTCAACTTCGAGCTGCCGCCCGGCCGGCGAGCCGGCCTTTGACCGCCATCGTGCGTACCGTCCCCGTGACCGCGCCACCCGCGATCGGCGGCCAGGAGCCGGCGTGGGGCTCCGACCGTATCGCGATCCTGCTGCGCGAGCTGGGCTACCGCTACGTCGCGCTCAATCCCGGCGCCTCATTCCGCGGGCTCCACGACTCACTGGCCAATCTCGCGGACGCCCCGCGAATCGTGCTCGCGACCCACGAGGAGATCTCGGTCGCGATCGCCCACGGGTACGCGAAGGCGGCCGGCAACCCGATGGCAGCCGCGGTCCACGACGTGGTGGGCCTCCAGCACGCGACGATGGCGATCTACAACGCGTGGTGCGACCAGGTGCCCGTGCTCGTGATCGGCGGCACCGGCCCGGTGGACGCGGCGCACCGGCGTCCGTACATCGACTGGGTCCATACGGCGCTCGTCCAGGGTCAGCTCGTGCGCGACTACGTCAAGTGGGACGACCAGCCGGCGAGTCTCGCGGCCGCGCTCGAGGCGATCGTGCGCGCCGATCGGATCGTGCGCGCCGAGCCACCCGGACCGGCCTACGTCTGCCTCGACGTGGAGATCCAGGAGGCGCCCCTGACCGGGGAACCGGCACCGGTCCGTCCCGCGCCACCGGCGCCGATCTTCCCCGACACCGGGGCGATCGCCCGGGCCGCCGACTGGCTGTGCGAGGCGGAGCACCCGGTCATCATCGCCGACATGCTCGGCCGCTCGCTTGCGGCCGTCGACGACCTCGTCCGGCTCGCCGACCGGCTCGGATTGCCGGTCGTGGACCTCGGGGGGCGGTTCAACTTCCCGACCACGCACCCGCTCGACGCGACCGAGGCGGGCGAGGACCTGCCCGCACCCGACCTCGTCCTGGCTCTCGACGTCGTCGACCTCGCCGGCCAGCTCCGGCGCCTGCCGGCCGCGGGGCCCGGGCAGCGTCGCGTCGTCCACGTAACGACGCGCGACCTCGGCACCCGCAGCTGGACGACCCACTACCAGGCGGTCCCGGCGGTCGATCTCGCGATCACCGCCGCCGCCGGGCCCGGGCTCGCCGCACTCGTCGAGGCATGCGAGGCGAGGCCGACTCCGCTGGCAGTCGCCCGCCGGTCGGAGACGCTTGCGTCGGCGTCCCGCGCCCGTCGGGCGAGCTGGCAGCACGAGGCCGAGGCGTCGGCCGACACGGCGCCGATCGCGCTGGCCTGGCTGTTCCTGCGCCTGCGCGAGGCGCTGGCGGGCAAGCGCTGGTCGCTCGTGAATGCTCCGATCGAGAGCCCGTGGCCGAGGCGGCTGCTGTCGATCGAGCGGCCGGTCCAGTACCTGGGTGGCTCGGGTGGCGCCGGGATCGGCTACGCCGCCGGCGCGTCGGTGGGTGCAGCACTCGCGTTGCGCGACCTCGATCCGGGCATGCTGGCGGTCGGCGTGCTCGGCGACGGCGAGCTGCTCTACACGCCGGGGGCGATCTGGACTGCCGTTCACGAGCAGATCCCGCTCCTCCTCGTGATCGCCAACAACCGCTCGTACTTCAACTCCGAGAGCCACGCGATCACGATGGCGCGCGCCCGCTCCCGACCGGTCGAGCGGTCGGCGATCGGCACCCGGATCGCGGATCCGGCAATCGATATCGCCACCCTCGCCCGCTCGATGGGCGCGCTCGGCTACGGGCCGGTGGACGACCCATCGACGCTCGACACGGTCTTCGCCGATGCCGTCGACAACCTCGCCCACGGCGCCGTCGCGGTCGTGGACGTCATCTGCCAGCCACGCTGAACGGAGGAAGGACGGCTCGTGTCGGTCATCGAGATCCGCGATCTGACGGTCGCCTATCCGCAGGCGCGGACCACCAATCGGCTCGTCGCCCTGTGGCAGGTGAACCTCTCGGTCGGCGATGGCGAGTTCGTGACCGTGGTCGGCCCCAGCGGCTGCGGCAAGACGACGCTCCTCAACGCCGTCGCCGGGCTCGTGCCGCCGACCTCGGGCGAGGTCCTCGTGGACGGCAAGCGGGTCACCGAACCGGGCCCGGAGCGGGCGGTCGTGTTCCAGGAGTACGCGCTGCTCCCGTGGCGGAGCGTGTGGGACAACATCCGGTTCGGGCTCGAGATGCAGCCCCGCCTACGCGCCAGCGCCGACCAGCGGATCCGGGACGCGATCGACCTCGTCGGGCTCCACGGGTTCGAGCGGGCCTATCCGCGAGAGCTGTCAGGCGGCATGCGCCAGCGGGTGGGTCTCGCCCGGGCGCTCGTCGCCGAGCCCAAGATCCTGCTCATGGACGAGCCGTTCGCGGCCGTCGACGCGATGACCCGCGAGGTCATGCAGGGTGAGCTCGAGCGGATCGTCGCCGCCACCGGGCGCACCGTGGTCTTCATCACCCACAGCATCGACGAGGCGATCCTGCTCGGGGACCGGGTGGTGGTGGCCACGACACGACCCGGCCGGATCAAGGAGATCGTGCCGATCGAGCTTGCCCGGCCGCGGGGCGAGTCGGACGTCAAGGCCGATCCCGTCTTCCTCCGTACCCGCGAGCACATCTGGGAGCTGCTGCGCGAGGAGGCGCTGATCCACGCGCGCGGCGCGGAGGTCGCCGCCGGATGACGGCGTCCGTGCCGGCCGTCGAGCGCTCGCGCATGCCGCGTGCCGATGCCACCGCGCCGGTAGAGCTGCCCGCAGCTCGAGGCAGGCTCGCGGAGCGGCTGAAGCAGCGCTGGGGCGGGCGGCTCGTGGTCGCCGGCGAGGCGGTGCTCTTCCTCGGGCTCTGGGAATGGGCGACAACCGGTGGACGGTTGATCAACCCGGTCTTCCTGCCGCCACCGAGCCGGGTGTTCGGGACGCTGATCGAGCTATTCACGAGCGGCACGATCTGGCCCGAGCTCCGGTTCAGCGCGACCACGTGGTCGGTGGGCTACGGCCTCGCGGCGCTGGTCGGCATCTCGTTCGGGCTCCTCATGGGTGCGTTCCAGTCGGTCGGGCGGCTGCTCGGGCCGCTCGCCTGGTCGCTGTATGCCACGCCCCACATCTCGATCCGCCCGATGCTCGTGATCTGGTTCGGGTTCGGGGCGGCGCCGATCATCGCCCTCGTGTTCGTGTCGGCGATCTTCCCGATCCTGCTCACGACCGCGGCCGGCGTCCGGACCGTGGACCCGGCCCTGCTCCGTGCAGGCGAGGTGTTCGGCGGCCGCTGGGTCGATATCCAGCGCAAGATCGTGCTGCCCGCCACGCTGCCGTTCGTCGTCACCGGGCTCCGACTCGCGATCCCCACCAGCCTGATCGGCATGCTCGTTGGCGAAATCCTGGGCTCGGGCCAGGGCTTGGGCGCGATCCTCGCCCTCGGGGCGGCGACGTTCCGGGTCGACCAGGCGATTGCCGCGATCGTCATCCTTGTAGCAGCGTCCCTGACGCTGCTGCGCCTGTTCGCGGCGCTCGAGCGTCGGCTGGCGCCCTGGCGCCAGGTCGGCGGCCGGGAGTAGCCGATGACCACCCAGGCATCGAGCCTCCCGCTGTTCCTCCCCGGGATCCGGCCGAACCGCGCGCAGCGGCTGCGGTCATTGATCGGCTGGAACGGCGCCGTCGTGATCGAGGTCGTGGCACTCGTCGCGCTGTGGCAGTTCGCGGTAACCGGGCTCGAGCTCTGGAACCCGCGCTTCGTGCCGCCACCGTCGGATATCGCCGATTCGCTGGCCCGGATGATCGGCAACGGCCAGCTTGCGCGCCACCTGGGTTACAGCGGCGGCAACTTCGTGGTCGGCTACCTGGCCGCGGCCGCGATCGGGGTCACGATCGGCTTTGCGCTGGGCTCAATCCCACCCGTTCGGACTGTCCTCGGGCCGTTCGTGTGGCTGGCGTACGCGACGCCGCGCGTCGCGATCCAGCCGATCCTCGTCCTGTGGATGGGCTTCGGGGTCGCGCCCAAGATCCTGATCATCTTCCTGATGGCGTTCTTCCCGATCGTGATCACGGTCATGGAGGGCGTTCGCAACACCGACCCGTCACTGCTGCGCGCCGGACGCGTGTTCGGCGTGGGCGGTCTCCGGCGGTACACGAAGATCGTGCTGCCGGCCTCGTTGCCGTACATCCTGACCGGTCTCCGGCTAGGGATTGCGCGGGCCCTGGTGGGGATCGTGGTCGGCGAGTTCATCGGCGGGACGGCCGGACTGGGCTATGCGATCCGGATCGCCGGCCAGGAGTTCCACGTGGACACCGCGCTCGCTATCACGTTCGTGCTGGTCGTGCTGGCGAATGTGAGCATGGTCGTGCTGCTCACGCTCAAGCGGCGGTTGGCACCGTGGGACGAGGAGGTGTCGACGAGGCTGAGATAGCGGATGGAAGGGGGTCATCGGCGATCGCCAGACGGTCGCCATTGCAACCGGGATCAGCCGGTGCGTCGCCGGGGGCGCCGCCCGGGAGGACAGGAGGAGAGTATGAATCCCCGCCAGCCAATGAGGATCCGATCACGCGCCGCCGCGGCGATGGCGATCGCGGGCGCGTTGGTCGTCGGCGCGTGCACCGGCACCCCGGCCCCGAGCCCAAGCGCGTCGGCACCGGCCAGCCCGGCCGGGTCGGGTGCGATCGGGGCACCCGAATCGGCTCAGCTCAGCCTGGGCATCCGCACCGGAAACATCGGCTCCGTGGCGCCGATGTACATCGCCCGCGACCGCGGCTACTACGAGGAGGAGGGCCTGACCGTCGAGATCATCGTCACCGACCAGGTCCAGGAAGGAATCGTCGGCGGCAGTCTGCATCTCGGTGTGTTCGACCCCGACGCGACGGTCGAGTCGATCAACGAGGGCGTGCCGCTGGTGATGGTTGCCGGCAACCGCCAGCGCGAACCACTGATCATCGCGTCGGCGGCCGGGATCGAGAGCGCCGAGGACCTTGCCGGCAAGGACGTCGCGCTCGGCCTCGGCCCCGGTGATCCGGCGACGAACTTCCGACTCGATGCGCTCAAGGAAGCCGGCTGGGACCTCGAGGCCGTCGAGGGCATCCAGTACGTCTCGCCGCCCGGCGGCTCGGACGCCCGCGCGGAGCTCCTGTACGCGGGTCAGGTTGCGATGACCTACATCTTCCCGCGTCACAAGCAGCCCGCCGAGGAGACCGGCGGGACGCTCATCGTCGACGACTATCTCGACCCGTTCCTCAACGACGTGTTCATCTCGACCCGCGACTGGGTCGCGGCGAACCCAAACACGCTGGCTCGGTTCATCAAGGCCACCATCCGCGGCAAGGAAGTATTCCTCGACCTGTCGCAGAAGGATGCCGTCCTCGAGCTGATGGAGGGAGCGGGCTTCGAGGTGGGTGAGCCGGAGCGTGCGTTCTATGAGTTCGACCCGCCGCAGCACGACCCCGACATGGCGATCCCCCAGGAGGGCTACGAGCGGCTCATGGCCGCATCGGGCGTCGATGACCCGGGCTTCGCGGAGGTGACCGACCTCGAGGCACTCCACGCGGCCCAGCGCGCGCTCGGCATGCCCGAGCGCTGACCGCCGACTTCCCGTCCCCCTTCCCCCGGCGGAAGGAGGGCGCGTCCACGAACCGCCGCCGTGCCGGGTAACCGGCCGGCGGCGGCCGACCCCGCCGAGGAGCTCATGGCCCAACTCTCGCTCACCCTCGGATGCGGCGATTACGACCGGACCCGCGGCCTGGCCGACGGATCCGTCCGCCCCGAGGGCTTCGAGCTCCGCTACCAGGCGCTCAACCCGGGCCCGCTGTTCGCGCGGATGGTCCGGGACCGCGACCTCGACATTGCCGAGATGTCGCTGTCGACCTACCTCAACCTGTTCGCTCGCGACGACCACGGCTTCGTGGGAATCCCGGTCTTCCCGTCACGGGTCTTCCGGCACGGCTATCTCTTCGTCAATCGCGACGCCGCCATCAGCCGGCCGGAGGACCTCGCCGGCCGCAGGGTGGGCACCATGCAGTGGCAGCTGACATCGAGCCTGTGGCTGCGCGGGATCCTGTCGGACGAGCACGGCGTTCCGCCGTCCGCGATCCACTGGTTCGTAGGCGGCCAGGACGAGCCGGGCGAAGGCGAGCGGGCGCCGGTCGACGTCCCCGGCGGCGTGCGGATCGAGCAGATCCAGTCGGGAGCGACGCTCGGCGGCATGCTCGTCGACGGCACGCTCGACGCTCTCATGGCGCCGCACATCCCGGACGTGTTCCGTGCCCGCGATCCCCGGGTCGTCCGGCTGTTCCCGGACTTCCGCGCGGTCGAGGCCGCCTGGTATCGCCGGACGGGATTGTTCCCGATCATGCACCTGGTGGTGATCCGCCGCGACGTCCACGAGGCGCACCCCGATCTCGCACCGGCGCTGTTCCGAGCGTTCGTCATTGCCAAAGCCCGGGCGCTCGCCCGGCTGCGGTTCACCGGGACGCTGGCGACGATGGTGCCGTGGCTGATCGCCGAGCTCGAGACGGCCGAGAGCCTGTTCGGCGAGCCCTACTGGCCGTATGGCGTGGAGGCCAATCGCCAGGAGCTCGAGACCGCGGTCCGTTACGCGCACGAGCAGGGGATCGCGCGCCGGAAGCTGACCGTCGAGGAGCTGTTCGCGCCGGCCACGCTCGGCCTCGTCGATGACGGCTCGGCCGGCTGAGTATGGCCGCCCGACGATTGCTCGCCGACCGCACTTTGTATCCAAGATTGGCACACAACACGTTCAGATGCCGCTAGAATGACCGGGAAATCGTCGCGTTCGCGCGACCCGTCGGGCGGATCCCGGCGCGACCGTCCGGCCAGGAGCGAGGGCATGTACAGGGTCTGCATCGACGTCGGCGGGACGTTCACCGACTGTCTCGTGCTCGACGCCGAGGGCCGCCTCCGTCAGTTCAAGGCGCCCACGACCCAGCCCGACCCCTCGGTCGGCTTCCTGACGGCGCTGTCGAAGGCGGCCGCCGGCTATGAGCTTGACCTGGGGTCGTTCGCGGCCCAGGTCGAGCTGATCATCCACGGCACGACCCTCGCGACGAACACCCTGATCAACCGCAATGGGGCGCGGACGGGCCTGATCACGACCCGCGGCTTCCGCGACGTGATCGAGATCCGGCGCGGCTTCAAGAACGTGCGGACCTCGATGTACAACGTGTTCGTGCCGCCGTATGAGCCGCTCGTCGAGCGGTTCCTCCGGCTCGAGGCTGAGGAACGGGTGCTGTTCGACGGCTCGGTCCACACCCCGCTGGCCGAGGACGACGTCCGGGCATCGGCCGCACGGCTGGCCGAGCAGGGCATGGAGGCGGTTGCCATCGGGTTCCTGCATGCTTACGCGAACCCCGATCACGAGCGACGGGCGAGCGAGCTCGTCCGGGAGGCGTTGCCGGACGCCTACGTCACCTCGTCCCACGAGATCCTGCCTGTCTGGCGCGAGTACGAGCGGTTCTCGACGACGGTCGTCTCCGCCTACTGCGGTCCGGTCGTGCAGCGCTACCTACGCTCGCTCGAAGCGCGGCTCGCGGACACCGGTTTCGGCGGGAGGCTGCTGCTGATGGGCTCGGACGGCTTGGTCGAGACGGTCGAGTACTGCATCCGGCGGGTCGTCTACCTGATCGGCTCCGGTCCCGCCGCGGCACCCGCCGGTGCCCGCTTCCTGGGCCACGGGATCGGCGCCCAGGACATCCTGTCGGTGGACATGGGCGGCACCTCGTTCGACATCTGCATGCTCCGTGCGGGCGAGATCCCGACCACCACCGAGAGCTGGGTCCAGGACGAGCGGGTAGCGATCAAGATGGTCGACATCCAGTCGGGTGGCGCGGGTGGCGGCTCGATCGCATGGATCGACCAGCTGGGGTTGCTCCGCGTTGGGCCGATGTCGGCCGGCGGCACGCCCGGCCCGGCCGCGTACGGCAAGGGCGGTACCGAGCCGACGGTCACCGACGCCGACCTGGTCTTGGGCTACATCCCCGCGGACTTCTTCCTGGGCGGTGAGATCCTGCTCGACCGGCAGGCGGCGGACGCCGCCATCGATAAGGTCGCGGGGCTGCTCGGGAGGACGCTCGTCGACACCGCCGAGGCGATCCGGACCACCGTCGACGCGTACATGGCCGACCAGGTCACCGAGGTCGCCACCCGCGGCGGCAACGACGTCCGCGACTTCACGCTCGTCGCCGGTGGCGGTGCGGGCCCGGTCCATGCGGCGGCGATCGCTGACCTGCTGCACATCCCGCGCGTCGTCATCCCGCCGGTCGCCGCAACGTATTCGGCGTTCGGGATGTTCGCGATGGATGTCGGTCGCAACTTCGCCCGCTCGTACATCAGCCGCGCCGGACAGCTCAATGTCGAGCGCGTGAACCGCCTGTACCGCGAGATGGAGCAGGAGGCGACCACGGGCTTCGGCGACCTCGGCGTCCCCGCCGACGCGGTCGACTTCCAGCGCACGGCCGACCTTCGCTACGTGGGCCAGTTCCACGAGGTCGAGGTTGAGGTCCCCGGTGGGGAACTGGCGCAGCCGTTGATCGAGCAGGCGATCGCCAACTTCCACCGTCGCCACGAGGAGCTGTACACGTTCAACATGCCATTCCAGGCAGTCGAGTTCCTGACCTTCAGGCTGCGTGCGACGACGCCCAAGGCCCCGTTTGAGCTGCCCCGGATCGAAACCGGAGACGGTGACCCGCAGAAGGCGCTGAAGCGGAGCCGGACGTGCCGCTTCGACGGCAGGGACGTCGTGACCCCTGTCTACGACGGCGCGCTGCTGCGTGCCGGCGATCGCTTCGATGGCCCCGCCATCATCGAGGAGGCGACGACCACGGTCGTGATCCCGACGCGCTACGGGTGTGAGGTCGATCGCTATCGCAATTACGTGCTCACGAGGCGGATGTCGATCGAGGCCTCGGTCCAGCCGCTGGGCGAGGCGGTAGCTGGAGTCGTGCGGTGACCGCCGCTCCCGGTCCCGGCGTGGACCCGATCACGCTGTCCACCGTCTGGCACGCGTTCCAGAGCGTGGGCCGCGAGATGCGCCACGTCATCGATCGCACCGCGCAGAACTACCTGATCGCGCAGCTCCACGACATGGCGGCCGGAATCTGGGATGCCCAGGGCCGGACGATCGCGGTTCCCGAGGGTCCCACCTCGATGTTCCTGTCGCAGGGCTTCACCGTGAAATACATCATGGACCGGATGGGTGACACCCTCCGGCCGGGTGACGTGATCCTGTGTAACGACCCCTACAAGGGGTACTGCAACCACCTGCCGGACTGGGGGTTCTTCCGGCCCGTCTTCTATCGCGACGAGCTGCTGTTCATCGTCCTGACGCGCGGTCACCAGTTGGACACCGGTGGCGCCTTCCCGGGTGGCTATTTCCCCAACGGCTACGACATCCACGCCGAGGGCATCATGATCCCGCCGATCAAGGTCTACGACGCAGGCGTCGAGCGGACGGACGTGCTCGAACTGATCTGGAACAACGTCCGCTGGCCCGAGGGCGTGAAGATCGACAACTACGCCCTGATGGCGGCGCTCAGGGTCGCCGAGAACCGGATCGTGGCCATGCTCGACAAGTACGGGAGGGACACGAT
>WUUC01102677.1_pt1 | contig 11826 bp, 8 predicted proteins | sample 6278441 | NCBI WGS metagenome assembly WUUC01 (sample SAMN13675441, study PRJNA597444) | soil metagenome | isolation source: soil | place: USA: Washington | collected 2017-10 | reverse complement strand
CCGGGCAGGAACCCGACAGCGCGGCGACGACCTACACGCCCGAGGACTACGACCTCGGCCACGACCTCGACCTGGTGCGCGGCGACCACGACCTGTTCGGCGACGGCCGGGTCACGTGCCTCGCCACGCCGGGCCACACCGCCGGCCACCAGTCGCTGCGCGTACGTCTCGAGGATCGCGAGGTCGTGCTCGCCGCCGACTGCGCCTACTTCACCCGCACCCTCGACGGCGGGAGCCTGCCGCCGTTCGGCCACGACGCCGAGGCGCAGGCCCGCGGCGTTTCCCGGTTGCGGGACCTGCGCGACGCCGGCGCCACGGTCGTGCCCGGCCACGACCCCGACGTGTGGGCGGGGTTGCGTCAGCGCGACTCGATGTAGGCGGCCCAGCCGCCGTGCGCGGTGATGTCGGTCGCGCCGGCGACCGCATGCTGCTCGCACACGAACCCGTGCACCTCGGTGCCGTCCTCGAGTGTGATCGTGCCGATCGTGAGCGGCGCGGCGACGTCGGCCACGAACCGGCCGAGCGCCTCCGGCGTGAACGCGTAGACCTCCACCGCGACCGGCGCGCCCCTGTCCGCCGAGCGCACGAGCCCCGGCTTCGGCGGTGACGTCGCCGGCAGCGCGTACAGCCGGTAGTCAGCCGACGTCCGTGCCGTCCGGACGAAACGCGCACCGAGGTCGACGAGCTGGTGATGGAGCGGCTGACCCCGGAGGTGTGCGCCCACGACCGCGAGCTCGATCGTCGCCGCCGTGGCCACCGGTGGCGTCTCGCCCAGCAGCCGGGCCCCTGCGACCGCGAGCGCCTCGTCGTGCCCGGCGGGCGCGATCAGGCTCACGCCGGCGGGGAGCCCGTCGCCGCGTGCCGGGCCCGGGACCGCGAGCGCGCACAGGTCGAGCAGGTTCACGAACGCGGTCAGCGCGCCGAGCTGCGAGTTGGCGCCGAGGGGGTCGGCGGCCACGTCGGCGAGCGTCGGGATGGTGGGCGTCGTCGGGAACGCGAGTGCGTCGACGCGGGCCCAGGTGGCCTCGGTCTCACGCCGGAGCCGGGCGAGCTCGTGCGCGCCGGCGTAGGCGTCGGCGCCGTGCACGTCGCCCCCGCCGAGGATCAGCTTCGCCACCGTCGGGTCGACGCCGGGATCGTCGGGATGCGACTCCAGGAACGAGCCGAACGTCAGGTAGCGCTCGGCGATCCACGGCCCGCCGTAGAGCAGGTCGCCGGCGGCGAGGAACGGTGTCTCGTCGATCGGCTCGAGCTCGTACCCGAGGGCGTCGAGCGCATCGAGCGCAGCTGTGTACGCGGTCGCGGCGTCGGTGTCGAGGTGGGCGTCGGCGCGCGCATCGGCGAGGACGCCGAGGCGGCGCACGGCCGGCGCGACCGTCGCCGGCGGCCGGCGGGAGTACGGCTCCTGCGGGTCGTAGCCCGCAGTCACGGCGAAGACGGACCACGCGTCGGCGACGGTGTGGGCGAACATCGCCACGCAGTCGACCGATCGCACCGCCGGCACGACACCGCGGGTGCTGAGGCGACCGCGCGACGGCTTGAGCCCGACGACGGCGTTGAACGCCGCCGGCACCCGCCCCGACCCGGCGGTGTCGGTGCCGAGGGCGAACGGCACGAGCCCGCGAGCGACCGACACGGCCGACCCCGACGAGGAGCCACCGGGGACGTAGGCCGGGTCGAGCGCGTTGCGGGGCGTGCCGTACGGCGAGCGGGTGCCGACGAGCCCGGTGGCGAACTGGTCGAGGTTCGTCTTCACGACCGGGATCGCCCCCGCCGCGCACAGGCGCTCGACGACGACCGCGTGTGTCGCCGGCACGGTGGCGTAGCTCGGGCAGCCGGCCGTGGTCGCGACGCCGGCGACGTCGATGTTGTCCTTGACCGCGAAGGGGACGCCGAAGAGGGGCAGCTCGTCGGGGTCGCGGCCTTCGAGCGCGCGGGCCCGGGCCACCGACTCGTCGCGCGGGACGGACGTGATGACGATCGCCGGGTCGCCGCACGCGTCGAAGCGGTCGTAGGTCTCCTTGACGACGTCGACCGGTGACGCGCCGGCCCGGTACGCGTCGCGCAGCTCGGCCAGGGTGGTGGCCATGGTCACGGCGCACCCAGCACGATCAGTGCCTGACCGGCCGACACCAGTCGGCCCTCGTCGCAGTGGATCGCGAGCACGGTGCCGGATGAGGGTGCCGGGACGGTGGTCTCCGTCTTCATCGCCTCGAGGACGACGAGCACGTCGCCGGGTTCGACCTTGTCCCCGACGGCTACGGCGACATGGCAGACGCTGCCCTGGAGCGGCGTCGACACCGCGGTCGCCCCGGGCGGGATCGAGACCGCATCCGGGACGGGATCGGGGGGCAGCGCGACCGCGAGCTCCTCGCCCACGTCGCGCCAGCGCGCGCGCTCCTCGTCGAAGGCAGCACGCCGCCGGTCGGTCCACGTCCGGATCTCGACCGCGTGGTCGGCGAGGAATCGGCGGTGGTCGGCGAGACGCAGCGTCGCGGGCTCCGTCTCGAGGCGTACCCGGCCGGCGGGGAAGTCGGCGCGGAGCCGCTCCAGCTCGTCGTGGGACACCTCGTGGAAGCGCAACTGATCGAAGAACCGCAGCAGCCACGGGGTGCCGGCGGCGAAGTCCGGAGTCACGTTCCAGCGGTTCCACATCTGCACCGTCCGGCCGACGAGCTGGTACCCGCCGGGGCCCTCCATGCCGTACACGCAGAGGTACGCGCCGCCGATCCCCACCGCGTTCTCGGGGGTCCAGGTGCGCGCCGGGTTGTACTTCGTCGTGACCAGCCGGTGGCGGGGGTCGAGCGGCGTCGCCACCGGTGCGCCGAGGTACACGTCGCCGAGCCCCATGACGAGGTAGTCGGCGCCGAACACGACCTCGCGCACCGCCTCGACGTCGTCGAGCCCGTTGATGCGCCGGATGAACTCGAGATTGCTCGGGCACCACGGCGCGTCGGCCCGCACCACCTGCATGTAGCGCTCGACGGCGAGCTGCGTGGCCGGGTCGTCCCAGGAGAGCGGGAGGTGCACGACGCGGCTCGGCACCTCCATGTCGTCGATCGACCCGAGCTCGCCCTCGGTCGCGACGAGGAATGCGACCAGCTCGTCGAGCGGCAGGGTGTCGGGGTCGTAGCGGACCTGGAGCGACCGGATCCCGGGCGCGAGCTCGCGGACGCCCGGCACCGGGTCGCGCTCGAACAAGGTCATGAGCGCGTGCACGCGGAAGCGCAGGGCGAGGTCGAGCACGTTCTCGCCGAACTCCACGAGGACGTAGCGGTCCCCGGCGCGCCGGACCGTCACCTCGACCCGCTCACCGCCGGCGGCCTCGTGGTGCAGCACGGCAGGTCCCGGTCCTGCGCCGGAAGGCAAGGCGCGACGCGGTCGGCGGAGATCGGCGATCCACCGGGCCTGCGCGGCGTGACGCGCCCGGGCCGTGTCCTGGTCGAGGGCCCGGAAGCGGACGCGGTCACCGGCGCGCAGTTGGCCGAGCTTCCACAGGTCGGCCTCGACCACGGTGGCGGGGCACACGAACCCTCCGAGGCTGGGCCCGTCGGGCCCGAGGACGATCGGCATGTCGCCGGTGAAGTCGACCGTGCCGACCGCGTACTCGTTGTCGTGGATGTTCGACGGATGGAGCCCGGCCTCGCCGCCGTCGGGTCGCGCCCACTCCGGCCGGGGGCCGAGCAGCCGCACGCCGGTGCGGTCGGAGTGGTGGTGCACCTCCCACGTCGCCGCGAAGAACGTCGAGACGTCACCCGGCGTGAAGAAGTCGGGCGCGCCGTGAGGGCCGACCGCCACCCCGAGCTCCCATTCGTCCGTGAGCGGCGGGCGGTCGACGGGCGCGAGTGCGACCGGATCGGGGGCGCCCGGGGCCGCGGGGGCAACGTGCAGCACGTCGCCGGCGCGCAGCGCGCGTCCGCCGTGCCCGCCGAAGCGGCCGAGCATGAACGTCGTCGTGCTGTCGAGGTACTCGGGTATGTCGAAGCCGCCCCGCACCGCCAGGTACGCACGCGCACCCGCCCCCGCCACCGCGCCGATGCGCAGCGTCGCGCCCGCGGGGACGCAGACCGGGGCCGACCACGGGACGTCGTCATCGCCGAGGGTGGACGCCATCGGCGCGCCGGCCAGCGCGATCACCGCGTCGGTGCGGAACCGCAGCGTCGGGCCGGTGAACGTGAGCTCGAGCGTGGCCGCGCCCCGATCGTTGCCGACGATCCGGTTCGCGAGCCGGCACGACAGGTCGTCCATCGGGCCCGACGGCGGGACGCCCACCGCCCACCGACCGAGCCTGCCCGGGTGGGCCTGGATGCTCGACTGCGTCCCCGGGTCCAGGACCTCGACGGTCGGCGAGACGACCGCCAGCGTGTCGAGGAAGTCCGTCGTGCTCCCGCCGGCGCCGAACCCGGCGTCACCCGCGACGGCGCGGAGCTGCCCGAGGTTGGTCTCGACGCCGGCGACCCGCGTCGCGGCCAGCGCGGTGCGCAGGTTGGCGACAGCGGTCGCGCGGTCACGACCGGTGACGACGAGCTTGGCGAGCAGTGGGTCGTAGTAGGGCGTGACCTCGGTGCCGCGCCCGATCCACGTGTCGCAGCGCACGCCCTCGGGGAACACGACATCAGTGAGCTCGCCCGTGCTCGGGCGGTGGTCGCTCGCCGGGTCCTCGGCGTACAGCCGCACCTCGATCGCGTGGCCGGCCGGCGGCGGCACCAGCCCGTCGAGGACGGGCTCGCCCGCGGCCTCCCGCACCATCCACTCGACGAGGTCGACGCCCGTGACCGCCTCGGTGACGCCGTGCTCCACCTGCAGGCGCGTGTTCACCTCGAGGAACGACGGCTCGCCCCGGCCGGTGTCGAGCACGAACTCGACCGTACCGGCCGAGCGGTACCCGACCGCGCGGCCCAGCCGCACCGCAGCCGCCGCGAGCTCGGTCCGCAACCGGTCGTCGAGCCCGGGCGCCGGCGCCTCCTCCACCACCTTCTGGTGGCGCCGCTGGATCGAGCAGTCGCGCTCGCCCAGCGCGACGACGTCGTCGCCGTCGCCGAAGATCTGGACCTCGAGGTGGCGGGCGTGCGCGACGTACCGCTCGAGGAGCACGCCGCCCTGTCCGAAGTTCGTGCGACCGAGCCGCTCGGAAGCCGCGAACGCGTCGGCCAGCTCCGTCTCGTTCGTGCACACGCGCAGGCCGATCCCGCCACCACCGGCGGTGCTCTTCAGCATCACGGGAAAGCCGATCCGGTCTGCGGCGGCCCGGGCCTCGTCGAGATCGGCGAGCAGGCCGGTGCCCGGCAGCAGCGGCACGCCGTGCTCCGCCGCCAGGGCCCGGGCCGTGTGCTTGGTGCCGAACGTGCGGAGCTGCTCGGGGGTCGGCCCGATGAACGTGATCCCGGCGGCGGCGCACGCCTCGGCGAAGTCGGCATTCTCGCTCAGGAACCCGTAGCCCGGATGCACGGCGTCGACGCCGCGCCGCACGGCTTCCTGCACGATGCGTCCGCCCGCGAGGTAGGTCTTGGCCGGCGCGTCGCCGGGGAGTCCGATCGCCTCGTCGGCGAGATCGACGGCGGGCGTGAGACAGTCGGCGTCCGAGTGCAGCGCGACCGACGCCACCCCCATGCGCCGGAGCGTTCGCAGGATTCGGACCGCGATCTCCCCGCGGTTCGCGACGAGGACCTTCTCGAACACTCAGCTCATTCCGCGGGCCACACCAGGAGGCGGATTGGGGTCGGGTTCCAGCCGTTGCACGGGTTGTTGAGCTGCGGGCAGTTCGAGATGACGACGAGCGTGGACCGCTCGGCGCGCAGCTCGACGTACGCGCCCGGCCGTGAGATCCCGTCGACGATGTCGAGGTGCCCGTCCGGCGTGACCGGGACGTTCATGAAGAAGTTGATGTTCGGGACGATGTCGCGCTTGCCCATTCCCAGTGGCGCGAGCGCGTGCAGGAAGTTGTCACGGCAGTTGTGCATGGGCCGGGTGTGGTGCCCGAAGCGGCAGGTGTTGCTCTCGGCGCTGCATGCCCCGCCCGACGTGTCGTGGCGTCCGCACGTGTCGCCGACGATCGTCGCCAGCACGTTGCCCTCGCTCGACAGCAGCTGGGACCCGATGGTGAGGAAGATGTTGCCCTGGGCCCGGATCGTGTCGGCCGCGCTATAGCGGTCCTCGTGGTCCTCGGCGTCGTAGAGGAGCGTGTCGACGGCCTGGTTGCCCTCGAGGTCGACGATCCGCAACACCTCACCCGGCGCGAGTACGTGCATCCACGGCTCACCGGGCCCGACGACGTCGTCGCGACGGGCCCGGGCGACGTCCCGCGGGGTCTCGGTGAGGGTCACGCCCCCGCTCCCGCCGCGGCGAACACCGCGTCGGTGTTCTCGAAGGCGCGGACCGCCTCGTCGCCGGCGGTGCGGCACGGGTCGTCGGCGGCGGGCGCGGGTCCACGCCACACCGTGACCTGCAGCGGGCCGGGCCGGTACCCGGGCCGGGGGTCGAGCACGTGGGGCGTGGCCGACAGCGCGAGGAGCACGTGCATCTCCGCGCGGAGATCGATGCCGGCGCCCGGAGCCTGCACGCCGTCGAGCCAGACGAGCGAGCCGTCCGGCTCGACCGCGACGCCGGCGAACAGGTTGCACGAGGGCACGAGGTCGCGCCGCCCGAGCCCGTGGCGGCCGAGCGCGGCGACGAAGTTGGCGCGGGCGTTGCGGTGGTAGGCGTTGCGCAGCTCCAGGTAGCGGCCCGGCCCGTATCGCTCGAGGGTGGTGGCGGCGTTGCCGAACCCGGCAAGCGTGTCGTGCCGGGCGGCCGTATCGCCGGTGATCGAGAAGAGGACCCGACCCAGGTCGGAGAACAGCACCCGGCCGGTCGTGAGCAGGATCGTGTTCTGGATCTTCACGGTGTCGGGCGCGTTGTAGCGCTCACTCCGCTCGTCGGCGTTGAAGGCGAGCAGCGATGCCCCGCCCGCACCTTCGACGTCGACGATGCGCACCGTGTCGTCCCGCCGCACGACCCGGGTCCAGTACGCGCCGGGTGCGACGGTCTCCTCCCACACGACCGCCGCTGCGGGGATGACGGGAAGCTCGGGCACGGCGTCGACCGTAGGGACGCGTGGTGTTGCTCACGTTGCCCGCGCATGACGTTTCTGTTTCAGCGTCCCGTGAGCGTGCGGACAGCAGATCCTCACCGAGCCGAAACACAGGCGACGCGACCCGGCAACGCCGGGCCATGATCCTGTCGACGAGATGACGACGGTCTACCGGCTCGGCCCGGACGCCTATCTCGACGACGACTGGTTCCGCCGCGAGCAGGCGCAGCTGGTCGGCACGACCTGGACGCTCGTCGCGTCGACCGACGACTTCGACGAGCCCGGCGACTACGTGACGGCGGTGGTCGGCGACGCCCCGCTCGTCGTCGTGTTCGACGGCGAGCAGCTCCGTGCCTTCCACAACCTGTGTCGGCACCGGGGCATGGTCATGCTCGAGGGTGCCGGCAACGCCGGCGGCCGGATCGCCTGCCTCTACCACCAGTGGCAGTACTCGCTCGACGGCGCGCTCCGCGTCGTGCCGCAGCGGCGGGAACAGTTCCCCGATCTCGATCTCGACGCGTGGCCGTTGCAGCCGGCGGCGCTCGCGGTGTGGGAGGGGATGGTGTTCGTCCACCCCGATCCCGACGCGCCGTCGCTCGCCGAGCACCTCGGTGGCGTGCCGGCCCACATCGGCACCTTCCGGCCGGGCGAGCTCGTCCAGGTGGCGACCGACGTCATCGAGGCCCGCTGCAACTGGAAGCTGTTCGTGGAGAACCACGTCGACGTGTACCACCTGTGGTACCTCCACGAGCGCTCGCTCGGCGACTTCGACCACACCCGCTTCGAGCACACCGCCCTCGACGGGCACTGGGTCAGCTACGAGCCGCTGCGGCCGGCCGCCGAGGCGGACCGGGCGGCGCCGGTGCTGCCGATCCGCCACCTCGAGGGTCGCGACCGCACCGGCATCGGCGCCCACCTGTTGTTCCCGAACCAGATGTTCGCCACCACCCTGGAGTTCTTCGCGTCGTACCGCGCCGTGCCGGTCGCGCCCGACCGGACGCTGATCGACCTGCGCATCCGGGCCGAGCCCGGTGCCGACGGGGCGGCGCTGATGCGATCGGTGCACGCGTTCGTCGACGAGGACATCGCCGCGTGCGAGGACGTCCAGGCGGGGTTGCGCTCGCCGCGCTTCTCGGTCGGGCCCCTGGCCCGCACGCACGAGCACCCGATCACGGTGTTCCACGACCACGTGCTGGCGGCGCTGGGGGCGGCATGACCGCGACCGCAACCGTGGCCGGCCAGGTGCTGGACCCGGCGGCGTACTGGTCGGCCGAGTGGTACGAGCGGGAGCAGACGGAGCTCTTCGCCCGCTGCTGGAACCTCGTGGGGACGGTCGACGACGTCGCCGCGGGTGGCGTGCTCCACGCGACGGTCGCCGGCCGGGCCGTGGTCCTCGGCCGGGACGGGCCCTGGTGGGGCCGGACCGTCCGCGGCGGTGCGCCGGTCGCGGTCGAGGTGTGGGCGGGCATGGTGTTCGTGCACCTCGACCCGGGCGCCGAGCTGCTGCGCGGCTGGCTGCACGACTTCCCCGAGCACATCGGCGGCTACCGCCCCGAGGAGCTCGTCGAGATCGCCCGTGTCCGCTTCGACGTCGCCGCCAACTGGAAGCTGTTCGTGGAGAACCACGTCGACGTGTACCACCTCTGGTACCTGCACGAGCGCTCGCTGGCCGACTACGACCACCCGCGCGCCGCCTACCGCTTCTGCGGTCCGCACTGGGTGTTCTACGAGCCGCCACGCGATGGGCCGATGGCACGCGCCGAGCTCGTGCAGCAGGGCATGCGCGTGATCGCACACATCGACGAGTCGTGGTACGGCTCGGGCGCGCACCTGATCTTCCCCAACGTGCCGATCGCGTCGGGCGCGACGTTCTTCCAGACGTACCAGGCGATCCCGCGCGGGCCGGAGCGTACGACGATCGACCTGCGCATCCGGGCGGAGCCCGGGAGCGACCCGACCGCGTTCGTGCCCCTCACCCGCACCGTCCTCGAGGTGGAGGACGGGCTGGCCTGCGAGCGCATGCAGGCAGGATTGCGCTCGCCCCGCTACGCCGTCGGGCCGTTGGCGCGCTCGCACGAGCTGCCGATCCACCGCTTCCAGGCCGACGTGCTCGCGACGATGGCCGGCGCCGAGCCTGCTCCCGCATGATCCCCGACGAGTTCGTCGGCGTCTGGCGACGCGAGTCGATCGCGATCGGCGACGGGCCGCCGGTGGAACCGTGCGACGTGATCTGGTTGCAGGCGCGGTCCGGGTTCGCCGACCTGCGCCTGCCCCGCACGGACGGCGACGGCGAGGCGATGGCGTTCGCGGGCCGCACCACGTGGGACGCACCTGCGCTCACCTGGCACCACCAGGTGAGCCTGGAACCCCCGTTCACCGATGTCGGCGCGGTGGAGTGGCGGGGCGGCCGGCTCGTCGAGCGGGGTGCGACCGTCGTCGACGGCGAGCCGGCGACGTACGAGGAGGTGTGGGCGCGGATCGCGCCGGCGAACCTGCCGTTGCTCGTCGCCACGCACGACGACGACGCGGGGCGGTGCGACGCCACGCTCGTGCGTGTCGGTGCCCATGCGCTCGTGATGGGCCGCACCCCCGGCGGGTTCGCGGCGCGTCACGACCGCCTCGTCGACGGCGCGTGGACGACGGCCGGGCTGCTCGGCGTCCCTTGGTCGCCGTCGCAAGCTCCGGCTCCTGCTCTGGCGGTCGGCAGAGCCGCCGCGTCCCCGGGCGGCGATCTTCCCGCGATCCCGTGCGTCGACCCGGCGTGGGAGCCCGGTCAGCTGGTGGAGCTGTGCGGAGCGCCGTGGAGGGTGCGGGAGGTCGAAGCGGCCGCGTGAGGCGGGGGCAGCCACCCGCCGAGGGCCGCCTCGAGCTCGGCGGCGACGGCGAGCACGTCGTGGTCGTGTCCGGCCCGCCCGACCACTTGGACGCCGACGGGCAGACCACCGTCCGAGACCCCCGCGGGCACGGACGCGGCCGGCAGGCCGAGCAGGCTCACCGCCCGGCACGGGGCGAGGATCGTCATCGCGTCGACGACGTGGCGGGTGCCGGCGACCTCGAGCTCCACGCACCCGAGCGGGAACGACGGCACCGCCGCGACCGGCAGCAGGAGGATCGGTCGGCTCGCGAGGAACGCGCCGACCTCGGACCGCAACCGGTCGACCTCGACCAGCAGCTCGGCCCGCCTGTCGAGGTCGGGACGCGGGGGCGCGTCCGCGAGGAGGGAGCAGATGCGGGGCGTCAACAGCCGGGTACGACCACCGGCGAGCGCGACCAGATCGGCGTAGTCGTCGGTGGTTCGCAGCTCGCCGAAGAGCGGGTGCGCGCGTTCCAGGCCCGGTGGGGCGACCTCGACAACGTCGTGGCCCCGCTCCACCAGGGCGGTGGCGGCCCGCTCGACCGCGGCGACGAGGTCCGGCGGCACCACGACCGTTCCCTCACCCGCGGCCCACGCGCACGGGAGCGGCGCAGCGGACGCGACGGGTGCGGTCGACGGCCCGCCGAGGACTTCGAGCGCGAGCCGGAGGTCGTCCGCGGTTCGGGCGAGCGGCCCGACGAGGCTGAACCGAGCGCGGGGCGTGCCCGCCGGTGGGCTCGGGCGCTGGCCGCCGGTCGCGATCCGTCCCGGGGTCGGTCGCAGCCCGAACGTCCCGGTGCAGTGGGCGGGGAACCGCACCGACCCGCCGTAGTCGGTGCCGAGACTGAGTGGCGTGAGCCCGCCCGCGACCGCGGCGGCGCAACCGCCGCTCGAGCCGCCAGGCCCGAGGGTGGGATCGAACGGGCTCGTCGTCGCGCCGAACACCGGGTTGGTGGCGCGCGGCTCGAGCGCGAATTCGGGGCAGTTCGTCTTCCCGACGAGGATCGCGCCGGCTGCCCGCAGTGCCGCGACCGCCGTGGCGTCGTGCGCGGGCACGTAGTCGCGGAAGAGCTCGCTGCCGGCCGTCGTCCGGGTGCCGGCCGTATCGAGCACGTCCTTGGCCGTGAACGGCACGCCGTGCAGCGCACCGCGTGATTCGCCCCACGCAAGCACCTCGTCGGCGCGCTCGGCGGCAGCGCGGGCGTCGTCGACGATCGTCACGACCGCGTTTGTCGTTTGCCGGTCGATGCGCCCGAGGTGCGCCTCGACGACCTCGACCGCGGAGACGTCACGACGCCCGATCGCGGTCGCGAGCTCGCGCGCCGACCAGTCGGTGAGCTCGGCGCCGGCCATCGCCGCATTGAACCAGACCAGGGCACTGCACGCGCACGCCGACGCCGCGGTCACCGGCCACATTCCCGACAGCATCCGCACAGAACTGCGGCACCTCTCGTTTATGCCCCGTTGTCGCGCAAGCGCTGCCTGCGAAATGTTGCGTCCATACGTTCGGCACCGATGCCGATGCGCCGCTGGTCCGATGCCGCCTGGCCCGACCTGCGGGATCTCGCGGAGCGGGGTGATGGCGAGGTCGGGCTCGTGCCGGTCGGCGCGACCGAGCAGCACGGGCCGCACCTCCCGACAGGCACCGACACGATCGTGGCCGTCGCGCTCTGCGAGGCCGTCTCCGAAACGACGGGCGCGCCGGTGCTGCCGGCCATCCCGGTGGCGTGCAGCTACGGCCACGGCACCCGCCTGCCCGGCACGCTGTCCTTGTCGCCCGAGCTCCTCGCGGCGGTGGCGCGGCAGTACGCCGAGTGGGCGGCGGTCTCGGGTCTGACCCGCCTGCTGTTCGTGAACTCGCACTTCGGCAACTCCGCGTCGTTGAACGTCGCCACCGACCACC
>WUUC01220649.1_pt1 | contig 11827 bp, 11 predicted proteins | sample 6278441 | NCBI WGS metagenome assembly WUUC01 (sample SAMN13675441, study PRJNA597444) | soil metagenome | isolation source: soil | place: USA: Washington | collected 2017-10 | reverse complement strand
CCGGGGGGCCGAGGTGGTGGCGATCGATCACATCGCGCCGCACCACACCGGCTTCGAGACCGCGAAGACCGTCTATGGGTCCAAGGTGGAGTTCGTCCAGGCGAACGTCTACGACATCACCCCGGCGCGGTTCGGCACCTTCGACGTGGTCCTGTTCCTCGGCGTCCTCTACCACCTGCGGCATCCGTTGCTGGCTCTCGACCAGTTGCGGAGCGTCTGCCGGGAGCTCCTGATCGTGGAGTCGCTGGTCTGCGATGCGCGCGTCTTCACCGGCATGGAGACCGGCCAGCCGCTCGCCGAGCTGGGCCCCGGCCTGGTCGACATCCCGATCGCGCAGTTCCTCCCCATGGACGTCTACCACCGGGACCACTCGAACATCTGGTCGCCCAACGTGGCCTGCCTGCACGCGATGGTCGAGGACGCGCAGTTCACGGCCGACAAGCCGAAGACCTGGGGCGACCGCGCCCTGGTGCATGCCCGCCCGAAGCAGGATGCGCGCGCGACCTGGCGCGCGGTCTCGGACAGCGGGCTGGTGCCGTGAGGCTCACCGGCTGACCGCCACGCCCCAGGGTCCCTGCCCCACCGGGATCGTACCGATCACTTTCAGGATGGTCGTGTCGATCACCGAGACGTCGCCGCTCAGGCCGTTGGCCGTGTAGAGCTTGCGGCCGTTGGGGGTGAGGGCGAGCCCCCAGGGGCGGCGTCCGACGGGGATCTCCCGGAACACCTTCAGCTTCTTGGCGTCGATCACCGAGATGCTGTTGCCGTGGCCGTTCGCCACGTAGACCCAGCGGCCGTCCGGCGAGACGACCACTCCCACGGGTTTGGAGCGCGGTCCGAGATCGATCACGTCGATCACCTCGTGGCGCGCCGTGTCGACGACCGAGACGGTGCCACCGATCTCGGCGGTGACCCAGGCGCGCTTGCCGTCCGGCGAGAAGGCGGCGGCGCGCGGCCGGGGGTCGACCAGGAAGCTGGAGACCACCTTGTTGCTCCGCGTATCGATCACCGAGACCGTATTGCTGGTCTCGGCGGTGACGTAGACCCAGCGCCCGTCCGGGCTGATCGCCACCCCCTCGGGCTCCACTCCCACGATCAACGTCGCCTCGACCTTCTTCTTCCCCAGGTGGGTCACGCTGGCGGTCCCCGCATCCTCGTTGGCGACGTACAGGCGGCCATCGAGGCCGACGGCGAACTGCTCGGGGTCGCTCCCGCCGTCGTAATGGGCGGTCACCTTCCGCTTCGCCACGTCGATGGCGAGGATGGCGTCGATCGCGTTCTGCCTGCGGAATTCCGGATCGCAGCGGGCCACGAAGACGGTCCTGCCGTCGGCGCTCAGCTGGATGCCGCGCGGCCTGCCGCCGGTCTTCAGATGGACGAGCGCCTTGTCGGTGGCCACGTCGATGACGGTGACCGTGCCGGAGTGCTCGTTGGTGACGTAGGCGAAGGGCGCGGCCCCGGCCGGCCGTGTCATGAGACCAGTGGCCAGGGTCAGGACCAGCATCAGCGCGGATCTCCTCATCCTTCGTTCTCCTCCTTCGGAGACAGCTCGGTCAGGACGCGCTCCCCCGCCACCACGTAGAGCGGCTGGCGAAGGACGTGGTCGTCGGGCCGGAAGCGCAGGCGGACCCCCTTGTGGCCATCGAAGCCGGAGGTCCCGATCCGTTCGACGGCGTTGCGCAGCGCCGTCTCGGCGGCGGCCTTGACCGCGAACCAGGAGGCCCAGGCGAGCGAGTCCATGGGGCTCCCGAAGCGCTCCCGGTAGCGCTGGTTGAGCTGCGTGGCGCCGAACCGTTCGAGCGACGGATGCCAGTCTTCGATCCGCGCCTCACCGGGCGGGGCCCCCTCCCCGGCCTTCCAGCGGGCCAGCGTTTCGCGGCGGTCGCGCGGGCTCGACGAGACGTGGAAGACGTGGGTCCGCACGGGCTCGTCCTCCGCCAGATCGCCGGGCGCGCGGGTGGTGAGCAGGGGAATGCGGCGGGCCACGGCCAGCTCCCCGAGCGCGGCGCGGCCGGGGGCATCCAGGGCGGAGACGAGCGCCACCGCACCAGCCTCCACCAGGGCGGCGGCCTCGCGGGTGGCGGCCGCGGCATCGCCGGCATCAGTCACCTCGCGGACCCGCAGCTCGAAACGGGCACCGAGCAGCTCCGCGGCGCGTACCGATTCCTCGGCGCCCAGGAGGGCTCCACGGGCGGCGGAGCCCTCTCCAGGGGGACGGAGATGACCGATCAGGATCAGGCGGGGCTCGGCGGCCCGGGCGAGGCTGCGGCTCGTGGCCAGCCCGGCCAGGACTGAGGTCCAAAGGAACTGCCGGCGGGTGATCGTCATCGCAGTGTGTACAGATACGCCGCGATATGCCGCGCCTCCGGGTCGCTCACCCCCACGTTGGGCATCGCGGTCCCCGGCTCCACGCTTTGCGGATCGGTGATCCAACGGATCAGGTTTTCGGGGGTGTTCGGGAGCTGGCCGGCGAGATAGGTCCGCTGGCCGATGCCGTCGAGCGATGGTCCGATGGTCGCGCGGGCCCCTTCGATCCCCGAAATCGTATGGCAGGCCGAGCAGCCGTATTTCTTGATCAGGACCACCCCGTGGTCGGGATTGCCCCCGGTCATCCGCGCGGCCTCTTCCTTCACCTGGTCCCCACATCCGGAAAGAGCCGCGACGAACAGCACGATGGCTGCCGTGGCGAACCCGATTCTCTTGCGTTCAGACACGGTCTCCTCCTCCAGCCCAGGCCTTGCGGACCCGTTCCGTCTCTCCAAGCAGGGCACGCCGCTCCGCCTCACCGAGCCAGGCCGCGAACAGCGCGATCCCGAGGGCGGCGAAGACCGCGCCGGCCGGGACCCACATGATCAGCCCGGCGAGCTGCTGGTCCTCCAGGGGGCTCAGCCCCCAGACGGACGTCCGTTCCGCGTAGATGGGATACCACACTCGGCCGGCGAATGTGAGGAGGGCTCCCAGAATGCCACTGTGCAGCGAGGTCGCGAACACGTAGAAGACCGCGACGCCGTAGCCGATCCGGCCATACCGCCCGTGGATCAGCGTCCACCAGAACAGGGCGGCGGAACCGACGAAGCTCAGGTGCTGCAGCAGGTGGGCTCCGTCGCCGCGCAGCGCCGCCTCGTGCAGGCTCGGCACGTGCCAGATCCAGAGGGCGATGCCGTGCAGGAGGAAGACCGCGAGCGGGCCGGTGATCCCCCGCCAGACCGCCGCCACCGGCCGCGCCGACACCCACTCCCCCACCCGGACGCGTGCCCTTGGTGGCAGAGCCCAGAGGAAGGCGACCAGCGGGCGGCCGAGAACGAGGAGCGGCACCGCGACCAGCATCAGCAGCTCGTGCTGTGCCATGTGCGCGGAGAACAGGGTCTCCCCCAGAGGGTGCAGCGGCGAGGCCACGGCGAGGGCCAGGATCAGCCACCCGGCGCCGAAGCAGGCCGCCTCCCGGCCACGGATCCCCTTGCGCCCCCGCGCGCTGCGCCAGAGCTCCGCCAGCCCGCGGGCGTAAAGCCAGGAGGACAGCCCGAGCGCGAAGACGGCCAGGGGGTCGAGCGCGGCGGGGAGGGAGATCAGCGCTGACATGCTCCCACCCACCAGACCGGCAGGTCCATGGCGAAGATGACCAGAATGAAGAAGAGGCTCAGCACCAGCCCACCCAGGGACACGAAGCGCGGTCCGGCGACGCGGGCATCCCCCTCCAGGGTGGAGCCCGAGGTCAGGCGGCTCCAGGTCATCCAGGCGATGGCCGCTCCCGTGGCCGCCAGGAGGAGACAGGCCAGGCTCACCAGGTGGAGGATCCACTGCTGGCCGTTCCGGCAGAAGGTCTCGGTCAGCGAATAATTGACCTGAAGCTGCAGCGTCCAGGCGATCGGGGCCAGGAACATCCCGGCCGCCAGAGCCTGGCTCCGCCGCCGCTCCGAAACGGACTTCATCGAAGCAACCTCATCGAAAGACGCCAGGGTCGAGATACATCACGACGTACAACGCCACCCACCAGCCGACCACCCAGTACCAATAAAAGGCGTTCAATTGGACGTCGAGCAGATGCTTCTCCTCCACCGGCCCCTTGAACATCAGGGCGAGGAACAGAAGGTTCTCGATGTTGGCCGTCAGGAGATGGATCGCATGCATACCGATCAGCGTCCAGACGATCGATCCGTAGGCGTGATGGTCCCACCGGAACGGGAGCTCCGACATCTCCCCGGCGCGCAACGCGAGGGCCAGCAGGCTCAAGAACGTGGTGACGATCAGCCAGAAGCGCATGCCGCGGAGGCTGCGGTGCTCGGCCCTCTTCTCCACCATCCACATCGGCACGACGCTCACCAGGAGGACCACCAGCCCGGCGGTCCCCCAACCCAGCGGCGGCGGGAAGCTCGGCGGCCAGAGCGACTCGTTGCCACGCAGGTAGTAGTAGGTCGCCACCAGGAGCGCGAACACGGTGGTCTCGATGGCGATCGCACCGGTGGCGCCCCACCAGAGCGGCGCGCGATGCCCGAAGACGGTGGTCGGCAGCTCCGAGACGTCGATCCGCGGCCTTGGTGGGACGGGCGTCATGGCTGCTCCTCCAGCTTCTCGCGGTCCATGTCACCCCGCGGCCAGAACCAGCCGATCAGGGTGATCGCCAGCAGGATCAACCCCACCGGGATGGCCCAGGGGTTGAAGATGACGCCGATGAAGGTGACTCCGGTCGCCAGGGCGACCAGCAGCGGCCAGAGGCTCGGACCGGGGAGGACGTCGCGGTGGTCCGGCTCCGCGTCGAGCAGGCGGGTGACCAGGACCTCGCGCCGATCGTCGCGCAGCCCCACGATCACCGGCTGGTCCGGCCCCTGCTCCCACATCTGCGAGCGCCCGCGCACAGTCGGCGGGTGGAGGAAGTTGTAGCTCGGGGGCGGCGAGGTGGTCGCCCACTCCAGGCTTTCCCCGCCCCAGGGGTCCTCCGGAGCCAGCGCACCCCGGCGGTAGCTGACGATCGCGTTGATCAGATAGATCAGCAGCCCGGCCGCCATCAGGCTCGCCCCCAGCGTGGCGAGCAGGTTCAGATCGCCCCAGCCGGTCTCGGCCCTGTAGGTGTAGATCCGCCGCGGCATCCCCTGGAACCCGAGCTGATGCATCGGGAAAAAGGTGAGGTTGAAGCCCAGAAAAGAGATCCAGAAGCTCCACTTCCCCAGGCGTTCCGACGGCATGCGGCCCGTGATCTTCGGGAACCAGTAGAACATCGCGCCGAGCAGCGGGAAGACCGCGCCTCCGATCAGCACATAGTGGAAATGGGCCACCACGAAAAACGTATCGTGCACCTGAAGGTCGAGCGGCACCGAGGCGAGCATCACTCCGGTCAGCCCTCCGGCCACGAAGATGAAGAAAAAACCGAGGACGAACAGCAGCGGCGTCTGGAGGCGCGGCCGGCCGGACCAGAGCGTGGCGATCCAGCAGAAGATCTGCACCCCGCTGGGAATCGCGATCATCATGCTCGCCGCCGTGAAGAAGCTCTGGCCGAGTTGCGGCAGGCCGGTGGTGAACATGTGGTGGACCCAGAGGCCGAAGCCGATGAACCCGGTCGCGACCAGGGAGAGCACCATCGGCAGATATCCGAAGACCGGGCGCCTCGTGAAGGTGGCGATGATCGCGGACACCATCCCGAGAGCCGGAATGAAGATGATGTAGACCTCCGGATGGCCGAAAAACCAGAACATGTGCTGCCAGAGGAGCGCGTCCCCCCCTTCGGCCGGATTGAAGAACTGGGTGGCGACCAGACGGTCCATGGCGAGCAGGCTGCTCGCCACCATCACGGCGGGCATCGCGAACACCACCATGAACGACTGCACCAGGATCGCCCAGACGAACAGGGGCATGCGGGAGAGCGACATGCCAGGAGCGCGGAACTTGAAGATCGTCGCGATCTGATTGACCGCGACCGCGAGGCCCGCCAGCTCGGTGAACGTGATCATCTGCGCCCAGACGTCCACCCGCTTGCCCGGCGAGTACTGCGGCCCGGCGAGCGGCACGTAGCTGAACCATCCGGCGTCGGGCCCCGTGTTGAAGATGAATCCCGCATAGAGCAGCAGGCCACCGATCAGGTAGACGTAATAGGAATAGGCGTTGAGGCGCGGGAACGCCATGTTGCGGGTGCCGATCATCAGCGGCACGATCAGGACTCCGACCGCCTCCATGACCGGCACGGCGAACAGGAACATCATGGTGCTGCCGTGCATCGTGAAGATCTGGTTGTAGAGATCCGGACCGACGAGATGGTTTTCCGGACGCGCGAGCTGCAGGCGCATCACGAAGGCTTCGAGGCCGCCCAGGACGAAGAAAAAGAAGGCGGTGAAGATGTAGCGGTTGGCGATCTTCTTGTGGTCGACCTCGGCAAGCCAGCCGATCAGACCGGGGTGGGAGCGCCAGGTTTCGTGCAGGTTGCGCGCTTCGTTCTCGTCCGGATCGATCAGCGGATCGTAACGGTCGGCCACGCTCATCGCAGGGTCTCCAGGTATTCGAGCAATGCCAGCAGGTCCTCGGATTCCATGGCGATCGGCGGCATCTTGTTGCCGGGCTTCACGTTCTGCGGGTCCAGGATCCAGCCTCCGAGATGTCCGCGGGTGTTCGGCAGGGTCCCCGCGGCGAGGGTGCGCCGGCTGGCCAGGTGGCTCAGGTCGGGGGCCGTCTTCCCTCCGGCCGGCGTCCCCGCGACGGTGTGGCAGGTCGGGCAGGGCAGGGAGAGGAAGACCTCCTGCCCCCGGCGCGCCAGCGGCGTCCTCGGCGGCGGGGCGGGGCGGAGCTGGGCCGCGGTCCAGGCCTGGAATTGCTCCGGCGATTCGGCCACCACCTCCAGACCCATGTTGGCGTGCTGGTGGCCGCAGAACTCGGCGCACTGGCCGCGCCAGACGCCGGGGCGGTCGGCGCGCAGCCAGATCTCCGACGGATGACCGGGGATCAGGTCGCGCTTGCCGTGCAGGTTCGGCACCCAGAAGCTGTGGATCACGTCGCTGGAACGGGTCACGATGTGGACCGGCCGCCCGACCGGGATATGGATCTCGTTGGCGGTGGTGAAGCTCCGGCTCGGCACCGGATCGTCGTATCTCACCTCCCACCACCACTGGTGACCGATCACCTCGAGCTTCAGAGCGCCGGCCGGCGACGGGCTGCCCACCGCGCTGCCGGTGGCGACGCTGACCACCAGCAGCCCGAGGAGGATCACGGCCGAGAGGGCGGTCGCCCCCGCGACCACCCGCGCCATCCGGCGCTCGCCTCCAGGCCTGACATCATCATCGGACCGGTTCCGGCGGCGGAAGACGGCGGCCAGCAGGGATCCAATCACCAGCACGAAGACCGCCGCGCAGACCCAGAAGAAGATCCACCAGAGGTCCTCGATCCGCGCCGCCTGGACGCCGGCGGCATCGAGCGCAGACAGCCCCTTCATCGGTGCTCCGCCGGGGCGCGGAGCGGCGGGTCCGGATAATTCGGGACCCCCTCGTCCTTCCCACGCATGTGATCAGGCCGGCCGGGCAGGGCCGACTGGTGCGGCAGGCCGCCCAGCGAACGCACATAGGCGACCAGCTTCCAGACCTGATCGTCGGTGAGCTTGCCGCGGAACGAAGGCATGCCGTTGGGACGCCCCTCGACGATCGTCGCGAAGATGTTTTCCGGATCGTCGCCGTAGATCCATCTCTGGTCCATCAGCGCCGGACCGATGCCGCCGCCGCCCTGCGAATGGCAGCCGGAGCAGTTGAACCAGTTGTAGAGCTGCTGCCCTTCCGAGATCCCCCAGGCGTTGCCGGCGTAGGGGTGGGCGGCCTGGCGGTCCGGCGTCGGCGGCCCCGGCTGGAGCTCGCTCAGCCGCTCGCTCCCGAGCCGCGACGTGGCCGCGGGCATCACGCGGAAGGGGCGTTCCTCCCGCTCACAGGCGGCGAGGGACAGGGCGGCGCAGAGGCCGAGGATCATCGCCGGTATCCGATTGATTCTCATCTCAGACCCCTTCCCGGCGCGGGGCGCCGCGCCCGACGCGCGGCACGCCGTAGCGGTCCAGGAGCGCGTCGACGTCCGGCTTCCTGCGGACCAGGATGTCGTCCAGCTTCTGTTGCAGCGCCGTGTCGCCGCGGCGCACTCCCATCGAGATGTCGTAGACGAAGGGCAGGAACGGCAGGTCGATCTGCGGCGAGACCGGGACCATGGCGAGCGGCACCCGCTGCCGGGGGGCGAAATAGCCCGCCAGCGGTCCCCAGACGACCGCCAGGTCGACCTCGCCGTCGGCCACGGCGCGGACGATCCGCGCCGGCGGGCTGTCCTCCCGGTAGTCGCCGTAGACCGTGTAACCGATCAGATTTCCGATCACGCCGCGCTGGGTCAGCGCGTGCGCGGGCGGCGAGTTGGCGTAGTCGTCGCCGATGATCTGGACGCCGATCTTCAGGTCGTGAAGCACCGGATCGTCGAAGGAACGGACGCTCGGCCCGCCATCTTTGCGCGAGAGGAAGACATAGGTGGAGCGATAGTAGGGGCGCGTCACCAGCGCCAGCTCGAAGCTGCTGGGCACTCCCATCACCACGTCGCAGAGCCCGGCGTTGAGCGTGCTGCGGATGAAGCCGCGCCGCTGCGCCCACCAGGTGTAGCGCACGGCCACTTTCATCTCCTGGGCGATCAGATCGGCCAGCTGATTTTCGAACCCCTGGAGCCGCTGGTTGGAAAACGGCAGGTTGTTGGGATCGGCGCAGACCCGCAGCTCGCGCGCCGGCTCTGGAGTCTTTTTCCGGGTCGCTTCGAGCTCTCCGCGGGAACACCCCGCCGCTGCCGCCAGGATCAGCAGCGGGAGGAGCGGCAAGAAGAATCCCTTTCTATTCATGGTCTGTTTACGGCAGCGCGAAGACGTAGAGCATGCCGCCCTTGGTGGTGTGGTCCGGCAGGTCCTTCATCGCGCCCGCGAAACCGAGGGCGGCGGTGGCGTCGCGGGGGTCGAGCTCGCCCGCGACGATGGCGCCGGCCCACCCTCCCACGCCGGAGAGGATGGCGACGTACTGCTTGCCATCGGGGCCGCGGTAGGAGACCGGCTGGCCGATGATCCCGGAGCCGACCTTGAACTTCCACAGCTCTTTGCCGGTCACCGCGTGCAGGGCCTTGAACCAGCCGTCCATGGTGCCGTAGAACACCACGTCGCCGGCGGTGACCAGCGCGCCGCTCCAGGCCGGGAAGTTCTCGCGCACGCTCCAGACCGCCCGCCGCCCCACCGGGTCCCAGGCGGTGAACGCGCCGCGGTTACCGCCCGGGCCGGCGTACATGCGGACGTTGGCGCCGACGAAGGGGGTGCCGGCGATGTAGTTCGCCTCGACCCCCTCGGCGTCCTGGCAGAGGTTGTTGTGCGGCATGTAGAGCAGGCCGGTGCGCGGCGAATAGGCGGACGGCTGCCAGTCCTTGGCCCCCGGGGAGGCGGGGCAGATCTCGCGCACCACCTTCCCCACCTTCATCTCCTTGTCCGGCGCGAGGATCGGACGCCCGCTCTTCAGGTCGACCCCTTTGGTGGAGGTGATGTGGACGAAGGGATCGGCCGACAGCACCTCGCCGGTCACGCGGTCGAGCACGTAGACATAGCCGTTGCGCTCCGGCCGCACCATCACCTTGCGGGGGCGGCCGTTGATCTTCAGATCGAGCAGGACGTTCTCGTTGATCCCGTCGTAGTCGTGGAGGTCGTGCGGGTTCCACTGGTAGAACCAGCGCGCCTCGCCGGTGTCGGGGTCGCGGGCGAAGACGCCGGAGGTCCACTTGTTGTCCCCCTTGCGCTGATCGGGGTTCCAGGGGCCCGGGTTGCCGGTGCCGTAATAGATCAGGTCGAGCTCGGGGTCGTAGGAGATCCACCCCCAGACCGTGCCGCCGCCGATCTTCCAGGCCTCGGGCGGCCAGGTGCGAACTCCCAGGTCCTTGCCGCGGTCCTGCGCGTAGAACGGCTTGAAGGCGGGGCCGATCAGCACGTCCTCGTCCGGTCCCGTGCTGTAGGCCCGCCAGGCGACGCGGCCGGAACCGGTGTCGATGGCGGTCAGCCAACCCCGCACGCCGAACTCGCCGCCGCTGTTGCCGACCAGCACCTTGCCCTTGACCACGATCGGGGCCATGGTCATGCTCTCGCCCCGGTTGATCTCCCCGACCTTGGTCTTCCAGATCTCCTGGCCGGTCTCCGCGTCGACGGCGACTGTATGATTGTCCAACGTATTGTAAAAGATACGACCGTCCGCGTAGGCGGCTCCCCGGTTGACCACGTCGCAGCAGGCCACCCCCTGGGCGGAGGCGGAAGGCTCCGGCCGGTAGACCCATTTGACCGGCGCTCCGGCCTGGGTCAGGTCGAGGGCGTAGAGGTAGTTGGGGAACGGGGTGACGATGTACATCGTGCTCCCGACGATCAGCGGCGCCGCTTCGTGGCCGCGGTCGAGGCCGGTAGAGAACGTCCAGGCCGCCTTGAGTTGGGCGACGTTGCCGGTGTTGATCTGCTCGAGCCCGCTGAATCGGGTGTTGGCGTAGTCCTTGGCGGCCATCAGCCACTGGCCGTCCTCGGCCTGCCGGCTGGCGATGGTGGGCGGAGCCCCCCCCGCGGACCTCTGGCCCGTGGGCTCGGCCGGCCGCACCGCCTCCGAGCGTTCCCGCGTCTTGCAGGCGGCGCAGGTCAGCAGGAGGATCACGAGTCCCAGTGCCCAGGTGCTTCTGACGATTCTCTCCATCCATGTCCTCTCTACCGGGATGCGGTTCCCGATCCCGGGCTGCATTCCTCTGCACCGGTCACTCGGCTCCAGTCCTCGGCTCTGCATCCGAGAAAAAGTCAGCAACATACCTTCTCATCGAAAGCAAGTCCCGGACCAGCGGTGCGATCCTGTCACGCTCCTGTCACGGAAGACCGCGGAGCGGGCACTCGCGATCGCCGGATCTCAGGCGGAGAGCCTCCGTCACCGCTGTGACCCGCCGGTTCCTGGGGGTCGCGCTGCTTCTCGGCTTCACCCTGCTCGCCGCCTACGACGCGGTCCTCCGCGGGCGGTACTTCCTCGGCCGCGGCATGCCCGCCGACCTGCGCAAGAGCACCGACGCATTCCGGGAGGCCGTGGCCTTCGATCCGGCCTCGGCGCCGGCCTGGGCCGGTCTGGCGGAAGCTTTGCATTTGCAAACAATCTTCGGGATCGTGCCCTCGCGGGCCGCTTCCGGCCTGGCTGCGTTGCCCTCGGATCCGGCCGTGGCGCTGCGAGGGATCGCTAAATGGCGTTTGGAGCACCTGAAGAGTAGGGAGGGGTCTGCCCACGTCTCGCCCTATACCCTGGCCGCCCTTCATGCCGACCTCGGCGACCAGGAGAGCCCCCTCGCCGAGCTGGCATGGGCGCTCGAGGAACGGGACCCCATGCTCGTGTCCGCGGAGATGGATCCGGCGTTCGACCCGGTACGGTCGGCCCCCCGGTTCCTGTCGATCATCGAGCAGGTGGGAGGACCGGCTTCCCGGAGACGTTATGAACCGAGCCTTTCGAGCGGGCCTGATGCTGATGTTCCTGTCCTGCGTGGGCTGCGACCAGGCGACCAAGATCCTGGCCAAGGCCCATCTTCCGTCGCGCCCGCCGTACATGCTGCTCAACGGCACGGTCCGCATCCAATACGCGGAGAACACCGGCGCGTTCCTCAGCCTGGGGGCCGAGCTTCCGGAAGAGGCGCGCTTCTTCCTCTTCGTCATTCTGGTCGGATCGATCCTGGCCGCCGGCCTCGCCTTCGCTTTCTACTCACGGAAGCTCGGACTGGCGCAGAAGGCGGGGCTGATCCTGGCGGTGGGAGGGGGGATCGGGAACCTGATCGACCGCATCGCCCATGGGGCCGTGGTCGACTT
>WUUC01060109.1_pt1 | contig 11827 bp, 9 predicted proteins | sample 6278441 | NCBI WGS metagenome assembly WUUC01 (sample SAMN13675441, study PRJNA597444) | soil metagenome | isolation source: soil | place: USA: Washington | collected 2017-10 | reverse complement strand
CGCCGGATCGGCGGGTTCCAACCGCGCCGGAGCGGCACCATGACGCGACCGGCGCCCAACTTCCGCGAGTGCATGGGTCAGTTCCCGACAGGTGTCACAGTCGTGACCGTGCATTCGGCCGGCGCCCGGTACGGGGTGACGATCGGCTCGTTCACTTCGGTGTCGTTGAACCCGCCGCTGGTGATGATTTCGCTCAACCGCGCCAACCGCAGCAGTCGGCGGTTGGCCGGCGCCGCGTTCGGGGTGAACGTTCTCGCCGGCGACCAGCGCGATCTGGCGCTGCACTTCGCGGGCCGGGAGCGCATGCCACCCGAGCGGGTTCCGTGGCTCGACGACGCCGACCGCCTGCGCCTGGGCGGCTGCACGGCGTACTTGTTCTGCACTCCGTGGGCGGCGTACGACGGCGGCGACCACGTGCTGTACGTCGGCCAGGTGCACCACTTTGACATCTACGGCGGTGAGCCGCTGGTGTTCCATCGATCGATGTTCCGGGAGCTCGTTCGGACGCCGGTACCGCCGACGTGGATCGGGTCGCTCGACGGCCCGGACGGATGGCGGATGAGCGCGGCGGCCGCCACGTAACCAGCGGACAAGGGACGGACATGGCAACCAAGAACAAGCAGTTGGCCGAGCCAACCACCACGCGCGATGGTCAGGACCCGGACGCGACCGCGCCGGTGACGCGTCCAATGACCGGTGCCGAGTACCTGGAGAGCCTGCGCGACGACCGCGAGGTCTACGTGTACGGCGAGCGGGTGCGCGACGTGACGAAACATCCGGCGTTCCGCAACGCCGCACTGATGACCGCACGGCTCTACGACGCGCTCCACGACCCCGACCGGCGTGACGTCCTCACGACCCGTACCGACACCGGCAGCAACGGATACACGCACAAATTCTTCCGGACCCCGCGCACCGTACAGGAGCTTGTCGAAGACCGAGAGGCAATCGCCGAGTGGGCGCGGCTGACGTACGGCTGGATGGGGCGCAGCCCCGACTACAAGGCGGCGTTCCTCGGTACGCTCGGCGCCAACGCCGACTTCTACGCGCCGTACCAGGAGAACGCGCGGCGCTGGTACCGGGAGTCGCAGGAGAAAGTGCTGTACTGGAACCACGCGATCATCCACCCGCCGGTCGATCGGCACCGATCCGCCGAGGAGGTCGAGGACGTCTTCGTCCACGTGGAGAAGGAGACCGACAGCGGTCTGATCGTCAGCGGCGCCAAAGTCGTAGCGACAGGTTCGGCGATCACACACTTCAACTTCATTTCGCACTACGGCCTGCCGTTGAAGAAGCGGGAGTTCGCGATCGTCGCCACCGTGCCGATGACGGCGCCAGGCCTGAAGCTGCTGTGTCGCCCCTCGTACGGCGCGGCGGCAGCGATGATGGGCAGCCCGTTCGACTATCCACTGTCGAGCCGGCTCGACGAGAACGACACCATCTTCGTCCTCGACAAGGTCTTCATTCCGTGGGAGAACGTCTTTCTGTACGGCGACGCGGAGCAGGTGAACAGCTTTGCGCCGAAGTCGGGTTTCCTGGAGCGCCTGACGTTCCAGGGCTGCATCAGGCTCGCCGTAAAGATCGACTTCATCGCCGGGTTGCTGCTCAAGGCCGTCGAGATGACCGGCACCCGCGACTTCCGCGGCGTCCAAGCACGTGTCGGTGAGGTGCTCGCATGGCGCAACATGTTCTGGGCGCTGACCGACGCGGCCGCGCGCAACCCACAGGAATGGCGCGACGGCGCGCTGCTGCCCCGCCTGGACTATGGCATGGCGTACCGCTGGTTTATGACGATCGGGTACCCGCGAATCAAGGAGATCGTCGAGCAGGACGTCGCGAGCGCGCTGATCTACGTCAGTTCCAGCGCGGACGACTTCAAGAACCCGCAGATCCGGCCGTATCTCGACAAGTACGTTCGGGGCTCGCATGGCCACGACTCGGTGAGCCGGGTCAAGCTGATGAAGCTGCTCTGGGACGCGGTTGGCACGGAGTTCGGCGGCCGGCACGAGCTGTACGAGCGGAACTTCTCCGGCAACCACGAGGCGGTCCGCACGGACATCCTCATGGTCCAGGAGGCGACCGGCCAAACCGAGCAGTACAGGGGCTTCGCCGAGCAGTGCCTCAACGAGTACGACCTGGATGGCTGGACCGTGCCCGACCTTGACTCGTTCGAGAGTCTGCGGGCGGCCCGAAAGGCCGCGTTCAACGGTCACTGATCGCGCGGTCGATCGTCCGACCCGGCCGCACCGGGCCGGACGATCACGCCGGACTGTCGGCTCCGCCGAGCTCGGCCCGCAGCAGACCCTCCACACGCACCTGTAGCGCCACCGCCTGAACATCCGCCGGCAGCAGCTCGCGACCGGGTGCGGGCCGCTCCGCGCGGGCCAGCGCACGCGCCACAACATCGTCGAACGCCTTGTCGGTGATCAGCTCGGCATGCGGGTACAGGTCGCGCAGCTGCTCGAACAGGCCGTCGTCGTCCTCGCCGAGTAGCATGGCGCAGACGCCGCGATCGGTCGCCGCGACCAGGATCGGGCCGGCTGAACACCGGCTCACGCAGTACCGGATGACCGCGCCGCGACCGCCCGAGCGGAACAGTGTCGGCGTCATACCGAGGATCGCGGTGACGGCTGCATAGAAGTGACCGTTGGAGTTGAAGCCGGAACTGTAGATGGCGTCGGAGACCGTCTCCGTGCGCGACAGCTCCCAGCGGACCCGGTGGGCGCGCCGTACGGTGCGATACGTGTACGGCGTCACGCCGGTGAGCGCCCGGAACACCCGATGGAAATGGAACCGGCTGAATCCGGCGGCGTCAGCAAGCTCGGCCAGGCTCGGCGGACGGGCCGATTCCTCGATCATCCGGCACGCCTTCGTGACGGCGTACGCGTAACGCTCATACAGGTTCGGCTCGTCGGGCCGGCAGCGCCGGCAAGGCCGGTACCCGGCGGCCCGCGCTAGCGCCGCGTTGTCGAAGAACACCACGTGCTCACGGCGGGCCGACCGGGCACCGCAGGACGGCGTGCTGTAGACGCCGGTCGTCCGCACCGCGTAGAGGAAGTATCCGTCGGCACACTCGTCCCGGTCGCGTACCGCCGCCCAGCGTCCGTCGTCGTCGGCGTATGCCATGCCCGGGTCAACCCGGTTCACAGCGGACCAGGTCCAACGGTGGCCGAGCCTGCCGATACTGGTTGAGCAGCCGCCGGTCGCGCACCATCTTGCCGTTGGCCGTGCGGGGCAGGTTGCGCAAGATGTGGTACCGCGACGGCGTCGCCTTGGCGTCGAGGAACCGTCGACACCAGGACTGCAACTCGAACTGGTCCAGGTGGACGTCCGTCGCGACGTGTGCCTCCAACGGCTCGGATCCGATCACGATCGCGTCGATGACGTGCTCGTGCGAGCGCAGCACCGATTCGATTGCCAGCAAGTCGACGTGAACATGCGGATGGCCGTCCAGTCGTCCGCGCAACCGCAGCGCGCCGGTTGCCGGGTCGACGCTTACCAGGTCGCTTGTGGACATCCAGCCGCCGAACCACGGCGGATCCTGGTACAGGTACGGCGACTGCGGCACGTGTACCTGCAGCACGCCGTCGACGACCCGGGTACGCACGCCGGCGACCGGTCGGCCGATCGCCAACGGACCGGACCCGCCGGTGAAGTCGGCGGCGACGATGCCGGTCTCGGTGGTGCCGTACGCCTGGCCGATCCGGGTCCCGTGCCGATCGCCGAACGCGTCGAAGATTTCGGGCCACAGCACCTCACCGCCGGAGACGGCGATTCGCAGGCCAGGCAGCGCCAGATCGCCCGCCCGCGCGAGGACTTCAAAGTGCCGCGGGTTGCCGAAGACGACGGTGGCGGCCGCTGTGGCCGCTTTGATCGCCGCCGGTGTCTGCCGACGCGGAAACACGACGGTCGCGCCGACGTCCATCGCGTGCAGCAACCCGGCGATCAGCCCGAATGAGTGTGCCGTGGACTCGAGGACCGCAACGGTGTCACCCCGCCGCGGTGCGCCGTCGACGGTGTGCAGCCGGTCCAGCTCGACCAGCAGCGACTCCGAAGTGCGGCCGACCGCCTTCGGGCGGCCCGTCGTACCGGACGAAAACTGGACCACACAGTGGCTGGTCCGGGCCGGCTCGCCGCCGATCGGTCGTACCGCGACCTCGCACTCGTCGACGAATTCCGCGGGCTGGCGGTTGCCACCGAACGTCAGTAGGTACTGCGGCCGGCATTTCCTCAGCAGAACGTACCGGTCCTCGGCGGCCAACCGCGGTTCGAGCAGCACGACCTGCGCGCCGATCGACCAGAGCGCGAGCAAGGACCACAGTTGCGTGTAGCTCGGTGCGCCATGCAGCGCGACCGTGTTGCCCGCCTGGATGCCGTGGTGGCGCAGCGTGTGCGCCATCCGATCGACCTCTTCGCGCAGCTGCCCGTAACTGACCTCCCGCGCGCTTTGTGCCCACACCGCCTCCGCTGGCCCGTGCTCCAGCAGATCGGCCCCCCACCACGATCTTGCTGTCAACGCTCCTCCCGTCGGCGAGGCGCGGCTGCCCGCGCCGGCTAACCCGGCGTCGCGCACCCGTCCTTGCGGCCCAGGTGACCGCGTCTACGTCTCGACACAAAACTCACCGACCGGCCAACCGACGTGGCGCTTGTCCGTGGCCACGTACCCGAGCAGCTGGTCCCCGGGTTTGAGCTCCGTGACGTTGAACACCGCGCCACCGACGCCGAGCACGCGTACGTGCCAGTCGTCCTGCACGATGAGGTTCACTGGGACGCCTTCCTCAGCGCTGGCCTTGATGCTCAACAGCGGCCGGGACTCCAACTTGATCCGGCCGACCGCTACGCGCCTGGTACGGCCGTCGGCTCCGACTGCGAGCAGCGTGCTGCCTGACTTCAGTTCGCTCAGGTAGTTGGTTCGGTTGTTCTCACCGAGCACGTACGAATGCAACGCTCCCGCGTTCACCCGGAACGGCCGCGTCGGCATGTACGGCAACGGGTGCGTCTCGCTGCAGCAGAGGATGAACCCGTGTGCATACGAACCGACAAGGATGCCCTCGTCCTTGTCCAAGTGCGTACAGGTGTCGACACAGACGCGATCGCCGAGCCCGATGTGCGCCAGCGAGTCAATGGTGATTTTCGTAAGGGATACTTGCGGCGTCGTTCCGCGCAGCATCTCGACGAGCGCAAAGACGTCGTCGGCGTTCTGCGGGCTGATCAGTACGCCGTCGGAGCCCTTTTCCAGTACATCCAGGATGATGCGCGCCTCTTCGAGGTCGTCCGCGTGGCAGATCAGCTGGCCGGAGGCCTGGTCGGCAGCGGCGATAACGATTTCCAGCGGGATCTTCGTCGGGTCGCGGAACTGCACGACCGTGTATTTCATCGCGATGGCGGCGTCGCAGGCGAGCTTCAGCGTGGCATCGTCGACGACGTTGACCAGGGCAGCGAGGTGCTCGTCACCGTTGAACTGACCGCGCAGCGTGGCGAACCGGTCCGGGTCGATCACCTCGTGCAGCACGACCAGTTCGCGGTCGGCTGGCGGCTCGTCCGCATCGCCGCCGACCAGTACCCGTTTGACGGTGTTGGGCAGAGTCGCAAGCGTATTCGTCGTATCGTCGACGATCGCGTCAACGCGCGCGTGCAGCGCCGCGTCGATGACCGCCTCCCGCTGCGCTGCGGGAACCGAACGAAGGTCGATCCAGGCCAGCTTCACAGGGCACCTACCATTCGAAGGTCGCGGGAACGCAGGTCGGCCGGCCCCCGGTCGTGGATGAGCGCGGCCAGCTCGCCGACAACCTGCTTGGGAGCCGCGCTAGTGAACACCCGACGCCCGACGGCCAGCCCGGCGCAGCCCGCGTCGAGCGCGGCGGTGGCCAGGTCGCGTAGATGCTGCTCGGACGATCCGCCGCCAGCGACGACGACGGGAATCGGACAGTCGCGGACCACGTCGGCCATGCGTTCGGCGGGTTCGGCGAGCGCGGTCTTGACGAGATCGGCACCGAGATCGGCGGCGACGTTGACGGCGTGTGCAAGGCGGGCCGGGTCGCGCGGGTCGCCGACCCGCGGGCCGCGGGGGTACATCATCGCGAGCAGCGGCATGCCGGTGCGGTCGCATTCCCGCGCGACCGCGCCGAGATCCGCCAGCTGCGTGGCTTCGGTGTTCGAGCCGACGTTGACATGGACGCTGACCGCGTCGGCACCGAGGCGTACCGCCTCTTCAACGCTGCCGACGAGGACCTTCGCGTTGGTGTCGGGCGCGTGCGCGGTACTCGCGCTGAGGTGGACGACCAGCGCGCACCGGTGGAGCACCTGTGGCGCGATCGTGCGGGCCCGACCCTTGTGCAGGATGATGCCGTCGGCGCCGCCGTCGGCGATGTCGCGCACCAACTGGTTGAACTGCTCGGTGCTGGCTATCGGTCCGTCGGAAACCGAGTGATCCAGTGGTACGAACAGGTATCGTTCGTCAGCTGGCCTGGATAACCGGATCAGGCGCAATGCTTTCCCGGTCAGGGGTGTGCTGGACATGGCATCTCCTCCGGGTCGGTTAGGAGCGGCCGGGGTCTATGGCAGGCACCCGCGCTTCGGCCGTTGGGGCAGGCGCTGCGGTCCGTGGCGTCATGACAACTCTCGCAGCGCCGACTGAAGAATGAAGCGAGAGCGGCTCACTACGCCGGCCCTGCCGGTACGGGTGCACGACGAACCCACCCGCCGTCAACGACCGGCCGGCACGGTGGTTTCGATTACCCGAGCACCATTTCACGGCCGGCGTTGGCGGCCAGCGCAGGCCGTTGGGGCGCCCGTGGCCGGACTGGTTCGGGTGGCGTTTCCAGCGCTGGGTCGCCCTTGAGGATCGCCTCGTGCAGCCGTTGCATGCGTGGCGCAGGTTCCAGACCGAACGACTCACGCAACAACGCCCGCAGACGGTTGAACACCGCGAGCGCGCGGTTCTGCTTGCCGGACCGGTACAGCGCGAGCATGAACTGCGCCTGCATGTTCTCGTGTGTCGGGTGTGTCGAGGTCAGCGCGGCGAGTTCGTCCAGGAGTTGCTCATGCCTGCCCATTCGCAGGTCGGCCTCGATGCGTTGTTCGTGCACGCCGATACGGGTTTCTTCCAGTTCGACGACATGCGTGGCACTCAGCGGGCCGGCCTGTACGTCGGCGAGGACCGGTCCACGCCACAGCCGCAGTGCCTCGGCGAACAGCTCGGAAGCCAGTTCGTCGCGTCCGGCGGCCACCGCGGCGCGGCCGTGTCCGGCTAGGCTCTGGAACTGCGCCCGGTCGAACCGCCCGGCGTCGACGGACAGTTCGTAGCCCTGATTGCGCGTGACGAGCAGGTGGCTCTGGTCGCTGTCCGGCGCGGCCCGCAGGATCTGTCGAACATGCACTACATAGGTCTGCAGCGTCGACATCGCGCTGTTGGGCGGCCGATCGCGCCACAGCTCGGTGATGCAGTCGCTGGCCCGGACCGTACGGTTGGCGTTGAGCATCAACAGGGCCAACAGTTGGCGCGGCTTCGGTGCGGTCGGCACGAGATCCGTTCCGTCGCAGGACAGGATCAGCTGCCCAAGAACACCCGCCTTCATCGATGTCCCCCCTGGCATGATAGCGGTGTGTGGTCAACGGCCTCGGCCCCCGCATCGAATCCTATCCGCGCCGTTGGCAGTCACCAGCCAATTGTGGACCGGTACGCCGTCAGCAGATTCACTGACGGGTAACTACTAAAAGGGTTGCCTCCAGCGGAAGTTCGTAAATCGCTTCCAGGTACAGGCCCCCGCCGGCCAGCAACGTGCGGTACCCCGCGAGTGTGCGTTGTCCACCGCCGGCCATGGTGAGCAGGTGCAGGTCGTATAGCAGCGGCAACTGCGGGGCGGCGGTGGTGACGACGGCCGCCGCGACCCGTTCGACGATGAGCAGGCGGGACGACTCGTGCATCCCGTTCCGAATGGCGGTCAGCAGCCGGCCGCACGCCTCGTCGTCCCAGTCCTGGAGTACGCGGGAGAGCAGGTACACGTCCGCGTCCGGTGGTACCGCGCGGAACATGTCGCCGTCGACGACGTCGAACCGGTCGGTTGGCAACGCCTCCGCCAGCTGCTGCCGCGCGAGCGTGGTGGTCGGTGGCCGGTCCAGCAGTACGCCGTGCGTCGCCGGGCTGGCCTGCAACACTGTACCGAGCAACGCACCCGCGCCGCCGCCCACATCGACGACCGTCGAGCAGCGGGTGAAATCGAACACGTCCGGCACGGCCGCGAAGAAAACATTGCCGGCCGCCATCGCGGCCTGGAATCTGGCCGCCGCGACCGGTGAGCCGCCGAGATGCTCGTGGAGACTCAAGCCGAACGCCTGCGTGAAGCCGGGCTGTCCCGTCGTGATCGCGTGCTGGAACGCGCCCCACGCCCGATGGAATTCCTCGCCGGAGACCAGGACCAGGTCGCGCATCATCCCGGGTACGTCGCGCAGCAGCTCGCCAATACCGGTCAACCGGTACCCGCTGCGGGCGACGCTGTCCCCGGTCACCACGCCCATCGAGGTCATCAACCGCATAAGCCGCTCCAGCCGATCTGGCGTCGTGCCGATCTGCTTGGCGATGTCCTCGACGTCGGCATGCCCGTCCGCGATCAGATCCGCGATGCCGAGAGCGGCCATGGCATGCAGCGCCTGTGCTCGCCACGTACCGGTGATGATGTCGATGATCGCGCGTGCCTCAGCCACCAGTGGGGTACCCACGGCGCTCCCTTCGTTCGTGGCATTGACACTGGCACTGATCGAATCGGACCTCGTCATCCGGGCGCTTACCTCGTCATCCACCGGTGACAGCGACGTCGGCCGTCGCGCCGGCCAGCAACAACACGTTCCGGTGACGTTCCCGCAGGACACGCTTGAGCACCTTGCCCGTCACGCCGACCGGCAGCTCGCTCCGGCCGGCAGCGATCACCAGCGCGCGGATACGGTTCAGCCCGGCCCGATCGAGCGCGTCGTTGCAACGCGCGAGCAGGTCCTCGGCGGACGGCGGATCGGCTTTGCCGAACAGGACGACCGCGATCGGTCGCGAGGTGTCCGGGCGGTCGGGATCGTCGACACCTACGACCGCCGCGTCCAACGCGCCCGTGGTGTTTAGCACCACTTCCTCCAGCGGCAGGCTGTACACAGGGCCGTCCGCCGTCACGATGACGTCCGGCGTGCGGTCGAGGTGGTAGAAGTTGCCGTCCGCATCGCGGCGTACGACGTCACCGGTGAGGAAGTACTCGCCCCGGCGAGAGGTGCGGTTGAGCTCAGGCTCGTTCCAGTACCCCGGTGTCACGCTGGGCGTGCAGACACCGAGGAGGCCGGCTCGCCCGTCGGGCAACCCGTTGCCGGACTCGTCGAGGACGACCGCCTCACGCACGACCGGTACCGGCTTGCCGATCAACCGGCCATAGCGGTTCGTCTCCGGTGTGTGGACACACCTGAACAACACCATGCCCATCTCGGAAGAGCCGAGTCCGTCCACGTACGCCGACCCCGGCACGGTGTGCTGCCGATGGGTGCGACGGCCGAGTGCGACCAGCGGCCTGATGTGGCGCTCGTGCGAGGCGTCCCCCATGCCCATCCAGGTGTGTATGTCACCGGCCGCCGCGGCAAACCCCTCGGGTACCCGCTCCCGAGCCTCAGTCGGCGCGGTCATGTGAGCCGCCAGCTCGGCAAGGCTGAGCGGGAAGCCCAGCACGACCGTCGGCCGGAAGCGAACGATGCCGGCCGCGACACCGGTGCCGGAGGTGTCGTCGATCAGCAGGGTAGGCAGGCCGATCATCAGCGCCAGACTCAAATAACTCAGCCCCGCGGAGTGGCTGTACGGCAGCGCACTGAGCAGCCGGTCCGTACGGCGGGACGGGAACTTCCACAGCCGCTCCCGCTTGCCGATGAAGAAGCCACCGTGCGTGAACGTCGTCGGTTTCGGTGCACCCGTGGTGCCCGACGAGTGCGAGATCATGACGAGGTCGCCGTACCGGTGCCGGTGCGCGCGGCGCGGCCGGGTGGTACCGGTCGGCGGCAACTGCCGGAACTCGTCGTCGGCCACTCGTCGAAATACATCGATGCCGGCCTCGGTGCACGCGGTCAGCCGATCCCCGTCCGCGACCAGCGTCCTGACTTCGCAGCCGCGGAAGTACTGCACTGCCGCGTCGGCCACCAACCGCGGGTTGGCGAGCACGTTGACGGCCCCGATGCTCGTCAGGGCGATGTGGTGGAGTAGCACCTGCAGGCCGTCGGCGACGTAGATGCCGACCCGGCTGCCGGCTCGTACGCCGTGTCCGGAGTACCAGTCCGCGTAGCTGACCGCGCGTGCGCGCAGGTCGGCGAGCGAGTACCGGTCGGGCTCGGCCTGCGCGGTGCGCGCGTGGAACAAGATCGGACGATCGAGGTCGTCGGCGATCGCGCAGGCGTTCCAGAAGAAGTTGCCCGCGCCTAGGTTCCGGTTGAGGGTCAGGCGGAGGCGTTGGGTGATGGACCGGTGTGTGCCGAGCAGGTACATGTATACCTCGCAGTCCATTCATACCGTCATGACGTCATCTGGCGAAACTAGCGACATGCCGTCATCGATGCGCTCTGCTTGTTGCGTCGAAATCGTCCGCGCCAATTGGGCTTGTTGACTAAAGGCTCGCTGGAGGACGCGACGCCGGCACTTGAGCGGCGACCGTTCCGCAGGGTTTACTCGGTGCCCGTACACAAACCGCGCGTCCGTGCCGTGTTCCAATCTCCAGCCCGATGCGCGCTAGGCCGCCCGTGACGTGGCGGCGATTCGTTGACCGCAGCCATCCCGGTAGAAGGGCGAGCGCGATCGTGGACGTTTGGAACGACGTTTCCAGAAGAGGTCTGTTGTTGGGTTCCGCCGGAGCGGCGGGCATCGCGACGCTGCTCGGCACCGGCGGACCCGCAGCCGGCGCACCGATCGCGACCGACGCCGGCCCGATGGCCGTAACGCCGCGCGACAGCCGGTACCTCGACATGGTCAGAGGATTGAACCAGCGCTGGGTCGGCGCACCCGAGGTGGTGTACGTGGTCCGTTCGACGGCGCATGTGGTCGACACGGTGCAGCGCGCCGTGCGTGCCGGAAAGCGGCTGTCGGTACGCAGCGGCGGCCACTGCTTCGAGGACTTCGTGTACCGGCCCGAAGTCCAGGTCGTCGTCGACCTTTCCGAATTCCGTGGCGTCGGCTACGACTCCGAGCGGCGCGCGTTCGTCGTCGAGGCGGGCGCCCGGCTGCTGGACATCTACGAGACGTTGTACCGCATCTGGGGAATCACGATTCCCGCCGGTGTCTGCTACACCGTCGGCGCTGGTGGGCACATCGCCGGCGGCGGCATGGGCATGCTGTGCCGCCGGGATGGGCTGAGCATCGACCACCTGTACGCCGTCGAGGTGGTCACGGTCGACGCGAACGGTGTCGCGCGCGCCGTTGTCGCCACGCGCGAGGAGTCCGACCCGAACCGGGACCTGTGGTGGGCGCACACCGGCGGTGGCGGCGGCAGCTTCGGCATCGTGACGCGGTACTGGTTCCGCACGCCCGGCGCGACCGGCGACGATCCGAGGAAACTGCTGCCCACACCGCCGCGCGAGGTCTTCGTCGCCGCGCCGGCCTGGCCGTGGGCGAAGATGACGCGGGCGGCGTTCACGACGCTGGTGCGCAACTACGCCGATTGGCATGTCGCCAACAGCGCGCCGGGCAACCGGTACGCCGGCCTGTCGGCCCTGATGATCCTGACGCACCGCAGCAACGGCCAGCTCAGTCTCATCGTGCAGGCCGACGCGACGGTCTCCGACGGGCAGCGGCGGATCGAGGAGTTCCTCGAGGCGATCG
>WUUC01037185.1_pt1 | contig 11828 bp, 8 predicted proteins | sample 6278441 | NCBI WGS metagenome assembly WUUC01 (sample SAMN13675441, study PRJNA597444) | soil metagenome | isolation source: soil | place: USA: Washington | collected 2017-10 | reverse complement strand
GCCCGCCTTTCCCAAAAAGTTTCAAGTACAAGGTCCCGAGACGGATTCGTTCGGTTTCGGCGTGACGCAGCCAGGGACCATAGAAGTGGCAGTTGACAGTCAAGGACCGCCGGTAATCGTGACATTGCAGCATCTCGCGTCGCCGGCGACCACACAACAGGGGACCGGACAAATCAGATTAACGCGTCCCGTGACGGCGGAAGAGATCCAAAAGAGTGCATTGTGGTTGGTGAAGATCAGGTTGGTGCAGCCCGGCGCACCAGCGACCGGGACAGTGATGGTCCAGCATCCGCCCGCTGTTTCGGCCGCCGTTCAGGCACAAACAGCGGCCTTGGCCCAACAGGAAGCGGCGCAGCAGCCACGAACCACTGCAGAGGTGGAGGCACAGAGCCGAGTCGAATTTCAGGCATTCAAGGCAAAGTTCGAACAGCAGCAGATGCAGCGGCTGGCCGCAGAGCGGGCGCAAAATCAGGCGCTCATCAACCGCCTGCGAGCGAAATCCGGTGCAATGATCCGTTCGCGCGGGCTCAATCCTTCAATCACGAAGATCAACAGGAACGAAGGTCAGCCCAAAACGCAGGTGATCATCGAAGGAACGGGTTTCGGTCCAGGCGGTGAAGTCGTCTTCCAACTCGGCCCGAACATCACCGGCACGGGAATTGTGGAAGCTTGGGCCGACACGGTCATCGTCGCCAACGTCCCAGATGCGTCTGGTCTGCTGCCCTATCAGGGCACGATCGCAATCAGGGTTGGGCAGGCGCTCAGTAACGCCGTGCCGTTCAAGTTCACACCGATCCAAGAGCCACGGGAAATCCGTTCAACCCAGGGCGACATCTCGATTGCGCAACCGGGCACAGTGATCGCCGGTTCGATCGTAGACAGAGTTGAACACCCCAACACTTCGTTCGGCGGGTTGGCAGGGAACAAGGGCAACGACATCTTCTTTCCCACCCGGCAACTCAGCAATGGCTGGGTCGTGCATGAGATCAAGCTCAAGGTCGATCCCTGCTCGTACCCGGACTGTCGAGGAGCCTATGTCGCCGACAGCAGAGTCGGAACACCGTTGCCATTTTTCAATGTCCGATGGTGGCACGAGGTTTTTGTGGGCTCACGCTATTCATTCACGCTTTGGATCGTCGGACCTCGCGGCGTGCCGGACGGGATTCTGAAAACTGGACCTCTGACGCCCGTCGTGCCGCCGGGGACTCCGGCGCCGACTCAAACCGCGTCAAGCTCACCGCCAGGGGAGAGAACACCGCCGGCTCAGCCACCGTACACTCCGCCTCCATCCTCAACCGGTGCGCCATCAGATACGAAGATCGTTCCGTTGAATCCTGGGACCAACAAGGCCGCTGCCGCTCCGACTCAAAGTCAACCGGCACCCCAAGAGCCGCCACAGATGACGGTCGTGCCGATCAATCCGGCCTTGTTGATTCCACAAGTACAAGCCGCGCCGGGATCGGGGACATCCTCGTCTGGAACGGCAACCGCCAATCAACCGCCAAACGTCACGACGACGAGTCCGCCATCGACGACACAGCCGCCGGCAACGCCGCCCTCACAGCCGGCATCGACGACCCCGATCATCACTTCATTAAGCGTGACGCAAGGTCAGCCGGGTGATCCGGTGATGATAAATGGTAGTAATTTTGGAAGCGGTCCTGGGGAAATCCACTTTGTGATCGCGAATGGAAAAGATGTTACAGCCTCAGCCGGAGCGATTTGGAGCGACACGCAGATTTTCACATCTGTGCCGGATGCGACAGGACTGTTAGCTTTCAACGGGACAGTGTACGTGAAACGAGTCCCAGATCAGAAATTAAGCAATCTTGCTGCGTTTCGATTCGAGCCCACATTGGAAATTCGTGAAGTCAGGGGCACGAACGACCGGGTGCTGACAGACCCTGTGTGGCGCACGTTTGTGCACTCTCCACCTCACGAAGTGTTTCATGGCAGATCGTCGGCAAACTATCTCGTCGGAGACAAGAATAATGACGAGCTTTTCATTAATACACGACTCAAAAACGGCTGGGTCGCTGAAGACGCAATAGTCACGTGCAAGCGAGACCACACGACTGGTTGTAATGGTGGAGCATATGTCTGGGAAATCAAGAGAGGAGGCGATTGGCCTTATCTGAATGTGCGATGGTGGCTTAACCCGGATCCTCCGTTTGGGTTTTCAGAGGTCAAATATAATTTCGTCGTGCGACTCATCGGTCCGAAAGGCGTTCCTGATGGGGTCGTGATGCCATGAGCCTGATGCGTGAGGCGCCCAACTGACAAGTGCCGTGTGAATATCCTGTTCGTCGAACTCTACCTGCCTTTGCAGTGAATGGACTGGAGGAGTGATGCTACAGAGACCACAGGTTCTGGTAACGATAGTGATGATAATTGGATTTCTCGCCGGATGCAGCGCGACAGAGCGAGTGGCCGATCCCAAAGCGGGAGAGGTCGGTTCCCGCGGAGTGCCGAACGCCCAGCGACCGATAAAACCGGGTATGCAAGGGAAGCCCGGTGCACCTATCCAGCCTAATGCGCAAATCCCAACCTTTCCACAGAAATTCGATGTAAAAGGTCCGGAGGTCGATTCGTTCGGTTTTGCCGTGACACAGCCAGGTCAAATCACTGTGGATGTGCAGGCGCAAGGCGCGCCACTGCTCGTGACCTTGGAATCATCCGGCGGACAACCGATCACGCAGCCTGCAGCAGGTGGGTTGCGCATGAGTCACAACGTGACGCCGCAGGATGTGCAGCGCAGTGTGTTCTGGGTTGTGCACATTCGTTTGGCGCAGCCGATGCCGCCACAGCAGGGCGGCCGAGCTGCCGGAACCCTCAATGTGCAGCACCCGCCTGTCGATCAAGCCGCGGTCCGCCAAGCCGTGCAAGCCATTACCGCACAACAGCCGCCGCATTCTCCACAAGAAGAAGAACAGGCGGCAGCACAGGCCGCTCGCATGCTCGAACAGACGTTCCTACAGCAAAAGACACAATTCGAACAGCAACAGATGCAACTCCGCGCGAATTTACACGCACAGATACAACCTCAGTTGACCCAATTGCGCGCCCGGGTCGGCGGACAACCGCGCCCCCGCGGGGTCGAGGGCCCGGCTGGAACGGATACCGCGACGCAGAACGAGCCTACGCCCGAAGTCAGCACTCGAGCGCTCAAGTCAATTGGGGTGGTCCGCGAGTCTCAATCCGGACGGCAATTGGAGACACTGCCGGCTCCGCCGCAGACAGCCAGTTCTCAACAGGCTCTGGCGGCCGCTGGCTCTGGACCACCGCCTCAACAGGTGATGGCCAATCCGACCATCAGTTCACTGAGTGTGGCGGCAGGGCAGCCGGGCGATCCGGTCATGATCAATGGGAGCGGCTTTGGAACGGGTGGTGAAGTGCATTTCGTCATCGCGTCAGGGAAAGATCTTCAGACGCCGATCAGTGGCGTGATCTGGAGCGACAATCAGATCTTTGCCTCTGTGCCGGATGCAGCAGGCGTGCTCGGATTCAACGGTACCGTCTACATCAAACGAACGGCGGACAACGTCAAAAGCAATCTGCTGCCATTTCGTTTCAACCCTTTGAACGAGTTGAGGCAAATTACGCGCGTCGCGGATGCAACTCTCCAACAGATCAATGGTGTGGCTGCCGCCAACTACGGCAATATTGTGGGTCGTGCCCATGGTAATCTTTTCTGGAGTCCGCACGGGAATGACCAGATTTACATGAACACCAGATTGAAAAACGGCTGGATCGTCAGCCAGCAGCCGTTCATCCATTTGCCGACCGCCTATGCAACAAGTGGCGGCGCCTACCTTGTCGAAAGTCACAGCGGCACGAATTGGCCGCACATGAACGTAGGATTCTGGCTGAGGAACGGCATTTATGAAGTACAGCACTATGCGATCTCCATTGTCATTCAAGGCCCCAAAGGAGTTCCCGACGGCGTGGTAGTTCCATAGACTCCTAATTTGTCGGTCTCTTGAGCACATCGAGGTATGAATGAATGTATTTCAACGGATTTCACTGTGCCTGGCTTTTGCACTGCTCTCTTTGCCGGCTCCTGGAATTGCCGCAAGAGGAGCAGCAGCCGTCCACGAACCTCCTACGAATCAAGAGATACTTCCGCACAATGGTGCTACGACTTCAAAACAAAGGACTACCGAGAAGCCTAACCAAGGGGATGTGCAGTCCCGAGGCCTATTTCAGAAGAAGAAGAAAAAACAGAAGGGCGGCTCGGCGGGTCATTCGCAGCCGGCCGAACAGGCCGATGCACCAGCGCCTTAGTGGCATTTTCTAAGAGACGAATGTGAGATATCCAAGGAGGGAACCATGGGTCTAAGGGCCATGTGTCTTGCAGTGACGACAGTTGTCCTCATCGCGGGAGTTGCGCAGGCCGCGCCAGAATTCGCCGTCCAGGTGACGGGACAGATTCAAGGGAAGTTCAAGGGCGAATCAACCAGGAAGGGATTCGAGGGCAAATTCATGGGGCTAACCTTCGACCAGGAAGTGGCTAGTCCGCGCGATGCGGCCTCCGGCCAGGCCACTGGCAAGCGTGTCCTCAAACCCATCAGAATCAAAAAGGCCTGGGGGCCAGCGTCCCTGCAATTCGTCGCCGCCGTGACGAAAAATGAAGCCCTTGCAGTGGTGATGGACTTCTTTGTCGCCGATCCCAGTGGCCTAGTCGTTTTGGACCATACCGTCAAACTAACCAATGCCTTCGTCGCATCCTACAAAACGAATTCCGATGTCGCCGTTCAGACTCCTCAGACCGATACGATTGAGCTCGTGTATCAGACGATCGAGATCACCGATCATCGTGGGAAAGGGTCCGTGACCGACAGTTTGCTCGCGCCCTAAGATTCGAGGCCGTATGGATCGTCTGCGGTTTCTCGAGCGGAGCTATACGAGAGAGAGTCCTTTCACGTATGAATGTCACGCCTGCAGTCGTTGCTGCGATGGCAAAATCATTCACGTCAACCCATACGAAGTAGCGCGGTTGGCCCGGAACCGTGACATAAGCACGACGGATTTCCTCGCCCGCTACACGGAGGCGCACGGAACCACGTTGAAGCAGACGGAGGAAGGCGCTTGTGTGTTTCTGACCCGACAAGGCTGCGGGGTGCATCGGGATCGGCCGTTGGTCTGCCGTCTTTACCCGCTTGGACGGCGCGTAGCCTCGGACGGAGAGGAAACATTTCGCGAGATGAGTCCGCACCCCCAGACGGAAGGGGAGTACGGCACTTCGGGAACCGTTCAGGATTATTTGACGAAGCAGGGGGCGCAGCCCTTTATTGACGCAGTTGAGCGCTATGTCGATCTTGTTGGTCGCATGGCTTCAAAGCTACGGGCTTCCGTACCTCAATACAAGGGCTTACATGATGAAGTGAAAGTAACAGTCGATGGCGTGATGCAAGATCACTCAGGGCAGCGGTTCGACCGGTTCGATATGGACCTGGCTGTTGCCCGATTCTGCTCGCAACGCCGAATTCCTGTACCGGATGACATCATCGAGAAGATGTGCTTGCACGTTCAGGCCGTCGAGGAGTGGGAACACAGATCGAATTACTAATCTAGGAGGATCCTATGGGACAAGAAGATCAGCACGACGCGGGACGTGCGCATGCGCTGGCAGTTGCCGCAGCGCTGGCCGTGTTGGGAGTATCTGTCGGGGTCAACGTTCAGGAGTTGATGGCCGCGGATGCCCCGGAGCAGCTGCGATCGAATCAATCGAAAATCAATCCCTCGCCCATACAGGGATCGGAGCAGTCGAAAATTGACAGCACGCAGTTCAAGCTGGACCGGAATCAACAGAAATTCCCCTCACGACAAAGCAAGGAGCCGGTCATGCCCGGCGTAAGGCCGATCGATCCTCCACGATAATGAAGGCGTCATCGCCTATTATTTGAGGGATCACAGGAGGCGTTCATGCGTCCAGTTCTGAGCTATGTCTGCATGTTTCTGTTGGCGATTCCTGGCAGCGCGCTCGCTGGCGCAAACCCGGTCGTCGACGCACTGGCGGCTGGAACCGTCGTGCAATTTTCCGGCAAGGAAGCGGTGTCCCAGGCGTACGAGTTTGACGTCACGGTCGCGACAACTGACAAGAATCTCAATATGACCTTGGCTGTCGGACAACCTATCGCCCTGTTGGGCGCTCCTGGACGACAAATTGTCGGAATGATCGAGCGAATCGAGCAACTGGATGGGGCAGGAGCGCAGGGCCTGTATCGGCTGCGGATCGTGTCGAGCATGAACCGGCTTAAATATCGCAGCACCAGCCGGACATTTTACGGAAAAAAGCTGAACGATATCGTCGCACAGGTTTTGACCGAAGCCGGCATATCGATGTCCAACGTAGAGTTCCGCGTCACCACCTCGCCAGTGATTGATGAAATGACGGTGCAGTATCAGGAGACGGACTTTGCCTTCGTCTCACGCCTGATGGAGGGCGCGGGTATCCACTATCATGTCGAGGCCACGCCGGCGGGTGATAGGTTGGTATTCAGCGACACGAATGGCGGCTTTCCAATTGCGCCGGTAGGGAAGGTCGGGTTCGCCGTCAATGGCACGTCGACAGTAAGCAGCTTTACACGCGGAGTATCCATTCACTCGGGGCAGGTCCAAGCCGGCGACTATAATTGGAGAAGCCCAGGCCTTGACTTGTCCGCCACAGCTCAGACTGTCGCCTTTGCAGACTTGACGGAGCGGATGTTTCCTGCCGGCGTCGAGGAGAAGGTTGAATCACAGGCCGCCGCCAACCTTCGTCTTGCTGCACGGATTGCGGAAGGGCAACAATGTAGCGGAGAGTCAACCTTCGCCCAACTGCAAGCAGGACAGCGGCTGTTTCTGTCGGGCCATCCTCGCGCGGATTTCAATCAAGAGTATGTGATTACGGCTGTAGAGCATCACAGGACTGGCAAGGAGTATCGCAACACATTTAGATGCTTGCCTTCTCAGATTGTCTTTCGTCCTCAGCCGCTGACTCCCGTGCCGACGGTCGCCGGCGTTGTGCCCGGCATCGTCACCGGTCCGCCGGGCGAAACCAGACACGTCGACCAATTTGGACGAGTCAAAGTGCGTTTTCCATGGAGAAGTCCGACCCATGCCAATTCACCCGAGGCGGGCGATGCGGGATTCGTGCGTGTGGCTCAAATCGCCGCCGGCGCCGGCACGGCCGCCATGTGGCTGCCCGATATTGGAGACGAAGTGCTTGTGGCATTCGAGCACGGTGATCTTCGTCGGCCCGTTGTCATCGGTAGCGTGTACAACGGCAAGGATATGCCCCCGGTCGCCTTGCCGGCGAACAAACATCTTTCGATCCTGCGCCAGCAAGGAACGACTGTCAGGACAGAAATGATCTTCGACGGCACACCAGGAAACCAACGCTTGTTGTTTCAATCGGGGCAGAACAGCCTGACGATGATCAACGCAGCGCCGAATCAGGCGTCATCGGTTGCGATCTCCTCGGGTGGCGATTTGACACAGCGGGCCGCGCGTGCATTCACTTTGAACGCCGCATCTGACGTCTCAGTGACATCGGGACAAACGATTTCCGTCACCAGCCAGAAGGATGCCGTGATTACGGTGGCCGGGAATACGAACTTCACGACGGGCGCCGCACTGAAAGCCACCGTCGGAGCCGATGCGTTTTGGACGGTCGGAGCGACTGCAGTCCTAGAAAGTGGAAAGGACCTGAACATCCGGGCAGGCCAGAATGTTCTTTTGCAAAGCGCAAAAATGGCGCGCTTCATGGCTGGCGAGGACGCGGTGCTGCAGACCGGCAGATCTTTCATTACGAATTCCGGCGCGATGTTCCAGTTCGTCGCGGCGGAAACGGGAGCGTTCAAGGTTGGCGACTCTTCATTCCTGAGCAAGAAGGATGGAACGATCAATATACAAGGCAGGGACATTGCGATCATGGCCAGTGGGACCACGGCGGTAAAGTCGGGCGGCGATCTCATCTTAAAAGGGTCAAAGATCACTCAGAACTGATCGCGCTGGTCACGGTTCGTTCAGGAAGGAGTCTCTCATGATGACGCTCTTCACCAGAGTGATGCTGTTGAGTCTACTCATCGTTTGCGGTCGGGCAGGAGAGCGGTGTGAGGCGGGTGAGCCGGCCACTGCATCCGTCACGTTCGAACGGCCGGTGCACTTTCTTCACCCAGATGGAAGCAGCGTAGTCGCGGAACCCGGCACTTATGCCGTCGAACGACGTGATTCGACGCTCCTTTTGAAACCGGCCAAGGATGGCGGCGTCCTCGTCATCCGCGTCGAGCATATCCCCATAGAGATGTCCGTCACGGAACCGGTTGTCATGTCTATCGTGCGAAGCACCGACGAACACCTCCTCATCTACGCCGAGTTAGACCAAGTCGTTGGCGCAACAGGGAGTTATAGCGGAATTCGTTCGCGTGACACGTTCAAGGTCAGTCCCTCAATAGGTTTGCAGATCGTCCCTCCCAAGAATCAACTGCCTGGAGGCAACCTGTTGCCGGGCGTGCCGCGAGTCAAATCGGTATCGTACGCCTCGTTTGCTAACCAAGGAGCCCTCGTCCCGTTTGCTAATGCCAACGTGACGATCGTGATGTCTAACTTTCAAGGCCCGGCAGGCACGAGGATTTCCTATCGCATTGTGTCACCAGGAAGCATTACAGGTGATTTCGTCTGCACCATGATCCGCAACCCAAGGATCATCGTTGGCGACTCGTTTCAACTTGATCAGAACGGCGAGGGACGAATCAGCCTGCCAGGCTGGTTTGTCAGTTCCGGAATGTGCGCCATTGGAATTGAACTGACGTTGCCGATCCGACCGGAGCCATCCCGCCTGGTCGCAGGTCCCATACCGGTCCAGGTGCCTCTGCGTTATACCTTGGCTGGAACTTCCAACGTTCGTTCGACCCTGGGCTTTCGCATCAGCGGCTCGCTCGGCATCTGTGACGGCACGTCGATCGGACCGACGAACTACCCTGTTGGCGTCGTGGAGAGCGGCGCCGACTTCGGCTTTCGTATCAGAAGCGGTCCTCTCGGCACGGAATGCCAATTCACCTCGAAGCCTTGGGTCTTGCCCGACGGCGTTCGTCTCGTTTCGACTAAGTGGGAAGACGTGCAGGAGATTCCGTCCGGTCAGGATAAAGGGAAATGCTGTGTCGTCAACGCCTTCGGCCACAATTGCATCACGATGCCGCCGCACGTAAGCAATAATTTCACGCGCGGGACCGCGCCTGTCGTCACGGGCCAACGTTCCGAGTCGCCTCCGTACTATTCTGTGTCTTCTTCGGATCAGCAAATTCTCGAAGACGGCGTGATTCTGCTCGATAATCAGCCGCCGCGCATGGTGACGGTGGTGAAGCCGATGTGGGGCAAGCTGCAGTGCACGAATACCCTATTTAACGACCATGGCGTCAAACTGATACTACGCGAAATGGTGTTGGAAGGCCCGCCTGGCTTGACCTTTCCCTGATCCTAATAGTGGTCAGAGAGTAGAAAGTCGACGTATAGGCTGTATGCTCTAAGGCGGCTGCGCTGTGCTGGCGAAATCTTAGTGGAATGCAATTGCCTTCTCTCGGGGCCGATTTTGTACGCCGTCCATCGAATACGACTGTAGCTCAGCGCTCTAACTCGTGGTCTACTTATCGGCGTACCGCTGTCTCGGCGAACTGGCGGACGCTGTCGTTATATTCAAAAAGTGCCAACTGCATCTCGCGAATGGAGCGATCCCTCGTCGCGAAGGCAATCACCACTTCGCGCGTGGGAAACGCATCAACGATCGGCGCCAGAGGACCCATCTGCTGACGTGCCTGGCGGGGGTCGTATTTCTGAATGTACGCCTTGGCAATTTCATTGATTGTCTGATCGACACCGCTGTGCATGACGTTAGAAATAATAATTTTCATCGTTTCCGGCGTGACGTAGTTATAGGCCACTTCCACGAGTTGCTTGAAGATGGCGCACACTGCTGCGCCTGCTTCGGGAATCAGGCCGCAAGCCGCTTCCACCACGTTGCCGACCGTATCTTTTGAAGTCCCTATCGTGGAGACGGCGAGGTTGGCCGCGAAGGCGCCTGCTCCAGGCATGTCGCTATCGACCCATTTGTGGCCGGAGAACCGGAGGATTTCCATGGCCACTTGAATCGCCACTTCTTCCGGCCATATCTCCTGCTTGTCCAGAGCACGCTGGAGGGCAAGCAAAGACGTTTGGCTCTGCTGCGGATTGCCGAGAGCAGCCGACATGGCTTTGACCTTCTGTGTGACGGTACGGAGGTGACCAGGGCGTATTAACTGTTCTGCGGCGACACCACGAATGATCCGGTCGAGCTCCTTTTGGTTCGGCAGCAAGGCACCGAGGCTTCCGCCTGTCGCATCGGACTGCATGAGTTGTCCAAACACCTGCCCGAGCTGTTGGCCAATGGGTTCGAGGATGACCGGCAGTACTTTCGTCTGCAGCAGGTTGACGGCCTTGTCTCCGATTTGTTTCTGCAAATCACGCGCAATCTGCTTCATCGCAGGAATATGAGGTTCCATCGCGGCGTAGACGCACTTGGCCGATGGATCACGGTCGGCGAGTTTCTTCAGCGCACGCACTGCCCGATCGAGAATGACGTCCGTCCCCGGGAGCTTGCCGTTCGCCGCCGCTTGGCGCAGGCCAGCGAGCTCTTCCTGCATCACGATGTCGAAGTTGGCCTCCATCTGCCGCCAGACATCCATGATGATGTACGGTGGAAATGCAGCCGGATTTGATGCAAAGCGTTGAGTCAGTTGGAGCATGTCCCGATGGGCGGAGGATGCCGCGACCAGACATGTGTTCACGGAGTCCAAATTCGTCGTTCCGAGGACCGCGAGCGCTTGAAGGTCCTTCTGGAATTTTACGGCCACTGGCCCCAATGGATTGTTCTTCTGTAGATCGGCAAGCTGCTTTTCAAGTAGATCCTTTTGACGCTCAAGATTACTGAGGTCGGCCTTTGCCCTCGCCTCCGCAAAGGCACGAGCCTTTGCTGCATCCTTCTCTACCCGATCCTGAAGGCACTCGGTGGTTTGACGCACATCGGGAGTGATGCGGCAACCCAATATAGGGGTCCGGCCCAGGTTATCGATGGCTCCGCGCAGATCGTCGATCTGTCCCTTCAGCGGCCGGGTGGCATCCTTCAAGAGGTCGTCTACTTTGTTGTCGAGACAGCGCTTGACCGCATTGATGTCCGGTGAAATCTCACAACCGAACACCTTGATGGACCTGCTTTGAATCTCATCCGATGATTCCGAACCAGCCGTTTGCGCAAAACTGCTGGTAAGTGATGTTGCAGCGAGAAGCAGCATCACGATTTGGGCAGCGAGTACGCGGAGTAGCCTCCGGAAAGAGATCATCATGATGCGACTCCATCTGCTATTGATAGGGACACATTCAGTTTCCCAGCACTGTCTGGCTGCCCGTTGTGATCTGTCCGATCGGCTGCCCGGGAATCTGTACATGGCTGCCGATCGTCGCAAGCGGTTTGCCTCCGCCATTGTGTTTGATGATAGCCCCTTTAAGGTCCAGGCTCGCGGAACCCTCGATTAAGGTCGTTGAAGCCGCCCTGATCGACGTGCTGGTCGAACTTCTCATGTCGATGGAGGTTCCGGCATCGATCGCCACCCCTTTGCTGGAACGAATCGTCGTGGCCTCGATGCTCAAGAGGGACAAGGTTGGGGCCTGCAGGACAGCGCCGGTCGCCGTCACCTTGAGGACCGATTGCAGGGCAGCGACCTGCGCCATGAGTATTTGAACCTGATGCTCAAGGAAGGCGACTTTTTGTTCGAGAGTGGGCGGCGCAACACCGGCTCTCGCTCCCGCTCCTGGCG
>WUUC01000565.1_pt1 | contig 11828 bp, 11 predicted proteins | sample 6278441 | NCBI WGS metagenome assembly WUUC01 (sample SAMN13675441, study PRJNA597444) | soil metagenome | isolation source: soil | place: USA: Washington | collected 2017-10 | reverse complement strand
CGGCACCTGTTGATGCGGAAGCGTGAGAAACCGCTCGAGCACCCCTAATTCATGCATGATCTCGAGCGTTGAGGGGTGGAGCGTATCGCCTCGGAAATCGCGGAGAAAATCGGCGTGTTTTTCAAGTACCGCCACCGAGATCCCGGCCCGCGCAAGCAACACGCCCAGCATCAGGCCTGCCGGACCGGCCCCCGCGATACAGCAACGGACTGACAGACGTGACGACGTCGAATCCATCGACACTCATTCACAGGATGGTGATTGGGGCGGGCGGTTGTCGCGACAAGGATCACACCCGGCGTCGCGCACCTCGTAGTCCGCGACCCTGCCCCGGCGATCGCGCTCGATGCGGCAACACTCATCCAGCATCTGCCTGAGTTGTTGCCGCCCTCGCTGCACTCGTGATTTCATGCCGGAGACCGACAAGCCCATCCGCTTTGCGGCCTCCTCGCGGGTCAATCCGTCCAGTTCGACCAGCGTGATCGCTTCTCGGTATTCCGCCGACAATCGCTCGAGCATCGGACGGAGACAGGCCGCCAAGTCCTCTTGCACGTGGCCGGTTTCCGGACTCCTATTCGGCCATTCGAATGGGACGTCTAAGGCGTCCGCGAGGCCAACCGGCACCTCGCGGTTTCGGCGCGGCGTGCGGTAGTAATCGATGATCGCATGCCGGGCGATTTGAAACAGCCAGGCGACAATTCGCTCCGGATCCCGTAACCCATCCAGCCGGCGGTGCACGCGCAGGAAGACCTCCTGCAGGATGTCGTCAACTTCCGCCTCGTCGGCGACTCGTGTGGCGATGAACGCGCGAAGGCCGTCATGAAGGTTCTGCCAGATCACCGAAACCTCGGACGGCCCGGCTGTGCTTTCGGCGCCTGGCTCCCGATCGTTCCGCGGTGCCGTCATTGCGCACAGGTCCGTGCCGCTGACGACCCGTCGCCTTGTGGCACACAGCAGCCGGTGTTTGAGAGGGCACCTTCCACGGGCAATTGCTCATGAACCGTAAAGATCTCCAACGCGTTTCCGTCGGGATCGGCGACCCACAGCTTGTCCTGCCGTGCGAAGCAACACACCTGGTTTTCCTCGACCTTTTGGATGAGACCCCGTTCTTGCAAGCGCTGTTTCCATTGCTGGATCTCTTCAATCGAATTCACTTCGATCCCCAGGTGATCGACCGAACTGATTCGACCTGTGGCCGAGACCAGCGACAGATTCAGAGCCGGCTCCGACAGATCGAATTTGGCATAGTCCTCTGTCTGCTTCTGCGGTGGGACGCCGAACACCTTCTCATAAAAGGCAGCCGAAGCCGGCACATTGCGCACATCGAGCGAAAGATGGGGTCTCATGAGCATTCTCCTTTCGGGCTGGGCAGAGGTGATTCCCTGCTCCCACCCTATTGACGGAGATGCGCGGAAAAGGACGCAGCCGGCCGGATACCCTTGGCTATGACCATGGTCAGCGTCATACAGAGCAAGGCTCCCGAAAACGCGGCAACCATGTCCTTTTGGGCGTCCCATTCGTCTCCTTGAGTGCCCAGATACGCGGCCCCCAATTCAGGGCTGACGAGTTGCGCCACGATAGCTTCGACAATTTCGAAGAACCCGCTTTGAGCGAGCATCCCGCTGACCGGCAGATAATACGACCAGAACGCTTCCACACCAGCCAAACGAATCAAGATCTCGCGCAAGGGATAGGCCAGGAGCAACCCATAGCCGAAATGCACGAGACGATCGAATGGATTACGGGCCAGACCAAAGACCTGCTGGAGCCAGAAGCCAAACGGGACTTCCGCGTACGTGTAATGCGCGCCGACCGCATGCAGACTCAAGAAGGCGGTGATCAGCACATAGGAGGGCACGGAGAATTGAAAGCGCGGGTACGTCAGGAGCAGCGTCGCGATCGCGGCGAGCGCGAGCAGATTCTCAAGAAGCCAGTCCTGACGATCGTGCGGATCAATAGCCAGCACCGTCCACAGGAGGCCGTACCAGACCAAGAGTCCTTGCAGCAGCGTCGTCTTTGTCAGCACCTGTCATCCCGATCGCACTCAGCTTTGGGAATCGGCGAGCGAATGCGGACCTACCGGACGTTGTCTCCGCCACAGCAGCAAGAGCACCATGCACAACAATGCCCCATACATAGCTGCTGCCATGTCCTTTTGGGCGTCCCACACGTCTCCTTGAGAGCCGAGATAGGTGATGCCCAGCTCCGGATGTACCGCTCGTGCCACCCATGACTCGATGATTTCCCATAGGCCGCTGAGGCCGAGAACGCTCATGACGGGAAGGTAGTACAACAGCCACCCTCGAAGCGGCACCGTCAGCCGGAACAGTTCTTCAATCGGATAGGTGAAGAAGAGACCGAAACAGAAGTGCACGACACGGTCATAGTGATTCCGGCCCAAAGGTAGCGTCTGTTCAAACCAGGATCCGGCAGGCACCTGAGCATAGGTGTAATGCACTCCGACCGTATGCAGCGTCAGAAACAGCGTAATAAAGACATAGGACATTGTTGAGAGCGGGAGATAGCGGTGCGTGCCCACCAGGACGAGCACCAGGAAGCCCGGGAGAATGCTCGCCAACAACCAGAATTGTCTATCCGCCGGCTCATACGCGGTCCAAACGGATAAGGCGACATACCAGAGCAGCAATCCGGCCAGAAACCGCTTGTTGCACATGACCACCGTACCTCCTGATCGAGCAAGAAATGGCCCGCCGCGGGGCGAATAAATCGTGCGTCAATGTACTAAGGGCGTAGGCGGCGATGCAACTGGGGCAGACGCGCTCTTGCGGTTCGGAAGCCCTTCGAATGGAGCAAGGAAGCCGCCAAGTCGCGGACTTACAAGTGATGGGTGAGCGCGTACCGAATCAAGGCCGAGGTCGTTTTCAATTGGAGCTTGGACAGCAGTCGCATGCGGTAGGTGCTGACGGTTTTTACGCTCAGATCGAGGGCCACGGAAATTTCGGTGACGGATTTTCCTCCGCCGATCATGGACAGGACCTGTAACTCGCGATCCGAGAGCAGGGTGTGGAGAGGCTTTCCGGCTGACTGAAGCGGTATCGCTTCCAGCCGCTGGGCCAGGGTCGGCGTGACATATTGCCGGCCAGAAAGGACTGTCTTGATCGCCGTGTCGAGTTCCTCGGGCGCAGTATCCTTCGTCACGTAGGCGGAGGCGCCGCCTTTCAAGGCCCGAACGGCGTATTGCTCTTCGGGATGGAAACTCAGGACGACGACCGGCAGGGCCGGACGAAGGGTCCGTAATTTCTTGAGGACGTCCAGTCCGTTCGTATCAGGAAGATTGATATCCAGAATGACCAGATCCCACGGGGTCTCCTGCGCTTTCAGAAGCGCCTCCTGCCCCGTTCCGACTTCGGTCACCTCGAGGCGATCGAAGGCATCGGCCAGCATCTGCTTGAGGCCGACACGCACGATCGCATGGTCATCCACCAAGAGAATTTTGAGCCCAGCGCCCGCAGGGTTGTGCGATTCAATCGGTTGGGATGGATGGGCGGGTTGATTCAACAGCATCGGGCCGGATTGTGAGCCAGCGATTGATCCGGCGACACTGTAACGAAAATCAGACAGAAAGTGAACATGATTATTTTGCGCGTAGGAGTCTTCCTACAAATTTCATGTTAAGGCCACATCCATGACAGCATGCCTTCACTCCGTCGTGGCAGGAACAGAATGGCTCTTCAACGGCAGCGACAATGTGACCTCGGTTCCCGTTCCCGGAGCGCTGAGAATCGTGACGCGCCCGCCGATCATTTTGACACGTTCGTGGAGCCCGCGCAGGCCTAGCGAACGGCCTTGCTTCCAGTCTTCCGGATGCAGCCCCTCGCCGTCATCGCGCACGGTCAGTACCAACTGACCTTCACGCGCCGTCAAACTCATGGAAGCCTGCGACGCGTGTGCGTGCCGCATGACATTGGTCACCAACTCCTGGGCTCCGCGGAACACTGTGGTCGCCAATGCCAATTCCAAGGTTCGATCCCGCAGGGACGGATCGATCGTGAGAGCACAGGGCAATCCGGTCCGCTCGCGAAACGACGCGGCCAACCATTCCAACGCCGCTACCAATCCGAGGTCATCCAATACGCCAGGACGCAGCGCGGCGGCCGTCGCCCGGACAGACTGTATCAATCCGTCGATCGCGTGCGACATGCCTACCGTTTTTGACTTCATCACCGCCACGCCGGCCGGGTTTTTCAAGCGAGACAGTTCCTTCGCCAACCAAGCGACGTCGAATTTCAGACCGGTCAGCGCCTGGCCGAACTCGTCGTGGAGTTCGCGTGCCAGCCGCCGGCGTTCGATCTCTTCGGCCTCCGTCAATCGAGCCGTCAGATCGCGGAGCTGCTCATAGGCCTCCTTCAACGCCCGCTCGGCCTCCTTGCGTTCGCTGATGTCGCGGAGAAACGCGCTGAACACTTTCCGGCCTTCGATCGTCAAAGCCGTGACCGACAGTTCGATCGGGAATTCCCGACCGCCTTTATGCAGCGCCGAAAGCTCGACACGCCGATTGAGAATGGATTCCTGCCCCGAGCAGAGGAAGCGCTGGACCCCATTGGTATGAGCCTCTCGAAAGCGCGGCGGCAGAATGGTCTCACTCAGCAGCCTCCCCCTGATCTCTTCTTCCTGATAGCCAAAAATGGCCGCCGCCTGAGAGTTCCATCCGGTAACGGTTCCCCGTTCATCAATGGTAATCACGGCATCCAATGCCGAATCGACGATCGCGCGCGTCCGCATCTCACTGGCTTGCAGCGCCGCCACGGCCTGCTTGCGTGCAATGGAGGCTGCCACACTGTTGCACACTAGCTCGATGGTTTGACGCATCGGCTCGGAAATCATCTCGCGGTTGAAGAGGCCCAAGACTCCGAAGACTTGTCCTTCAACCATCAAGGCAAACCCGGCAAAAGCCTGCAAGCGCTGTTCGCGCATCCACTCCTTGTTCGGCAATCGATCGTCACCGAGCACATCATTGGTGAACAGCGCGCCGAGCCCCTGCGCGATGCGGCCGATTTTCAGGGCGCCCAGCGGTACACGCCGATACTCGCCATTCAAGTTGGTCGACAGCCCGGAGCTTGCGTGCAAATGCAAGCACACAGTGCGGTCGGAGCACCACGACGCCTTGTGGCACTGCGCACACAGATCGCCGGGTTGGACCAACCACACCCGCGTCAATGCGGCCCCCAGATGCTCCACGGCCGCATCGGTGCAGCGCTGCAGCAGACAGTCCAGCGGTTCGTCATTGTTCAACAACAGGCTGACTTCCGCCGCAAAGGCCGCGCACCTGACACGTTCCTTCAGCGCCTGTTCCGCGATTTTCCGCGCCGTGATATCGCGGGCGATGGCCTCCACTCCAACCAACCGCTCCTCCACCAGGCGCAAGCGGACATGCTGCCCGAACCAAACCTCCTCGCCCCGTCTGGTCACGGCGGGGAACTCGTAGTAGGTGCTTGGAACCTGCTGCAGCAACTGTGCTTTGTAAAATTGCTGGGCCTTATCCCGCACGTCCTCGCGAATCAGTTCCAAGTAATGCTTGCCCAGCAATTCCTCCTGCTCATAGCCCATGAGGCGGCAGGCGGCAGCGTTCACGAATGTGAACCGGCCGTCGAGGCCGGCCGTATAGATGATATCGGTGGCCTCGGAGACGAGAGAACTGTACCGTGCCTCGCTCTCCCGTAAGGCCTCCTCGATCCGCTTCCGGGCCGTGATGTCGATTTCAATCCCGGCCATGCGTATCGGCGCTCCGTGAACGTCGCGCTTGATGACCCGCCCGCGATCAAGAATCCAGGTCCATTCGCCAGCCTTGGTGCGTACCCGCATCTCTGCTTCGAATTCGGCGGTTTGTCCGGCAAGACAGGCCTTGAGGTTCTCGTCGACGAAAGACCGATCATCAGGGTGAATCCCCTTCATGCAGGCCGATATGTCTGGCGCCACTTCATGCGCGACAAAGCCTCTCAGCTGCGCCCATCGCTCGTTGAAGGAAAAGGCGCCGGTCTCGATCTCCCAATCCCATGAAGCCAAACCCGCGCCGTGAAACGCCATTTCCAGCTGCTGTTGACTGGCCATCAGCGCGGCGGTGCGCTCAACCACCCGGCGTTCCAGTTCTTGATGCACCCGCTGCAATTCCGCTTCGACCTTCTTGCGCTCGGTGATGTCGTCCGCGATTCCAGCAATTCGACACACCGAACCTGTACTGTCATGAATGGGAAACGCGCGATCCCGTATCCACCGGGTGGAGCCATCGGGCCGGACGATGCGATATTCTTCGTCATATGTCCCTCCGGCCTGTTTGGTGACTGCGGCTTCAAACACCCGTTCACGGTCATCGGGATGGATCGCCTCGAGCCAGGATCGCGGAGACTGGTACAGGCTGTCACATGAGCGTCCCCAGATCGACTCGTATGCGGGGCTGACATACAGGACAGCCTTCTTGGCCGTATCGCTCAGCCAAAACACTTCTTGAATGTGTTCAGTCACTTGCCGGAATTTTTCTTCGCTTTCCCGCAAGGCGGTCTCGATCTGTTTACGATCCGTGATATCCACCGCCACGCCTCCGATCAGGGCCAATTTGCCGTTCTCGTCCATGATCGGGAACTTGCTGACGAGGCTTTCATGCGCTCCATCCCGGTAGGGTGCCGTCTCGACGGTGACCATGGCCTTGCCGGTTGCCGCGACATGCGCATCGTTGGCTTGAAACTGGCCGGCAGTGGAGGCCGGCAATAGTTGGTGATCGGTCTTGGACCGCCAGTCCTCCATATGGGCGCCGAAGGCCTTCGCAAATGCGTCGTTGAGATACACGTATCGTCCTTGTGCGTCCTTGATCCATGCGAGTGCAGGCAGGTTGCTCATGAATGCCGCGAAGAGCCGATCACTGTGCCGCCTGGCCTGATCCGCTTCATTTATGGAGCGAGCGGTCGACCAGAGCAGGCCTACCAAGGTGACGGTGGCCATCGTGGCAAACATGGCGACACCAAGCGGAGCGCCATACCAAGCTTGTCGTTCCCCGTACAATTGAATCCAGCCAATGGTCGGAAGAATGACAAACACTCCGGGCAGCAACCGTCTCAGCATATAGCCGCCCGCCTGGGCACTGCTGACCACTGCCATCAATCCTCTGTCCGGATGAAGAGCCAAAGTGCCGGCACCGACAACGATGAGCGTCAAGGCTGTATGGAGGGCCATAGGCGCGTGCTGTCCAATGCCATAGAGAAATTGCTCCTGGTACAGATAGCCGAGAAACGCCATAAACCCCAGGAGGAAGGCGCCTGACGCGAACACATCACTCCAGATTTCGTGAAGTCTCGGCCTACTGATTTTCAGCACCAAGGCCAGGCCGAGAAGCAGAAAACAGATCGCAGTATTGATCCCCATGCGCCCCGGGATCCAAGGTCCGACAGTTTCCAGCGGTTCATAAAACAGCCACCCGTCCACGCCCAGCGTCATCCCGAGAAGGTATTCAAGGCCGGTCAGCAAACCGATCATCGTCGTGACCGCAGCGCAACCGGCGGCGATCAAGCCAATCATCTGCCGGTCCGGCCTGATCGAAGCAGCCAGCAGCGCCCCCCCCAAGAACATGAAGGCGATCGCGGAATTGGGCATCATGGGAATGAACCCGGGAGCCAGGCTCGTGAGATCCGTGCTGTCGACGGCCCATCCGAAGAGGACGAGCCCGCCCACTTCTAGCGAGAGGAGCCCTGCGAGAGGAGGGAAAGGGTGCACCACACGCGAACGAAGGGCCGTCAAAGTCACAACAACCTGCGTATCAGAGGGGGGATGCGCGAAGGATGGAAGGAAACGGTCTGATTGTCAAGACACGAAGGGACTGTCAGTGATCGTTCATTCGATGATCTGAACCTTCTTCTTCATCGACTTGGCGCGCATTAAGCAGTCGGTATCCGTCGCCGTGCACCGCAGGGTATCCAATTCGGCTTCCTCGACGATTTCGACCGTCTTGCCTTGAGCTTTGGCCTGCTTGAGACAAGCGGCATCGGTTAACACGCATTTGACCGAATCGGAGGCGCCCGGGGCATTCACAACCGACACCGGTTTGCCTTCCGCTTTGGCCCGCTTCAGACATTCCTGATCCGTCGCCACACAGTGGACGGCTTCCTCCGTCTTATTCATTCCCTTCTCAATGGTTTGATCGATGCGCTGATTGACCCGGTCCCGAGTTTTTTGCTCAGCGCTTTTTTTAGCCTTTTCCAGCAGGCCGTCGAAAATCCCTTGCGCATGCAGCGTAGTGCCCATGAGCAAGATGACAATCACCATCCATCCGCTCACTGTGTATCGAGACATAATTCGCCTCCTTATGTCCTGGAACGAGTGCGGGGTGCGTCGGAACGATGAACCATAGCACAGCGGCAAGACCGATGCCAGGCATGTCGAACTTGCCCGACTCAAGAAGAAGACCGAAGAACCGCGTCTTGTCATTCCGCCATGGAATCGATCAGGATGCATGTCAGTCGCGCATCATCGAGCGAGGCAGAACCTGCCGCTTTCACTGTCGATTGAACCGATCTTTTACGACTATCGGACAGGTACGGCGATTCACCCTTCACACGGGAGTCTGTCATGAAATATATGTGCCTAGTATATGTCGAAGAGGCCATTCTCAATTCGCTGTCCAAGAGCGACCGTCAATCGCTGTCCGATGAGTCTCTCGTTTACTATGACGAGCTTCGAAAGACCGGACAATGCCTTGCCGCCTCGCCGCTGCATCCGGTCGAGACGGCCGCAACCGTACGCGTGCGTAACGGCAAGCCATCGACGACCGACGGGCCATTCGCCGAAACCAAAGAGCAGCTCGGTGGATTCTTTCTCCTGGACGTGCGGGACTTGAACGATGCACTCCGCGTCGCGTCAATGATTCCCGCCGCACGGCTGGGCAGCATTGAGGTCCGGCCCGTCAAGGAAGGCGGCTGTGCGTAGGATCGAAGCATTCCGGCTCACACGATAGTGGATACGCTGATGCCGAATGACGCCCAACAGGCGCGAGCCAAGGTGGATGAAATCTATCGCACGGAGTCGAGACGGGTGTTTGCCACCTTGATCCGTCTGATCGGTGATTTTGATCTGGCCGAAGAAGCGTTACATGAGGCCTTCGCAGCCGCCGTCGAGCAATGGCCGGAGGACGGCCTCCCGGCCAATCCGCGGGCGTGGCTTGTGTCAACCGGCCGATTCAAGGCGATCGACACGATGCGACGCCGCTCGCGCTACGATGCCACGTTGGCCGAATATGCCAAGGAATTGGATCCGGTCGGTGAGGACACGGCGGACCGGGACGATCACGACATCGACGACGATCGCTTGCGGCTGATCTTTACATGCTGTCATCCGGCGCTTTCACAGGAAGTTCAGATTCCGATGACCTTGCGCGAAGTCTGCGGCCTTACGACCGAGGAAATCGCGCGAGCCTTCCTGACGAAGCCGGCGACGATCGCCCAGCGTATTGTCCGCGCCAAGGCCAAGATCCGTGACGCGCGGATACCCTACGAAGTTCCGGCGCCATCGCAATTACCCGGCCGGCTTGATGCTGTTCTGCGTGTGGTGTATCTCGTGTTCAACGAAGGGTACTCTGCGTCCTCGGGCGACTCCCTGACCCGTGCCGAACTGTCTGATGAAGCGATCCGTCTCGGCCGGCTGTTACTCGGGTTGTTGCCCGAACCCGAGGCGGCCGGGCTGCTCGCGCTTATGCTTCTCCAGGAGTCACGACGGGCCGCCCGAACGTCGCCGGACGGCGACCTCATTCTCCTCGAGTCCCAGGACCGCTCGCTCTGGCATCGGGGCCAGATTGCGGAAGGACTCGCCTTGGTCGAGCAGGCGTTAGCCTCCCGACGTTTCGGCCCCTATACCATCCAGGCGGCGATTGCCGCAGTTCACGCGGAAGCCGGCGAGGCTGCCAAGACTGATTGGGCCCAGGTCGTCGGCCTATACGATGTCCTGCTGCGGGTGGAGCCGTCCGCTGTCGTGGAATTGAACCGAGCTGTTGCCGTGGCCATGCGCGACGGACCTGCCGCCGGCCTCGAACTCGTCGAGGCCATTTTGAATCGCGGAGAGTTAGGCGACTATCATTTGGCCCACTCCGCTCGAGCCGAGCTTTGCCGGCGCTTGGGACGGCAGGACGATGCCCGGCAATCCTACGAGCGGGCGCTGGCGCTTACCCGTCAGGAACCGGAGCGGCGCTTTTTGCGGAAGCGGCTCAGCAAATTGAAGTGAGCGAGTCACCTGTCGTGGTCTGCCTGTTCTCCATACTATTGCCCACTTATGACAACTCCAGGAGCCTGGATTCGCACCTGTCGATTTTTAACATTTCCGACGACTATCTTATGTCCTGACATTCATCGAAATCCGAAGCGGTGCCTCGTTGCTGACCGTGAAAGGAAGGCCGCAATGAAATACATGCTGCTCGTCTACCATAATGAGCAGGACTTCGCCCGGCTCGGCGAGGCCACGCATGCAGGGATGTTGGAGCAATCCATCCGGCTCGCACATGAAGTCGCATCACCCGGGCAGTATCTCGCGGCGCCCTTGCAGCCGACATCTACGGCCACCTGCATACGTGTCCGGGACAACAGACACATCGTGACCGACGGTCCGTATGCGGAGACGCATGAACAGCTCGCAGGGTACTTTCTCATTGAGGTGAAGAACCTCGACGACGCGATCGGCATCGCGGCCAGGGTTCCGGGCGCGCGCATCGGCACGGTTGAAATTCGTCCGATCAGGGACGTACCCGGGTTGCCCGCCGCCGACTCGCCGTAGCCGGTCTTCGACTCAGGAGGATGCCATGCCCGAACATCACGCCATGTTTCCAGTGCGACGATAATGCCGAAGCGGCGCTGCTGTGTGACCTACGGATATCCTCACGTTGCCGCAGGCCTATGCAATCGCCAAGGGAGAAGCACGCGACATGATGACAAAGAAAGCGATCTGGCTCGGATACCTCATGAGTGCGGTCCCGGTGTTGCTGCTACTGTTTAGCGGCATCATGAAACTCATGAAGCCGCCGTCGGTCGGGGAAGGGTTCGTACATCTGGGTTATGACGAGAATATTTCCGTCTCGTTGGGCTTGGTCGAGCTGCTTTCGACGGTGTTGTATCTCATTCCCCGCACATCGGTGTTGGGCGCCATTCTCCTTACAGGATATTTAGGCGGTGCCACCGCGAGCCACCTCCGCATCGGGGAGCCGTTTCATGCGGCGGTGATCCTCGGCATTCTGCTCTGGGGCGGCCTATTCTTGCGCGATGAGCGCCTGCAGCATTTGATCCCGTTGAAGAGATAGCGTCTCGTCTCTAGGTGTTTTGCGAGGTGCTGCATAACCTCGGATTTGTTTAGCTAGGCTGTCGATTTGACGGTCTTCGTTCGACTATCCGAAAGAAGCCCGGGTCAGACAGGCCGCAGCCGTCATAGGAAGGAAAGGAGATTCCCATGCGTTTTATGATCATTGTCAAAGCCAGCAAGGACTCGGAGGCCGGCATCATGCCAAGCGAAAAGCTGCTGACCGAAATGGGCAAGTTCAACGAGGAGCTGGCGAACGCCGGGGTATTGCTCGCGGGCGAGGGCCTTCATGCAAGTTCCAAAGGCGCCAGGGTCAAGTTCTCAGGCACCAAACGGACGGTCGTCGATGGGCCGTTCGCCGAAACGAAGGAGCTGATCGCGGGTTTCTGGCTCTGGAAGGTCACGTCGAAGCAAGAGGCCATCGACTGGGTGAAACGCTGCCCGAATCCCCACAATGAAGACAGCGAAATCGAGATACGCCAAGTGTTCGAGGCGGAGGATTTCGGCGCCGAATTCACCCCTGAGCTGCGAGCGCAGGAAGAGCGGGT
>WUUC01070364.1_pt1 | contig 11829 bp, 4 predicted proteins | sample 6278441 | NCBI WGS metagenome assembly WUUC01 (sample SAMN13675441, study PRJNA597444) | soil metagenome | isolation source: soil | place: USA: Washington | collected 2017-10 | reverse complement strand
TGCGCGAGGACTGGCTTCCCGACCTCCTTGCGTTGGCGCGGCGGAAGCGGGAGGAGGATCCCGATCTCGCCTCGATCACGGCGGAGATCGAGATCCGTATCTCTGCCGCGGAGCGGCTCGTGAAGCTCCGCGACGATCTCGTGACGCTGCTCGGTCGCGAGCTGATTCCCGACGCGCAAATCCTGGCTGCCTACCGCTCTTGCGCGCCTCCGGACTGGGAAGAAGATCTCAGTTTCCCGCTCGCCGATCCGCTGGCCACCGCCGTCTACAGACTGAGTGACGCAACGGCGCGGCGGAACCAGTTTCCGCTCGTCGCGTTCGCGGAAGTGATCCGCAGAAAGATCGCGCCACGCGACAAGCTCCTCGCGCGGCGGCTCGAGAACTGGGTCGAGCGCGCGTTCGACGAGATGCAGACTCCCGCCGAGGTGCGGGAAGTGATTCGCGCGCAGAGACCGGAAGCGCGGCTCGAGTCGTGGCAGCTTTATCTGAACGTCACCGTGCGGCGCGACGTGCGCGTGCTCGGCACGACTGCGCCGCCCGCATATGTCGTGAATGCGTGGAAGATGGTCGTTGCCCCGGGCGGCATCGTGCAAACGACGCCGCTCGCGGACGACGGTACCGGCCGCTCGTACGAGGAGGTGCTCGCGCTGATCGCGAGGCTCCTCGCGCGCGTCAGCATCGACGGCGAGCGCTACGGCGATCCGGTGGTCGAGCTGTTCCTCGAGCACCACCTCCTCGATCGCAATTTCGACCAGCAACTGACCGCCGGGCTCACGCCGCGTCCGATCGGCTCAGCCTGCGCGTTCGTGCTGCGCTCGTACGATCGCGCGTTCCGCAAGGACGAGGACCACGCGCTCGCCCGGATCCGCTGGCGAAAGATCTGGAAGCAGCACTTCGCCAAACCGCGTGCCTGGTCGTGCGACAAGAAGACGTTCGACACGGAGCGCTGCGCTGGCATCGTCGACGAGAAAAAATTCACGAGCATCATCCTCCGCTTCGTCCCCGCGCCCGCGGATTACGCGAAAGGGGGAGCGGTCTGGACGGCGATCAGCACCGGTTTGCCGGCGGTGGTGTGGCCGAGGGCTGCGCGCGACGTCGAGGATCGCGAGCGTTTTTTCGGTCGCCTGGAGCGCAAGAGGAACGACTGGCCGAGCCGCGTGCAGGCCGAACGACTGACGGCCGCGAACGAGAAGAAGAAGAAGGACCATTTCGCCAGACACATCTCCCTGCTCTGGGATGACCCGAATCGCATTCCGCCCGACGAAGGGATGGAGGTTCCCCGATGACGAGGAAACGGACCGAGACTCCCCCGTGGCATGTCTTCCGGCACTCCGGCGAGGATCGCAGCAACGTGCCGCTGCCGGCTCCTCCTCCGTGGCGGACGTTCCGTTCGAGCGAGCGAAAAGACGGCGACGGTAAGAACGTTCGCTATCCGAAGTTCATCTTCGAGGACCACGAGATCGACCTGATCAACGCCGCGATCTATCTCCGCCGCCCGCTGCTGGTCACCGGAAAACCAGGGCTCGGCAAGTCGTCCCTCATTTACGCCGTCGCCCGCGAGCTGGGCCTCGGCGAAGTGTTGGTATGGCCGATCAACACGCGCTCGACGCTCGAGAACGGCCTCTATCGCTACGACGCGATCGGGCGATTGCAGGAGCTGGAGGCGACGCGCGAGGAGCGCCGCCGCGCCGGCGCGAAAGCGAAGGAGGAGAACGCCGCCGACGCGCTCGGCCGCTTCATCACGCTCGGCCCGCTCGGCACCGCGTTCCTGCCGGCCAGGCGTCCGCGCGCGCTGCTGATCGACGAGATCGACAAGAGCGACATCGACCTGCCGAACGATCTCCTCAACGTTTTCGAGGACGGCTCGTACGACATCCCGGTGCTCACGCGCGTGAAGAAGAAATGGCCGAAGGTGAACGTGCAGACGCACGACCGCAACACCGTGGAGCTGAAGGACGGCTTCGTGCGTGCGATCGAGTTCCCGTTCGTGGTGATGACGAGCAACGGCGAGCGCGATTTCCCGCAACCCTTCCTCCGCCGCTGCATCCGGATGCAGATCCAGCCGCCCGACGTCGACAAGCTCGCGGACATCGTGCACGAGCATCTGCCCGACGCCTCGCGCGGCATCGCCAGGAAACTTGCCGAGGACTTTTACGCGCGCACCCAGAAAGGGGGAGACTACGCGAACGATCAACTCCTCAACGCTGTCTTTTTGACGACGGGATACAGCATCGACCTCGGCGCCGGAGAAGAGAAGCTGATCGATCTGCTGTGGCGCGATCTGAAGGCGTGAGGCATGGCCGAGAGTCTCCAGGAGTCGTTCCAGCGCCTGCACGCGCTGCTACCCAAAGCCGACGTGACGTCGACCGAACTGCTCGACATCTTCTGGCTCGGCGAACAACTGCAGAATGCCGCGGGAAGCGCCGCGATCGATACGATCGCGACCGAAGAGCGGCCCCTTCCTCACGTCGATGACGATGTACGCGACCCTTCTCACGAGGAGAAAGGGGCGAAGCGCGAGAAGCCCGCGCCGCCGCCGGCAAAACCGAAGACGCCCGGCGTGCCGATCCACGTTTCGAGCAACCAGCCCGTGACGGGCGCCGTATCGCTGCCGGCTGAGCCACTGCGGGTGAGGGGCGCGCCGGGCCTGCCGGAATCGCTGCGGATCGCGCGCGCTCTCCGGCCGCTCGCGAAACGCGTCTCTTCGCGGCACGCGATGATCTTCGACGAGACCGCGACCGCCGAGCTGATGGCGGAGGCGCGCGTGTTCGACCCGGTGATGCGCGCGACCTCGGCGCGCTGGCTCGACCTCGGGGTCGTCGTCGACCGGTCCGGCGCGATGGAGTTGTGGGACAAACCCGTCGCCGAGCTGCGCGACCTCTTCGAGCGCCACCGCGCCTTCCGGAACGTCCGCGCGTGGAACATGGGCAACGAGGACGGCAAGCTGACGTTCTGCACGCTCTCGCGGCAGCCGCGGGACATGTCGCCGACCGAGCTCGCGGACCCCACCGGATCGCAACTCATCGTCATCGTCAGCGACTGCGTCTCGGATGCGTGGAGCGACACGCGCATGGCCAAGGTCATGGAGCAATGGAGCCGCTGCGGTCCGGTAGCCATCTTCCAGGTGATGCCGCCGGAGCTCTGGCGCCGCACCGCGTTGCGTCACGCGCGTGAGACCGTCGTGCGCGCGGTCGCGCCCGGCCTTCCGAACCGCTATGTGCGCGACGTGTCCGAGACATACGACGAGACGCTCGCGCGCGACACGGTGATCGTGCCCGTCACGTCGCTCGACTCGTCGAGTCTCTCCGACTGGGCGCAGTTCATCGCCGCGACCGGCGGCGCGTACGCGCGTGCGTTCGCGTTCCGCACGCAACGCTCGGAGGCGGAAGCCGAGGACGAGAGGCAACGGGCGGCGCAGGCAGCGCCGCTCACCGACGCCGAGCGTGTGAACCGCTTCGACCGCATCGCCACGCCGGACGCGAAACGCCTCGCGCGCGTGCTCGCATCGGCGCAGTTCCCGCTCAAGCCGCCGCTGCTCCGCGTGGTGCAGGACACTGTGATTCCCGGCTCTCCGCGGAGCGCCATCGCCGAGGTCGTGCTCGGCGGACTGCTCAAGGTCAGCGAGCGCGCGGCGGATCCGGAGAACACCTGCTATCAATTCACGAGCGGCGAGGTCGTCGAGCATTTGCTCGACCGCATCAGTGCATCCGACATGCTCCGCCTCATCCAGGAAAAGGTGACGGCGTACATGGAGCACTTCCCGAACGTGCTCGACTTCCAAAGCCTGCTGCCGAATCCGGGTGCGATCACGACGCTGCGCATCGCGGCGAACCAAGCTCCGTTCGCGAGCATCACGACGCATGCGCTGCAGCGCCTCGGCGGGACGCACGCCGCGATCGCGCGCCGCATCGACGAGCGACTGGAGATCCCGCTTGCACTGTACGAGCATCTGCAGCAGCGCGTCGAAGGGCGCGAGGCATTCCTCGTGTGGCTGCGCGGGCTCCGTAGATTCGGGCTGCCGCTGCTGATCGAGGCCTCGCTGATCGCGGCGGAGGAAGTGACCGGACGGGCGGGCCGCAGCCATCGTCTGCTGCAGGCGCGCGAGTGCGTGTGGACGCAATCGCGCGAGGCCGCGATCGCGCTCGACGAAACGCTGAAGGAGATGAGCGCCGAGCTGAGGGCGACGAGCGGCGCCATACGATTGCGCGATCCGGTGTCACTCGCCGCGCAGGCCGCCGTCATCGCGTTCGAATCGGATGAGCGCGTCGGCGACGCGACCGAGCACGCGGTCGTCAAGGCGGTCGTCGCTGCGCTCGATCAGGGACTCGCGGTCGACAAGCTGCTCGATGTCCTTCGCGAACGCCTCGGCGCGGACCGGACGCTGCTGCCCGAGCCGCTGCAGCAGAAGGGACGCGTGATCGTCGTCGGACCGGTGGAGTACCGGCAGCCGGAGAACATTCAGCAGACGGCGATGCACCTCGGCCGCAGACTCGCCTCCGCCGGATTCCACCTGGTGGTGGGAGGATGGGGCGGCGTCGACTATCTCGTCACGCGCGCGTTCGTGCGGGAAGCGGAGATGCGCGGCGACGATGTCGCTGCGCGCATCACGCAAGTGATCGAGAGCGGCCAGACGGCCGACTTCACCGGATTGCGTCCGGTCGAGGCGCGTTCATGGGCCGAGGAGGTGATCAAAGACGCGGCGGCGGTCGTCGTCATCGGCAAGCCCGAGATTCCGGTGCTCGAGCGCGAGTCCCGCAAGCGGCACATCGCCATCGTGCCGCTGCTGTGGACTTCTTCCGAAACCGCAGAACGCGGGCCACGTGGCGGGATGTTTCTCGAAGAGCAGGACGTCGACTCGGCTGCCGATCATCGGCTGATGATCGATCGTGCCATGACGACACTCGCCACGTACACAGATCGCGAGGTGCGCAAGCGGTGGCGCGGGTACACGAATGCCGTGTACGCGATCGTCGCTCGGGATCGTCCCGGAGTCGCGAAGCACCACGGCGCACCGCGGCTCGCGGCATTCGTCAGCGGACTCGAAGACGATTGTCCGGAGATGCAGCCGCTGTCGCGTAAGGAGGCCCTCGAGCGGCTCGCAGACGCGGGACCCGAGCTCGCGCAATGGCTGGTGTTCGACACGTTCGCGCTGTCGGAGGTGGAGGAGGAGCAAGTGCCCGAACGCGACGAGCTCGTGCGCCGGTTCGCGGAGATCGCGCATCGGACGGATCCCGAGCTGCTGCGCGCGTGGCTCGATCGGCGCTGGCGGCAGATCGGACTGCTGCTGCCGCAACGCGAGATCGGTGGACTCATGCCGATCGCGCGGACGATCTTTCCGGATCCGAGCGCACTCAGCGCCTGGACGCACGGCATCGCCGGCGTCACGCCGGAGGAGTGCGCGTTCCGGATGTCGCTGCCGTCGCTCGTCTACCGCGCCGCCGAGCGATACGCGGCCTACAAGAGCGACGATCGGGGGGAGCTCGAGAGCGTCATCGGCGGTCTCTTCCGGCGGCACCCGCCGTACGAATTCGTCGCCCAATACGCGGACGCGCCGCAACCGGGCGCGCGATTGATAGCGTACGTGCTGATGCAGGGGCAAAAGCCGGCGTACGCGATCGCTGCGAGCGAGCTGGCGCGGCGCATCCGCGACGAGGCCGAGCACGCGCGGCGGATGCGCGACGCGCGCATGTTGCGGCAGCTCGTGCTGGCGACGAGCGTCTGCAGCGAGGACTACGACCCGCCGTCGCTGCGCATCGTGGCACGCGCGCTTTCGGCAGCCGCGGAACGCCTCGCGCACGACGGCAACGTGTTCGGCGGCGGAAGGCTGCAGAAGCAGATCGCGACGATGCTGCAACAGCCGGCGTTCAAGACCGCGGCGGAGCAGAACCGAATGATCGATGCATACGCCGGGTCGATCGACACACCGTCCGGTCACGTTCCGGCCGAGCTGCGGCACATGGGCATCCGCGGCGACGAGATCGAGCATCTGTTCCGCACCAGCGGCACGCGCCGCAGGCTCCTCGCGCTCGCGCTGTCAGCCGCGATCGCGGATGCGAGCTCGCTCGAGGTCGTCCGCGCCGCACTCGCGACGCCGCTCTCGCCCGACGAGCTCCGGTTCGCGGTCGCCGCCGCCGGCGTGCTCGCGCCGCGCCTCACGCACGGCCAGCTGACGACGCTGCTCGACGTCGTGCACGATTCGCCCGATGCCGCCGACCTCGCCGAGCGCCTCACGCTCCAGCGCGACGCCGTCGACCGCATCCGCCATCTTCCGATCGCGGTCATCGGCAACGATCCCTCCGCCGGAGACCTGCGCGACTTCTGCCGCCACCTCGGCGAGCAGCTCGCCGCGCGCGAGCTCGGCGTCATCGTCGCCCATCCCGATTTCGCCGAGTGGCTCGCGGAGGGATACCGCCGCGCAAACCGCGAGCTGCAGGGCTTCGTCGTGCTGCGCCGGATCACCGATCCGCGGCCGCTCCGCGAAGGACTGCCGTACCGCGACGTCGACGGCGACCTCCGGACGCTGCGCGAACAGATGCTCGGCCAAGCGCACGGCGTCGTGGTCGTCGGGGGACGGAAGGGGACATTCGAAGAGTACGACATCGCGCGGCGGCGCGCGATCCCGGTCGTCGCCGTCGCCGCATCGGGAGGCGCCGCCGGCAAGGTCGCGGAAAGCGTTTCCTCGCGGCTGGAAAAGAAAGGGATGCGGCGGGCGATCCTGCAGGCGTTGCGGCAGGAGCTGAAGCCCGCGCTCGCGACGGCCGTAGCCGAGGCGATGGCATGGGCGGTGGTGAAGGAAGAGACGAAACGGGCGGCGCGCGCGCGCGAGCAGGAGCGCGCCGCGACGCTCACGCACGAACAGCTCGCGCAGAAGCTGCGCGCGCTGCTCCATCCGCGCGATTACGTGCACCTCGACGAGGCGCTCGCGCTTCTGCGTGCGGCTGCGTCGCCGTCGTCGTGGAGCGGAGACCCGGTGGCGATCAACGGCGCGCGGCGCTACCAGAAACGCGTGCAGCGACTCGCGTTCATCTACTCGGATGACCCGTTCACGGCGGAGCTGATCGAGCGATCCGAGCTCGCGGTGTGCGTGCTCGAGGCGGGGGCCGTCGCCAGCGTGGACGAGCGCACCGCGATCGAGGCGGCGGCCGGTCACAAACGCTTCGGCGATGCGTCGCCGCAATTCCTCGAACATCTGCTGCGCATCATCGGCGGCGCGCCGGCGATCCCGGGCGGCCGCCGCGCCACCATGCTCACCCGGCTCCAGGAAGAAATCGATCGACTGCGGAGGAACTGATGCTGATCAATGTCAGAAATGCGACCGACCTGCCGCGGCACGGAGTGGTCTGCATTCCGTGGTCGGAGCTCGAGCGCGAGCTCGACATCCATCCCGACTCGAAGGTCCAGGTCAAATACGGCGAGCGTCCGCTCGAGCGCGTGCAGATCGACAGGATCCGCTACACCGATGACCCCGACGACAGGTCGCTCTGGGAGCTGTCGGTCTACGTCAACTTCATGTCGCCCGGCGGATTCGAGGCCGAAATGCCGTTTCCGCTCGACGTCACCGTCATTCCGGATGTCACGGTGCAGGCGCCGGAACCGCGGGAAGCGCCACCGTGGGTCAGGTCCGGCGACACCGGGACGGACGTGACGATGGCCAGCGACCGGCTGGAGATCTTTCTGCAGCTGCTCGCGGGCACGAAGCCCGACGATTACTGGGGCGGCGCCATCAACAGCGTCGTGTTGCACGGGCGCGAAGTCCTTGATGCGTTCAAAGCGGAAGAAGACCCCTGGCATGGCCACGATCCGCACAAGCGCCTCCAACTCGACCGTGTCGTGCTTCCGAACGAGCCGTGGGCGGAGCGGCCGGTCACCGAGATCAACCTCTACCAGCGTGATTGGCGATACGTGACGCACGGCGAAGGGCCGGTGCGCGCCTGGGTGGTGATCGAATCGCCGGAGATCAACTATCCGGACGAAAAGTCCCCGAAATTCACCGGACATCTCTATCGCGTCATCAGCCTTCATCACGATGCGGACTACATCGTGGAGGAAGTGTTCGTGGCCGGCTCCGCCGCCGCGGCGCCGAACGCGGAACGCTTCGTCGCGTTCGCGCCGCATTACTTCCTCAAGATGAACTTCGACCAGCGTCCCACCATGCGGATCAACCAGGTGCCCGACATTCCGGACTGGTTCACCATCACCACCGATCGGGTGCCGCTGCAGGCGTACGGCTTCGCGGCGACGGATCCCTGTAACCGCATCGACAACCCCACGCACGACTACCCGGGGCGGGACGACAAGCACTCGGTGTTCGGCTGGAGTCTCGGGTTCGCGAAAAAAGTTCGCGCCGTGCACCTCTTCAAGCGCGGCCTGCCGCCGCACGAATCGACCGCCGACACCGGACGCAAATGGTTCGACATGATCCTGAAGGCGCCCGCGGTGATGGTGGAGGAGCGGAAACCGCAGGAGAGCCGGGAGGAGCAGGTGGAGGCGCGTACGGCGTCCGGCGCCGCGTGAAACGCGCAGATGGCGAAAAACGACCCGCATCCGCGGTGGGAGGACGAGGTCACGAGCGCGTTCCTGTACCTCGAAAACGATCTCGTCGAAGAAGCGGCCGCCATCCTCGAACGTCTGGACCGCGAGATGCTCGCGTACACCGGCGGGGCCGATCTGCCGCTGCGGGCCGCGGTCGTCTCCCACCTCGCTCGTTGTCATTACGAGCGGCGTGACGACGCAGAAGCCATCCGCCTGACCGAGGAAGCACTGCGGATCGACCGGCTGCACAACGGCAGGAGCGGCACGTTTCGGGCGATCGCCAGTCTCGCGCTGCTTCGCGCCAGCTCGGGAGATGACGACGGATTCGCGCGCGATCTCGCGCACCTGATCGAGTTGTATCGAAGCGAGCCAGGCGTCGACGACCGCGATGACGCGCTCAGGGTCATTTCCGCGGAACTGAACCGCGTCGCCCAGCGGATCGACGATCGCCGGAGGAAGAGGAGTATCACCGAAGGCGCTCTGCGCCTTCGGGAGCTGCTTCCGCCGGATGCGAACCACGCGGTGATCATGAACAACCTGGCGGTGTGGCTGATCATGGATGGGATTGACCTGCCGCGCGCGAAAGGACTGATCGATCGCGCCTTCGAAATTCAGCGCGGCCTCCTTCCCGCCGACGATCTGCAGGTCGCAGTCACGTTTCACAACCTCGGTCACTGGCATAAGACGATGGGTGAATCCGAGGAGGCCCGTGCCGCGTACCGCCGGGCATTGGCAATCAGCGCCGGTCGCGACCATCCGGTCGTCCAATCCATATCGGTCTCTCTGGCCGACCTCGAGCTCAAGCGGGGCGATGATGTGGCTGCAAAGTCGGCGATCGATGCCGGCGCGGGAAAGGCAGCGACGGAGCCCGACATGGAGGGGTCTCGCCTCGCACGTACGTGCGACACATACGTGCGGATGGGAAGCTACGACGCTGCCGAGCCGATCGCATTGCAGATGGTCGAAACGGCACGGCAGTCGGGCGCCGAGACGCGCGAGTACGCGATCGCTCTGGGAAGGCTGGCTGAGCTCCGGGGGCTGCAGAGGCGCCCCGAGGCGCGAGAACTTTTCTTCGAGTCGTACCGGCTGCTGGAGCGTGTGCCCGGCGTGACAGACGACGTGCTCTCCACGGCCTCGAACAACGTCGGCCGCTATCTCATCGACACGGAAGCGCACGCCGAAGCCATCCCGTTTCTCGAGCGTGCAATCGCGCTCGGTCGATCGGACGACCGGCTCGCCTGGGCGGCGCACGCGAACAACCTCGGCATCGCGTACCAGGGTGTCGGCCGGACGGAGGAAGCCATCTCCCTTCTGGCGGAGGTACTCGCCACGCGGCGTGCGCTCCTCCCCGAGGGCAACCGCTACATCGCCCAGACGCTGTTCAACCTCGGGGGCACATACGTCAACGCCGGCCGCATCGATCGTGCAGTGCCGTTGTTGCGCGAGAGCGTCCGGCATGAGCACATCGCCATCGATCAGGCTTTCGGCGTCTCGACCGAATCAGAGCGTCTCGCGTACATGGACGAAGTCCTGGACTCGATCGGCACGACCATGGCGCTGTTGCTGCCGTACTTCGAGGATCGTGACGTCGTCGCTCTGCTTTTCGAGCTCGCGGTGCAGCGCAAAGGCCTGGTCGCGGAGCGGATCGCTTCGGAGCGCGCCGCCGGATCGAAGCCGTTCAGCGCGCGACTCGATCATGCTACGGCCGAGACGATCGCTGCGGCGCTCCCGACCGGTTCCGTGCTGATCGAGTTTCTCGCCTTCGAGCTGCATTACGAGAACCTGACCAGGACCGGATATAACGCCTTCCTGCTGCCCGCCGGCCGTCCCGATCAGATTTCGATGGTCGTGGTCGGCATGGACCAACAGCTCGACGAAATCGTCGATACCGTCTACGGGATGATCGAAGACGAGCTCGACGCGGAGGACCCGCAGGGATGGACGATCTTTGGAAATGACCTGCGGCAGTATCTTTTCGGACGGTTCTCCACCGGCCTCGGTGAAGCAAGGAGGCTCTTCCTCGCGCCCGACGGCGTGCTCAATCGCCTGCCGTTCCACACACTGCCGGACGAGCATGGCGAACCGCTCTTCGAGACATACCAGATCAGCTATCTCGCGTCCGGCCGCGATCTGCTGCGCATCGGAGAACCGCTCGCGATCACGCCGAACCCACCGGTCGTCGTCGCATGTCCGGACTATGGAGCGCCGGGACCGTTCACGCCGCTCCGGGCGACGCGTCGGGAGGGGGAGCGCGTGGCGGAGATCCTTGGCGTCAAGGCATTGACGGACGCCGAGGCGACGAAGAAACGCGTTCGCGAGTACCGCTCTCCTCGAATTCTCCATTTCGCGACGCACGGGTTTTACGTCCCGCCGCCCGATGGTGGCCGGGCGGGCATCGATGAGGTCCTGTTTCGTTCCGGGCTCGCGCTCAGCGGCGCGAACCTCGACCCTCAGGATGGTGTCCTTTACGCGCACGACGTGCTTTCGATGGATCTCTCCGGGACAGCGCTCGTGGTTCTCTCCGCGTGCGAAACTGGCCTCGGCCGCTATCACCGAGGGGAAGGGATCTACGGATTGCGGCGCGCGTTCACGGCCGCGGGCGCGCGTACGTTGCTGGTGAGCCTCTGGAGCGTGCCGGACCAGGCGACGTGCGAGCTGATGGAGCTGTTTTACGAAGAGCTCCGGCGCGGCGCGTCGTGCGCGACGGCGTTGCGTGAGGCGCAGCGGACGATGCGAGGCGCCTATCGCTCGGCGCTGCACTGGGGTGCGTTTATCGCGATCGGCGTTCCAGCCGCTGACAGGCTGCAAACGTAGCAGTGACATTCGCTACCGGCTCGCGGTGTGGGACAAGCGATGCGCAGGGGTGCGCCTATTTGCGATGTATCGCGTGGGGTCACATCTTCGGTGTTCCACCGCCAGATCACGGTGCCCTTGCCAATAACTTTGCGATCGTCGAAGTCGCGGAACGACCTCCTGATAACCATCTGTGCTTCAATAAGTTATACCAGTCAGAAAAACGAAGGTGTGACCCCATGACGCGAGCTATCACGTATTCACGAATTCGGTCGATCGACACGATCCACAACCGCGCAACCACGCTCCTCGTCTCCGCCAGGTCCGCGACTCTCATCAATGCATTCAGGATCATCGGCAGCGTCACCGGTTCCGGAAGCCGTAGCACGATGATTCCGCGATAGCGAACCGGTGGAAAATGAAGGACGTCGGCGAAGTCTTTGTCGAACGAAACCAGCGCCCGATCTTCGACGCGGCAGATCTCGATCAGCGTCTCATCCGTTA
>WUUC01138020.1_pt1 | contig 11830 bp, 8 predicted proteins | sample 6278441 | NCBI WGS metagenome assembly WUUC01 (sample SAMN13675441, study PRJNA597444) | soil metagenome | isolation source: soil | place: USA: Washington | collected 2017-10 | reverse complement strand
TGGGCTACATCGAGGTAATGCAAGGCGATGACGTGTTATTCGAAGCGAGCGCAAGCGATGGTCTCGACGGCGACCTGAGCGGCAATATTCGCTGGACCTCGCCGCTCGATGGCCCGCTGCACATAGGGTCCTCATTCTCAACGAGTGCGCTCAGTGTCGGCTGGCATCTGGTGAGCGCGTCGGTGACTGACAGCTCGGGTCTCACGACTACCCAGACTGTGTACGCCGTCGTCAACTCGCCCAACAACGAGGCGCCGTTCGTCGTGATCGAGGCGCCGAGAACCAACACCGAGATTTATCTCAACGATTCGCTGAGCTTCGCGGCGATCGCCTTCGACAATCAGGAAGGTGAAGTCAGTGCGAATGTCCGATGGTCGTCGAGCTTGCAGGGCGCGCTCGGCGCGGGACCCACGATCACGGTCAGCAATCTGCAGGTCGGCGATCACATCATCAACGCACTCGTCACGGACAGTGCTGGGGCCAAAGGGGCGGAACAGATTGCGGTCAGAGTGCTGGCCACTCCCTCGAACTATCCGCCGGCGGTGAAGATCACCTCGCTCGGGCTCAACGCCTTCTACACCGTCGATAGCACGATTCCACTCGCGGGTACCGCGACGGATCGTGAAAACGGCGATCTGAGCTCAGCGCTCGTTTGGTCGTCGAATATTGATGGCGAGCTCGGGCGCGGCGGCGCGATCCGCGTCAGCAATCTCACACCCGGCGAGCATGTCATCAGCGCGACTGCCACGGACAGCGGCGGACTCACGCAGACCGCAACGAAGGCCATCACGATCAATGCGGACGGGCAGGCGTATCACCTGTATGACCCGTTCGATACTGACATCGGGCCTGACGCACTCGAAGGCTGGCGCGTGGTCGATACCGTCCCGATGACCCGCCCGTCGCGCTGGAGATCCAACAACGGTGTCGCCATGGAGCTCAATGCCGGGTATTCGGGACCTCTAACCCCGACCGGTATCGACAAACTGGGTACCTATCTCCTGCAGACCAGTGGCACGCACTGGACCGACTATCGCGCGAATGTGCTGCTGAGCTCTGCCGCTACCAACAGCTTTGGCTTGATGTTCCGAGTGCGCGACAACAATAACTACTACCGGTTCTCCATGGATCGCGCTGGCAGCTTCCGTCGCTTGGTCAAGCGAGTGAACGGCGTGTTCACGACGATCTGGCAGGACACGACACAGTATGTACAGAACCAGCCCTACCAGCTGGAGGTCACCGCTCAGGGGACGACGATCACGGTCCGTCTTGATGGCGTGCAGCTTTACAGTGGCAACGACAACAGTCACTTGCGCGGCTCGATCGGGCTGTATGCATGGGCTAGCGGCGGCGCGTCCTTCGACAACGTCGAGGTCGAGAACCTGACGACAGCCGAGATGAATCATGCGCCGCTCGTGAACATCACCAGCCCGGCGAACAACGCTTCGGTCGTCCAAGGCAGGATCGTGACTTTCACGGCAACGTCCGAAGATGCCGAGGATGGCACGCTCTCGAACACGATCAGCTGGTCTTCGGACATTGACGGTCCGTTGGGCACTGGTAGCACCCTCAACGTGAGCACGCTCAGTCTGGGCACGCATACGATCACGGCGCGCAGTACGGACAGTGACAATCTCTCTGGCACGTCCACGATCAGTCTGACCGTCAACCAATTCGTGAACCGCACTCCGGTGGTCACGATCAACTCGCCGGCCAATGGCACGACCTACGGCACGGGTGAGCTGATCGTGTTCTCCGCGTCCGCGACGGACGAAGAGGATGGCAACCTGACGAGCTCGATTACGTGGACGTCGAGCATCAATGGATCACTGGGCTCGACGGGGCAGATCAGCACGAGCGCGCTGTCCTCCGGCACGCACACGATCACAGCGCGTGTGACCGACAGTCTCGGCGCCTCCCATGCGCCGACGATTACTTTGACGATCGGCGCAGCGCGACCGGTGTTGGTATCACGTGACTTCAACGACCGCAGCCTCGGTGGCATGACCATAGCCACTGATGCGGGCACGACCGGCGGGCCGCCGGTGTGGAACGCAACCAACCAAGCGGCGGCGCAGACGTCGCAGATCGTCGGCAGCGACTTGTCGGCCACCGGCATCCCGCGGCTCGGCACTTTCATGTACTGGACGAACGGAACGAACTGGACCAACTACACGGTCGAGGTGGACCTGCGTTCCAGCGATCCCGACACGCTCGGCATCATGTTCCGTTACATCGACTTCAACAATTACTACCGCTTCTCGATGGATCGCACGCTGTCGCAGCGACGACTGGTGAAGAGGGAGCAAGGAACGTTCACTCTGTTGAAGCAGGACACTGTTGCGTACAACTTGAACCAGGCGTATCGCCTATCGATCTCCGCTCACAACGGCACGATCACCGTGATGATCGATGGGCAAGTGTTCTATACCGGTACCGACACGGGAGTGGCGCGAGGCTCGGTCGCCTTCTACACCTGGCGTAACGGCGGCGCGACGTTCGACAACCTCGTTGTTCGCAGCCTGACGGCGACCGCGAGCGCGTTGGCACCCGATGCGCTAATGGAAGATGAAGTGCGCGAGATGACCGTGCCGTCAGCGCAGGCGGCGGAGCAGGCTGAAGCTCCGTTGGTGCACCGGATCGACATGCCGCCACCAGTGATATTCGGCCCGCCCGCCGAATGGCAAAACTTGACTGCATTCCTGATGGACGATGACGCTAGCGCGGGAGGAAGCGCGCCATGAACATCAATGGTTGCTCGCCGTTCTCATGTCTCGTTCGTGTTCTCTTTGCGCTACTGCTGCTCGGCGTAGGAGTGCAGTCCGCGTACGCGGAGCGCAAGACCACGTACTACCACACGGATGGTCTGGGATCGGCCGTGGCCGCGTCCAACGATGCAGGCAATCTGCTGTGGAGAAAGCAGTATGCGCCGTTTGGCGAACAACTCAACTCCACCGGCGAGCAAGAGAAGCTGGCGTACACCGGCAAGGAACATGACGATGTCACCGGCCTGACGTACTTCGGCGCGCGCTACTACGACCCGCACCTCGGCCGCTTCATGAGTGTCGACCCGGTCGCCTTCGTCGAATCGGAGCCGATGACGTTCAATCGTTACTCCTACGCCAACAACAACCCCTACAAGTACGTCGACCCGGATGGCGAGTTCGTGAACTTCGCGGCGAAGTTCGTGTTGGACGTGGGTATCAACGTCGCCTTCAACTACGTCACCACCGGCGAGTTGAACGTGGGCGGCGCACTGAAGGAGTCCGCGGTCGGAATTTTGAATCCGGCGAAGACGGTGGCGAAGGCGGGCAAGCTGCTCCATGCCATGGCCAAGGTGGAGAAGAAGCTGCCGCCGCCTTGCAAGCTCAAGTGTTTCGCCGCCGGCACGACGGTGCTGACCGATCATGGCTTCGTCGCGATTGAAACGTTGCAGGTTGGCGATCTGGTATGGGCTTACAACCCGGATACCGACGAGAGCGCTCTCAAGCCAATTCTCAAAACGTTCGTCAATACCGCGGACACGATCTGGCATCTGACGCTCGATAAGAACGGCGAAACCTACCGTCACGAAGTCACAGGCAGCCACCCGTACTACGTCCCCGGCATCGGCTGGGTGGAAGTGGCCAATCTCCACATCGGCAACGCGCTGCTGACCGAAGGCGGCGAAACCGCGGTTGTTACTGGTGTCTTCGACACCCGCCAGGTGCAGCCGACCTACAATTTCGAAGTTGCCGACATCAATACTTACTATGTCAGCGCGGCGAAGGTGCTGGTGCATAACTGCGGTGGCATCGCCACTACAAATAAAAATGCAGCTCGCCTAAACAGCCAACTTGCGGCACAGGAAATTGCCGGTGGCCATGCCTTCGAGAAGCATGTGTTGCATAAAGGAGAGTTCGCGGGCCTGGGCATTCGTACTCGTAAGCAGTTCGCCGAGCACATCGAAAACGTGATAAACAATCCGACATCGGTGCGCACGCGCTCGGACGGCGCGACTGCCTACTGGCACAAGGATTCGGGGACGCTTGTCATCCGTAATCCGCGGTCGGCGGACGGTGGTACCGCATTCCAGCCCAGGGAGGGGCAGGAGTTTATTGATAATCAATTGAACTTTAAGTAAGGAATAGCGTGGCAGGGCGTGCATTAAAGTCTAGGTAGCAAGGCATGGACATCATTGAAGCAACCCCCGATCGCTCCCGAATCGATATCGGAATGGATCAGCTGCTGATACTCAATTCGGCGCTGAACGAAGTGTGCAATGGCTTGGACCTGTGGGAATTCGAGACGCGCATGGGCGTGGATCGGCCCACTGCCAAGGCGCTACTGGCGGAGATACACTCCCTCATTCTGAAAATGAGAGAATCGAGTGAAACGTGAAGTGACTCGACGCAAGCTTACGATATGGATCGTCGCCGGCGCGCTCGCCGCCGCCATTCTCACTATGGCATCGCTCAAGAGAAGCGAGCCGGCCGCGCCAAAAGCGCCTGAGGCTGCGGCGGCGGAACAAGGCGATAAGCGACCAATGGATAAAACTCCGGCGCAGATCCGGGAGGCGCCTCGAAGCACTCAGGATGTCTTCATGCCGCCGCCCACCGATGCGACCGGGGCGTCACCAGCGCCTAAGTGAGAATGGCGGAACGAGTTTTGACTCTAGTGCGCCAGATCGCGGCGGTTGCAGCGCTCTCAACCCGCGCGCATGCGCAGAATCGTCGGGATATCGATCTTGCCGCCGTACTCGCTCAGCTCCTCGTTGGCGCTCTCGACAGCGAACATCGCCATGCGATCCGCCAGTTCGTTGCCTTCCGTGCCCACGTGTGCGCTGACGTGAGTCAGGTGCACCTTGGATTGGATGCGGCTGTAAACCGCGTACGCGGCTTGAATGATTTCGAGATTCTTGATCTCGCCGCCGGCCTTGCGCCAGCTCTTCTTCTCCCAACCCGCGGCCCACTTCGAGATGCAGTTGATCGCGTAGGTCGAATCGCAAAGGATCTGCACCGTTGAGCCGCTGGTAATGGCGGCTTCAGCCATCACCAGGGCGCGATGCAGCGCATTGAGCTCGGCAATGTTATTGGTGCCAGCACGGTTGTAGAGGCCGTACCAGAGCTGCGCTAGCTCGCCGTGGTGATAGACCGCGAGCCCAGAACCCGCCCGACCAGGATTGGGATCACATGCACCGTCGCAGTAGATCTGTAAATCGAACGCGGATGTATCGGCTTGCGCTGAATCCTGCTCGCTTGCCTTGTTTGCAGCCCGGCGCACGAAGGTGGACCTGGGCACGCCGCCCGCGAAAGCTCGCTCCGCTTCCGCACGGGTCGGGAATGACTTGTAGCGCGCGCCCGCGAATTTATCGACCTGTCGGTGCGTTGTGGGCCAATCCGTGAACACGCCGGTCTGCCGTCCCGCCCACACCACATAGAATTTCTGTGCCAACGCGCTACCTTCGTTAGATCGGATGATTCTGGCCAAGTCTAAAGCACGCGCCGCCTGATGAGTACGCGCGCTTTCGACGGGCAAGATTGATCCACGCTGCGTTGGAATTGAAACGCTAAACAGTGCGCGCGGATTCGGACGATGCGGCATCAACAGTTCGCCCCCACTGCCGCACGTCGAGTCCTGCGTATCCGCATACTGCGTCGACTAACCGACGTTTGACGAATGGCAGCTTGCTGCAAAAGCCGCTCGCGATCCGGTTGACAGTAGGTCCGAATGCCCCATCCGATTCTGTAAGTGCGGAGATGGTGCGGCTGGCTGTTTCGTAGGTTCGTAGCTGGGATTCGCGAGTGTCCGAACAGTAGAACGATCGCCGTGCTGATCCCGAACAGCGCGACTGCCGAAGGCGTAGCCCTCGCGACACCGCCACCACAGCGCCAATCAACATCATCGTGAACCATACGGATCGAGCGGGTGAATAGTGGACGTCGCCGTGACACAGGCCGCTATCCCTGCAGCATGAACGCGGTGGCCTTCCACACGGATCGTGGTGGGGGCGTCAATGTTGTCATCTGTGGCTGTTCGTAGCTATTGATGCACTGAGCATTCGCCGTCGGGTGACGAGGGATGCGTTCCCTCGTTCAACGAAGGTTCCTCACCTTCTCTGAATGCTCGCCGCTCACTCGACAAAGACAAAGAAGTCTCCGCAATCGCGGCGTTCACCGAGACGCAGTGGAGGGCGAGGCCGCGACGCGAAAGACGACTGCTGTATTCGCCAGCATGTCGGGCGGATAAACGATTTCCAAGGCACCGGCCTTTTGTTTCCATCGGAGCCCGCCGCGATGGCCGAGCAGTGTGACCTTCGCGATTGGCGAGTCTAGTAGCTTGGCTTGAGCACCAAGCGACGCAATGCGCACCGTAGTACCGCGCTCCGGCACCGCAAGCGCGAACGCATACAGAGCACCGTCTCGGCCGACCACAAAACGAAAGTCCTGCGGGCCGAACGCGAATTCCGCGTGCTTCTTCCCAAGTTTGCCGCCTGGGAGCATCTTCAGTTCGCCCGCGACCATTTCCCCCTCGCCAGGTATCTTCCATGCACGACTGCCGTAGATCGCCTTACCGTTTACGCTCATCCATTCCCCGACTTCACGCAGCATTCGCGCGCTGCCCTCGTCTAGCGAGCCATCGGGAAGCAGCGAAATAGCCAGGGCTGCGTTGCCGTCACGAGCCACCGCTTCGATCAAATAACGGATCATCATGCTCGAGTCATAGGTGAATCCGGGGCTGTAGAACCAATCACCCACGGGGGCCTCTGCGATCCAAGGCTGGTCCGTCTTGATCTTCGCGGGAACGCCATGCTCCTCGGTGTTGACAGTTCCGTTCGTGGGCCGCCGGAATTTGACGATGCTGAAAGTATCGACTTTTTTGCGCCTCTCGATGGCGCGATTATAGAAGTGCGCCATCACGCGCTGCATGGCGTCGCATTTGTATCCGGAACCTGTTCCGGAGCCACTGAACGGCTGCTGGCTCGTTCCATCGGTATAAATGAAATCGGGATCGTAGCGGTCGATCACGTCGACCATTCTTAGAGCCCATTGAGTCGCGAACCAATGCGAGTATTCGAGGTGCCGGGAGAAAACCCCGGACTGTGGAACACCCCAAGGCTCGTTCACCGCGGCGGTGACGCCCTGATATTCGCGCAGGTCGATGCCATAGAGCAGCCGCGGATCGAGCCCTTCCCACCACTTGCCCTGACCGTCCTCGAGCGTGAGATGGCCGTCGTAGGGAATGCCAGCTTTGGGTCCTTCCTGGTCGGAGGCGAATGCGCTCTGCCACCAATACCACGTGTACTCATGGTGAAAAGTAACGCCGTAGCGCATTCCGACGGCCTTCGTCGCCTGGGCCCACTCCGCGATGAAGTCGCGCTTCGGCCCGATGCGAGTTGAGTTCCAGGGATGGTATCGCGACGCCCATAAATCAAAATTGTCGTGATGTACTCCCTGCACGATGAGGAACCGGGCGCCGGCATTGTGATAGATCTTGGTTAGAGCTGCGGGATCCAGCTTGGTGGGATTCCAATCGCGCAACACTTCTTTATAGCCGACCTCAGAGGGATGGCCGTACTTCTTTAGATGATTCTGATAGGCGACGTGGCCCGGCTTGTAGAGATTGCGTGCGTACCAGTCACCGCTTTCGCCAGCCGCCTGCGGCCCGAAGTGGATCCAGATGCCGAATTTTGCTTCGCGCAGCCACTGCGGCGTGCCCGGATAGTTTTCCTCGATCGAGTTCCAAGTCGGCTGGAAGGGACCGGCGGCGATGGGAAAATCGAGTGCCACTTCGGTGAATTCCGCGGTCGATCCCATCGGCACCGAGTTTTCAGGTGCTGAAGAGGCAATCTTGGGCATCGGAATTGCCGACACCTGTGCGGCCACGTAAGTGCTCCACACGAGCGAAACGGTGAGGGCGAGCAAGGAGTTGAACCTCGAATTGACGTTGAATGTGTTGAGCATACAACTCACCAGTCGCCCCGCACACCGATTGCGAATGTGCGACCCGCATAGGTTGCGCCATCCGGCATCGATCCACGGTTCTCGTATCGATTCATCTGCACCTGCTGCAGCAGGTTCTGCGCTTGCACTGTGAACTTTAGGCGCTCGTACCACGGGAACGGGAAGGTCACTTGCGCGTCCATGTAGTCGGTTGCGACCGAGTAGAGGCTACCCGGGATGATGTTGCAAGGGCAGACTGTCTGGAGATTCGCGTCGCGATGGGTGTATGAGAGGCGCGCCGAGAAGCCTCGCGGGCGCTCGTACTAAAGCGTGGCGTTATAGGTCCAGGGAGCCAGCCCGGCGATGAGCGACGAGGTCGACTATCGTTGATCTCTGCACGGCCCGTACTAGACGAGTAGGACTGACCGGCATCGATCAGTGCTTCTACACTATCGAGTTCATTGAACGTCCAGACGAACTGGAGCGTTGGGTCGTACAGCGTCCTCACGCTCCTGGATCATTTAAACTGAATCAACGATCTGTTCAATCACCTCAAAATCCACGAAGTCTTCCTCGGAGGCAGGCCATGGCAGAACAGATAATCAAGATCGCTACAGCACCCAATGAAACATCGGCTATCGCTGTGGTGGTGTTAGCGTTCAGCGCGGATCCCGCGGCACGTTGGACGTGGCCCGATCCACAGCAGTATCTCCAGCATTTCCCCAGCTTCGTCAAGGCACTCGGAGGCAAGGCGTTTGCCCACGGGAGCGCCTACTACGTTGACGGCTACGCAGGCGCGGCAATGTGGCTCCCGCCCGAGGTTAGGCCTGACGAAAATGTGCTGGTCGAGCTGCTGCAACACACTGGCTACGCACCAGTTCAGAAGGATGTCTTTGCAGTATTCGAACAGATGGCGCGCTACCATCCCCAGGAGCCGCATTGGTTCTTGCCGTTCATTGGGGTCGATCCGCATCAACAGGGCAAAGGGTGCGGCGGGGCGTTAATGCAGCACGCCCTTCTCGCGTGCGATCGTGACCGTACGCTGGCCTATCTCGAATCCAGCAACCCTAAGAATATACCGCTCTATGAACGATACGGGTTTGAGGTAATGGGCACTATTCAGGTGGGAACGTCGCCGCCCATCTTTCCAATGCTCCGCAAACCACGCTAACGGGACGGCGTCCGCCTCCCCCAAGTGCCAAGACTGTTAGCTGACTTAAAGAGAGGGGCACCGGCGATTGGCTGTGCCGGCCACAATTCTTCAAGAAAGGGCGAGAGTACTGGTGCGGGTACTTGGCGTCTTTGGGATTCATGGATGCCGTCGAGAAACATCACAGGCGTATGCATACCGGCGGGAATAAACTGAGAGAACGGTGGTGTGATCGCATTGTCACGATGCATGTGAGCACGTTTGGAGTGGCTGTGCCGCATGGATTGCTTCTTGCCCGTGATCGGAACGGCAGATTGCAGGGCACGTTGTGCTCGAGTAACGGTGCGCTTGCGAACGGCGAAGGTGATGGCACGGCGACTGGAGCAGGAGGAAGAGCCTCGAGCTGAGACGAGCGCATTGATCAAACTCGCGCAGGAATTGTTCGAGGGAATTCCGGAGATCGCCTCGGCGCAACGGACTCCTCGGTCGCGGCCGAGCAGTAAAGAACTGCGCAATCCATGAACAAGTCAGTCCGGGCTTGGATCTGCTAGTCTCGACCAGATCAACACCTGGCCTTCCTCCCGCGGAAGGGAGATGAGACGTGTCCAAACTGCGTTTACGAATTTCAGTGTCGCTCGATGGCTTTGTCGCTGGCCCGGACCAGAGCTTAGAGAATCCACTCGGGATCGGCGGCGAGCGTCTGCATGAGTGGGTGGTGCCGCTGGCGGTCTGGCGTAGAGCGCACGGCATGCAAGACGGAGTTGTCAATGAAAGCTCCCGTGTGCTCGAGGAGGAGATTCGTAACATCGGTGCGACCATCATGGGCCGTAATATGTTCGGCGGACATCCCGGGCCGTGGGATCCGCAACGGCCCTGGAACGGTTGGTGGGGCGATGATCCACCGTTTCATCACCCAGTGTTCGTGCTCACTCATCACCCGCGTGAGCCACTCGAATGTAAGGGCGGCACGCGATTCACTTTCGTCACCAGCGGCATCGAAGTCGCGCTTGAATCAGCGCGCCGCGCGGCGGACGGCAAAGACGTCGCATTGTCGGGCGGTGCCCGTGTGGCTCAACAGTACCTCGCTGCAGGATTAGTTGATGAAATGGAATTGCACGTCGCTCCGATCTTGTTGGGGGCCGGCGAGCGGCTGTTGGACCGCATCGGTAATGACCTGCATGGACTCAAGCTGGTGCGGACGATCGGAACAGGCGATGTCGTGCACCTGAAATTTGCCCGCTAGGTACGCGTGATCTCGTCTTCGCCTTACAAGGCGATCTTTGCAGCTTCGGGCGCCAAAGGTTTTTCGACGGCTGCATTCGTGGCACGGCTGCCCGTGGCGATGGCGCCGATCGGCATCGTCATTATGCTGTCGGGGAGCCGCGGTGAGTACTGGCTGGCCGGAGCGGTTGCTGCAACTTTCACACTGGCGAATGCTATTGCCGCGCCGCAGATCTCACGCGTGGTCGACCGGTTAGGACAGTTTCGGCTGCTGATCCCGACCACCGCAGTGTCAGTGGCGGCCTTTATGTTGCTGATGATCGCATCTCACCTGCGCTGGCCCTCATGGATTTTGTTCGTGGCCGCGCTGTTCGCAGCATCGATGCCCAGTATTTCGGCGATGGTGCGGGCGCGATGGACCGAACTCTTTCGTGATCGGCCCGAGCTCAACACAGCGTTTGCATTCGAGTCCGCGGCAGACGAGTTGGTGTACATCGCCGGAGCGTCGCTGTCCGTCGGATTGAGTGTGGCGATATTCCCTGAAGCAGGTGTGCTGGCCTCCACGTTGTTCCTGGCGTTAGGGACGGCTGCATTCGTTTTGCAACGACGCACCGAACCCCCGCTTCGCCCGCATCACTCCGACTCGGGACGTTCGGCAGTCATGTTGCGGCCGGTTCAGTTGCTCACTGCCGCGATGGTATTTGTCGGCGCTATCTTCGCGACCGCGGAAGTAACCGTCGTGGCTTTGACGCGCGAGCTGGGCAGGGCGGAGGCTGCGAGCTTTATCATCGGCGTCTATGCGGCTGGCTCGTTCATCGTCGGTGTGATCATTGGCGGCTTGAAAATGAAAAGACCGCTGGCTCGGCAGATGCTGGTTGCTGTCAGTGTGCTGCTGATCACCACTGTGCCGCTGCTGTTGGCCGATACGATTACGCTGCTAGCTCTCACAATCTTTCTGAGCGGCGTCGCCGTCTCGCCGACATTCATCACCGCATATGGCTTGGTGCAGAGAAAGGTACCATCGGCAGTCTTCACTGAAGGCGTTACCTGGGTGGGCACTGGTATCGGCATCGGAATGGCGCTAGGCGCTTTCGTGACGGGCTGGGTTGTGGACACGTTCGGTGCCCACAATGGTTTTTGGGCGTCGGTCGTCGCGGCCACTGTCGCCCTGTTGATCGTCACGTTCGGGCAACCGGTGTTGGCCGGAGACGCATGCGAGTAATACCCTTAGAAAATTGGACGGAGTTTCATGCCCGCGATCGCAAAGCAGCCATCTAAGTTGGCGGCGAGCTTGTCGCTGAAGCCGAGCCCGCGAGTGGGCATTGACGAATGTGCTCGGCCGTCACTCCATTCGCACAAGTCCGACACGTCCGATGCCAGGCTCCATCAGTGCCTCTGCGGGCACCGTCGGTTTGGGGCGGACCTTTCGTAGTCGCCCGCAGATCGCAAGTCGCGGAATTCAAGCGGGGAAAGTGGTGGGCCGTATAGGACTCGAACCTATAACCAACTGATTAAGAGTCAGCTGCTCTACCAATTG
>WUUC01098795.1_pt1 | contig 11830 bp, 9 predicted proteins | sample 6278441 | NCBI WGS metagenome assembly WUUC01 (sample SAMN13675441, study PRJNA597444) | soil metagenome | isolation source: soil | place: USA: Washington | collected 2017-10 | reverse complement strand
TTCAGGCTCTGAAACAGATTCGAAATTATCCTTCAGGTTTACCTTAATCTTGTTGGCAATTAAAGAATAATGTTCTTTGATACTGGCCGGATTGGATTCCCAAAGGATGTAGTCATCCCCTACGGAAGACTTGAATTTGTTCAATGCCTTCGCATACTGCATGGTTTCCGAAAGGCCATACCGATAAATTGAATCGGGTGATATTGCTAATGATGTGTATTTGGTTACAAACAACTCGTACCAACGCTTCCCTTCCGGTAACTGCCGGATATTTTCAATACCCGGAAGGCGATCATCTACCTTAGCGTTGACGTAATCCATGCTTAGCACAGCAAGCTGTTGCTGAAAGTCAAGGATATACTTCAGGTGCTGCAGATCGTTCCTGATGGTAGATGACAACGCTTTTTGATTAATCTCATTTAATTTCTTTTGATATGAACTCAAGAGTACGATACGCTTCTGCAGAATATTCTTAGCCGGTATTGATGCGAAGAAATCCTTATACGCAAGCGGCCAGGCCGAGATTGCCATTGTTTCCCAATCATTCAAAAAGCTATTTTCAATCGCATTCCATTGTTGCACATCGTTGGATTGAGAATTTCCATGACTGCAAATGGTCAGGCATAATATCAAAATCGTCCAGGTAAAACACCGTTTAGCCATACATGAATTTTTGGTAAAGTAGCAGGTTAAGCAATACCGACCAATCACACATATTTCGGTAGACAAAAGTGTCCGTTCCAGGACGTTGTTTTCCGATTACGAACACATATGTTGGCAAACGTTGTATACTGCTGCTGTTTTACGGAGCATTATCCTTGGCGCACATTTTGCGAAACTCTGTATATTTTAAGTACGTGTTATGATTGATTGTCCCTATTGCAGTAAGATTATTCGGGTTGGCGGGATGTTCTGTTCAAGAAATGACGATTATGAACGATTAAAGAAGCTTGATTCCGGTATCCACGTTATTCGGGCGAGATCATTTGAGACTCCCCAACCTCATTTAACGCGGCTTTCAATAAATTTTGACCTGGAAGGAGGACTTGTGTATGAGGTCAAAAACCGCAGACTTATTTTACCTGAAAACAGGTATTTGCTTTTGAATAACGGATCCTATATAAACAGTTCACTGAACGCATCATCACCACATACAACGGCATGCATTTGTTTCAGGGTCGGACTTGCCGAGGAAATTCACTATGCACTAACGCAGAAAAATGAAGATCTCCTGAAGAATCCATTTGATACTTCAGGTTCGGTCGGGTTTATTGAAAAAACCTATGCCTTCGATCCCTTGTCTTACGCTAAAGTTAAAAAGATCATCCATGCGATTGCGACTAACACGCTGGAAGAGGTTGATATGGAAAATTTTCACCATGAACTTTTAGAAACTATAATTGTCAATCAGTTCAAAGTAAATTCTGAGATAAACTCTATTCAACGTGCGCGGTGGTCTACCAAAGTAGAAATCTACAGCAGGCTTCATTGGGCAAAAGAATACATTCGTGACAACTATGCGCACAGGATCACATTGAAAGACATTGCCAGTGTAGCGTGTCTTTCCGTACATCATTTCAAGCGATTGTTTAAAGAAGTATTTTTGCATACTCCTCATGAATATCTGACACGCGTGAGACTGGAAAAGGCCAGGGAACTGGTGACTCATTCAAGACTTGAAATCAATGAGATCTGCAAACTCAGCGGGTTTGAGAACACCAGTTCTTTTATCCGGTTGTTTAAGACCACCTTTCAGGAAACACCGCATCGTTTTCGCTTCGCAAAATCAGTTAAGGAAGCTGCATAGTTGAACGGTATAAATGTGCTGCACACATTTCGTCAGCGCTTTTTGCGTTTCACAATTACCGTCCCATCCGTCTGCGGAATTCTTTTCATTTTTGCGAGGTTGGCCAATGTAGGCGCTGCATCAATCGTGAGCACTTTTTTATCGACTCTTGATGATTCCACACCCGCGCCCATAAAGATCAGGGGAACAGCGCGATCATATTCATAAGGCGATCCGTGAATAACGATATCAAGATCAATCATCGAATTCCGCTTTAGTCTAACCATTACATTCTGTTCTGCAATAGGAGATTTGAAATCCTTGAGAGAAAAGAATGGAAGGCGCGGCACCCTGTCGGGGCGATAGGATTTTTTATACAATTCCAAAAACTCATCTGTTGAGGGGGTGTTGTCCTGAAGCTGAGCTGGCAAATAAACATCTTCAACAAAAGGATAATTCCTAAGTATTGTTTTGATTTGTTCTGCGCGTTGGGTGGATGTTGCCTGTGGGCTATTCGTTATCGCCAGCCTGACTTCATCGAGTGCTTTTTCAATATCATTTTCCCGGATACGCATACTCCAATCCCCATTTTCTTTTGTTTGTTCCGGGATTTCCGGAAAGCCATGATCAGAGGAGATTGCCACGATGTATGCATCCTTACCGATCTGCTTGTCTAAAAAGTCAAAGAAACTTCCCAGGGCGTTATCAAGTCGTAGCAGTACATCCAGTGTTTCCATACTGGAAGGTCCATAAAAGTGAGCTGTGTTATCAACTGATGAAAGGACGATAGATAGAACATCTGTTGATTTGCGCTGGCCCAGTAAGCGCACCCGAACGCCTTTCTTTGCCAATTCCAGCGTTGCTACATCGGAAAAAGGGGTTGACGATAACCAATAACCCCGACCCACGATGGTATCTTTCTCATACGGAAGCATTTCCTTCTCATACAGATGTGGAAAGACATTCGGCCCGCCAGCTGCTTCAATTGAATAATTATCCTTATTGACGTTTGCAAAGCTTGATGCGGGAACAGTATTATTCCAAACTTTTGCTGAAGTTATGATAGCAGGTAATTGTTCAGTATGAAAATTACTTACCCACTCAGGAAGTTGTGCCTGGTAAAACGTTGAGGTTACATATTGGGCAGCTCGGGGAAAATACCAATAAACTTCCGCACCGGGTTTGAAACTGTATAAGGCAGATGAGATCTTCCCGGTTCCAACGCTCAGGGATTTCGATTCAGGGTCATTTTCGGTAGCCCATTCTGCCAAGCCGGTTGTAAGAACATACTTGGATGAAACACTTTTCATTTCAGGAAACCCGGTCAGGCTATAAAGTGAATCACTAAATGCATCGGCAAAGACATATGCATCATTCTTACGCTCATAAAAAGCAGCGTCCACGATGCCATGTCGGTTAGGGTGATTTCCTGTAACCAGGGAAACATGGCCTGAATGAGAAACTGTGATCCCATGACCTATCCAGGCGTTTGAAAATACTGCACCTGTGGTTAGCAATCTCTTGAACCCTGCTGTATAAACTTTTTCATGTTTCATGAATAGGTTACTCCCAAGTCCATCAATTGCAATCAATACGATAAGTTTTGGCGGTTGTTGGGAAGGGTTTTTATCCTGTGCAGATGCTTGCCCCATGAACAAACATAGCGCAATTACAACCTGTAGCTTTATGGAAGTGAATAACTTGATAGATGGATACATAAATAAATATAGTTCGCGTAGTACCATTGATTAGCTCTTTAGTACTTTGTCGAGTTCTTCCTTAATCCTCGGCAACTGATCAGCATCTTTTTTGGGCCAGTTTTTAATCGCTGTTTCATAATGTTCGATTGAAATTTTTTTGTCTTTTAAACGATATGCGCGTGCCATCCTCAGATTAATATACGCTGCTTCTTTTGGGTACCTTGAAAAGGCTGACGTATATACCGGTTTTGCTTTTGCGGGATCATTTTTTGACACCCATGAACCTGCGTATGAAAGTAGGTCATCCAGGGTTGTATTGCGGTGCTCAAGTGCAACTTTCCATTGTTCATCTGCTTCTGCCTGACGACCAAGCTTTTCCAGTACTTTAGCTTTACTTGAAAGTGTTTTATAATTTTTGGCCCAGAACAACCCGTTTTCACACCACGCAAGCGCCTCTTCCCAGTTTTTCATATCGTTCGCCAGGCAAAAATCCACAGCAGCCATCCAACCGTCTACGTCTAATGCTTTTTTGGATTTCATTTCATCTCGCCATCGTGAGAGATAAAGCTCATGTACATTTGGAACTTCTATTTTGAACTCCACACGTTTCTTTTCCCATTCCATGTAGGCGGTTGTATACGTTAAGAATCGGTTGTCGAACCCAAAGTTTAACCACTCCGTGAATGGAACCTCCATTAATTTAAGTGGAACACGAAGGGCATCGTTCTTTTCATTATAGAAAAAACTACCCCAGTTATTCACGTCTTTTGAAAGGATCAGTGTCCACGGGTCATTCTGTTCGACAATTAAAAAAATTGCGTACGTGCCAGCCGTTATAGGCTTCCCTTCTATTATTACGTCATGTGAAAATGAGATGGTTGTATTCTCATTAGCACCAGTTCGCCAGGGCATTTTCGGAGATTCAGCCGCAAGCGTCCAAACTTTAAGCGGATTGTTTACCATTCCATACGGAACAAGTTCACCCCAGATGTGATCTGTCCGGTCTTTCCCGGTGGGACTTGTTACGTTTGGGCTATTGTATGTTATGGTGACAGCTACCGGCCCAATGTATTGAGTTGTTATAGATTTCTGATTATCCTGTATTGGCGGACTGATAAACTGCCCTTTCATGATTGTTGCGTTTGTGACTACCAATATGATTGTAAAAAGGAAAATAACACTATAGGATTTCATAGTCATGGGATTAAGTTTATATGCATTTGTATTACGTGTCTTTATGACTAAGGAATTGTGCTTATGTACGACTAAGCTATATCAACAGATTCAATCTTAATATGCAGAAAGGGCTAAATACGTGTGCGGTACTACTGTAAAAAAGTACTACCTGGGGTTTATCAACAGTTCAGAAGCGTTCCCTAACCCTTTAAGTGACCCGTCATCACTGTTGCCATGTGCTAAACGTGCTAATTGATTGGGCGGTAAGCATTTTAACAACTCAGGTCCTACATTGGTACAAGGGTACGATTTTTCAGCATCGCGGTTTGTTCTGTTTGCCGCAAATAATGAAGGATCATATTCTTACTAAGAATATGTGCTAATAACTAAAGAAAAATTTATGAGCTCCAAGGTTTTATTTTTAAGTATTCTCTTTTTAAACACAGGTATTATGCAAGCCCAGCATAAGATCACAGAACCAAAAATTGTTGCGATATTTTTATATGACGGAGTAGAACTTCTGGATTTTGCGGGGCCTGGTGAAGTATTTAATGCTGCAGGGTTTACAACGTACACGGTATCGGTTGATGGAAAAGATGTGCTCTCACAGCGATTTGTAACGATTAAGCCGCAATACGCAATGGATAATGCACCTGATCCCGATATCATTGTTTTTCCTGGTGGGGGTACAGGGCGAACGGCTGAAAACAAAGCTGTGTTGCAATGGATCCAACAACATTCAGATCGAGGTTCTTTTATGCTATCGGTATGTACAGGAGCAAACATTCTGTCAAGTGCAGGGGTACTTAATGAGTTTAAACATGTAACGACCTGGCATGGTTACATTCCTACACTCCAGAAAGCTCTTCCCAATACCAAAGTTCTGGAAAACACCCGATTTGTGGACAATGGAAACGTTATAACTACCGCAGGAGTTTCAGCAGGAATTGATGGATCGTTGCACTTGGTGTCGCGGATAAAAGGCCTTGAGGCAGCAAAAGCAACCGCTTATTATATGGAGTATGATAAATGGAATCCAGACAATGGGCTTATCGATGTAAAAAACGAATACATCGAGGGTCTTGAAAAGCAGTTGAATACAACTGAAAAAACTTTTACAGTTTCAGCGATAGCGTCAGACAAGAAGCCTTATGTAGGAGAATTTAGAAATCTTTCAGCTAAATTTTTGAGCCAGGCTGGGGGTGCCGCCAAGGCTGAACGGGTTTTGCAGGAAGGATTAAAAGCATATCCAAATGAGAGAAGTTTATACATTGATCTGGCAATTGTAAATACTCAACTGGGTAAGCCCTCGCCTATCCTGCCATCACAATTTATTAACATGCTCCGTAATGGAAATGTGGATGATGGGATTGCACGTTTTGAAAAGGACAGAAAGGACTTTCCTGACTGGAAAATTTATTCTGAAGGGGAAATCAACCGTGTTGGGTATTATCTGATGCAGGAAAAGAAAGACATGGCGGGTGCGCTGAAGATTTTTAAGCTTATTGTTAAAGAATATCCCAATTCGGCTAACGCTTATGATAGCCTGGGTGAAGCATATCTCAATCTTGGAAACAAAGAAGAAGCACTTCATAATTATAAAAAGGCAATTGAATTAGATAACGCCAATGAGAATGCTAAAAAAATTGTGGCCGAGTTACAATCAAAATAGAGGAACCTCCATAAAATATTTGCATGTAGCCTGGTATTTATTTACTAATAATAAAATTAAATAGCATGAGAAATCTCTTAATACTCTTTCTGTTGATTATTCCATCTGTAACAGCATTTTCTCAAACAGATCCAACGTCTGAGGAAGTGATTAATAATGTCATGAGCCTGGAATGGTCTCCTGAGGGGAAAGGCTTATATTTTACTGTAATCCAATCGGATAAGGAAAGAAAACGTATTCCCCGGGTTGGGATATTTTACTTGGATTTGAGTTCTGGAACTGTCACTCAGATTGTTACCAATGCTATGAGTCCGAATATATCTTCGAACGGAAAAAAATTGGCATACGTGAAAATTATCGGCCATCCATTTACAGGTAAAAGCGATATCTATTATCTGGATCTTGAAAGACAACTTGAGGTTGTTTTGCTTTCTGACGAGATCAAGAAAAGTGAACCTTGTTGGTCGCATGATGGTACAAAAATGACCTATTCCACACGAAGGAATCTTGAGAGGGGGCCCGGAAAAACGTCTATCGATTTGTGGGTATATGATTTAAAAACCAACAGTAAAAAACAAATTACACAGTATGAAACTGAACGCAGTTTCAGCCCTTGCTTTAGCCCCAACGGAAAAAAAATAGTCTATTATCTTGAAAAGGGTGATAATCGTGATCAGATCTATATAACGGATATTGATGGGAAACGACATAAAAATCTTACCGCTGATACGACTACGCATAATTTCTATCCTTCATGGTGCGGAGACAAGATATTGTACACGCAAAGCCCTGGTCAAATTATGCTGATAACCTCCGATGGTAAGCGTAAGCAAAAAATTGAAAATTTGGATAATGTGTTAAATGCCAGGTTCAACAAAGCTACCAATAGCATTGCATATTTGACCAATAGAACAAAAGACGACTCTTTGCCAAAAGCTTTGATTTATAGCCTAACTACAAAAACAAGTTCACCAGCCATAACTAATGATATGCTAAGTGGACTTGAGTTTTAATATTTTTTGATTTTTTTATAACTACTCTATGTAGCATTATTTAATAAAAGTCTCTACGGCTTGTTCAGAACCTTACATACTTAATAAAAGCCCGTTTAGCACATTTCATCTGTGCTTCATTTTCGTTCTTTCTGGAATAACTTAACCTATACGTATGAAGCACATTTTAATATTTATTCTTACCTGTACTGTTATGTCCTGCATGGGGCAATCCGATAATTTGCCACGGAGGTCATTTTTAGGAATTGGTATGGACTCACTCACGCGGGCACAAAAAGATGACCTGGGCATAAAAGAGGGCATGCAAGTAGTCTCGGTTATTCCAACGTGTACCGGTGCAAACGCAGGGATTCAGCCTGGAGACGTTCTCCTGGGTATTAATCAGACAAAAGCTTCTTCCAGTCAAACGATTATTGCTTTCAGCCGTCAACAACCGGCCGGAGTACCGCTTGAGTTTCAAATACTCAGAGGCAACAAGAAGATTACGTTAAAATCTACGATGGGCTCCTATCCCATTGAAACGTATGATGATCTTTTAGTAGCGTACGGATCTGTTAAGGTGAATGGTTCGCGTCTCCGTACGATTGTTACACAACCCCGAACAGGAAGTAATTTTCCAGCCATTCTTTACATCCAGGGTATTGGATGTGCCTCGGTTGATAACGCGTTGGATACCGCAAATACACAAACTCAACTGGTCAATCATCTTGCCCGTGCAGGGTTTATGGTGATGCGCGTTGACAAGATGGGCACAGGCGATAGTGAAGGCGTTCCTTGCATGGACCTTGATTTTACCACCGAAGCTGCTGGATATGCTGGAGGCTTGAAAGATCTTGCAAGCAGAGCCAATGTTGACCGTAACTCACTCTATATTATAGGGCATAGCCTGGGCGGGGTATGGGGACCGATGATTGCGAAGGATTTTCCGGTAAAGGGTATTGTAGCATACGGTACGATAGGCACCAACTACCTGGAGTATATTACGAACAGCCGAAGGACAGTGGCACACGCGATCGGACTTACAGCAGCGCAAACCGATGAATATGTTCGGGATTTTGCCAAATGTTTTGGTCTTTTCTTTTCTCTGGATTTCAACAAAGAAGAAACGTTAAAAAAGTGTGCTGATTGTTCAGACGAACTTAGACTTACCGAGATACGAAGCAATAAATTCCAGGAGCAGTTGTACAACACCAATATTCCGGAACTTTGGAAAGCATATAACGGCAATGTTTTAACCCTGTGGGGAACAGCTGATTTTATTTCTGTTCAATCCGATCATAAGCTTATTGCTGACATTGTAAACGACTCTCACCCAGGCAACGCCCAGTTCGCTGTTGTTAAAGACGTTGATCACGGAATGGGATTAGCAACCAGTTTTGAGCAAGCAGCAAGAATAAGGTTTGGAGATTTTAATCCGCAAGTATCGGAAGCAATCCTGGCCTGGATTGGTAAGAAACCAATCACGTCCCCCACACAGGGTGGCAATAAAATTGTGTTTCCAACGGATGCTTCGGTACGTGAGGTTTTACGAATGGATAATGTAGAAAATGCGTACGCGAGATGGGCTGTCGGGAATACGATTGTTTTCCAAAGTAATCGTGATGGCCGGTGGCAGTTATACTCCATGCAGGCCAATGGTATGGGGCAAAAAAATCTTTCCAGTAATTCTTTCAACGACAATTTTGTATCAACCTCGCACGATGGAAAGTTAATTGGTTTTGTTTCAGACCGGGATGGCAATGAAGAAATCTACATCATGAATGTGGATGGTAGTGGTGTGCGTAGACTAACAAATAATTCTGCGCGCGACATCCACCCTTACTTTACCCCTGATGGTAAACGAATCCTGTTCAACTCCACACGGGGCGGTGGAAGCTTTGAAGTTTACTCTATGGATATCAACGGAGAAAATGTTCAACGACTTACAAGTACACCAGACGAAGAAACGTGTGCGCGTCTTTCGCCAGACGGTAAGAATATAGTTTTGTTGGCCGGATTAGTTTCTGTTGCCAACGATGACGTATTGTTATTGGATGCCTCAGGAAAAAATCCGATTAATATAACAAAAAGTACTGCAGCCGAAGGCTGGCCGACCTGGTCAGCGGATGGAAGTAAGGTGTATTACGCATCTAATGCTACCGGCACATTTTGCTTATATGAAATTGACAAAACAGGCAAGAACCGCAGGCAGTTGACTTCTGTAACCGCTCCTTTTATGGATGCGCGTCCGGAAGTATCACCGGATGGCAAGCAATTGTTATTCAATCGTCAGGTCAGGTCAAAAAACGGAAAAAATACCATTGCCATCTACATAAAGAATTTATAATCCATAAGAAGTCCCTCTACTCATCACTTTGAAATTCGGTGATGAGTAGTTTTTACCCCTACCATAATTTCTCATCAGTACCTACTTAAGAGACAGTAAAATGCGCTATTAAAAGTGTCGTCTTTGTAAGACGGCTCTACACGATCTGAATACGTCAGCGGTCAATTAAGGTGCTCATTTCTCATAGATTACTGATTAGTTAAAATATCCAAAATAGTATACCCCCAGACGCGTTACGTATTATAACTCTACCGAAAGTTGTGTTACAATTTTACTTATTCGATAAGTCGCACACTAAAAATAGTAACACATTTTTAGTTACGCATCTATCAATCATGTACTTAATTTTCAAATTAGCTTTTTTAGCATACACACTTGATCGTCATCATACGTCTTTTACTGTATAAACGTTAATGCTTATGCACGCAACACAAATTTTTTCAGATAGAGAACATCGGATCATACTCAATCTCAAGCGTACGCAAGACATGGAGCTTTGCTCACTGGTTTTACGGAATCCACTTCATTTCAGGATTGTTGACTGCTATCCTGTATTCTCAGACGTAGTTAAGAAGGCAAGGCTTGATAAGCCTCACCTGGTTATCCTTGACATTGATTGTGTTGAAGACACGGATGAACTGTTTTTCCAACTTCAGGAATTAAAGCGAAAATTTCCAGACATCAAAATGATGATACTGACTAATACGCTTAACATAAAGGTCCTAACAAAAGCATTTCAGGCCGGAGCCACGGGATTTATTTTATTTGAGGATGGGGTAAAATACTTATTTGATGCCGTGCAGGAAATATTAGCCGGTGGTACCCCGGTAAGCAAGAAGGTAACGCAACTATTGGTTAATTCTTTTCAGATTACGCACGACTCCTTATTGAGCAGAAGGGAACGTGATGTATTGCGGGAAGTAGCAACAGGCAAAACATACGCGTATGTTGCCGATGTTCTTAACATTAGCGTTGATACGGTGCGGTCTCACGTTCAGCACATATTTGAAAAACTTAATGTAAATAATAAATCCGAAGCTGTCATCAAAGCCCGTGAAGCACGGCTTGTATAACAAAGGTTGAAGGGCTGTAGCGTAAACGGTAAATCTTGTATGCATAAAAGAAGAGTGGTTTTAATTGATACTTCTGAAGCTGTACGGAGTTCGTACAAATTAATCCTGGAATCATCTCAGCACTTTGAGGTAATCGGGGAATTTGTCAATGCGGAAGAATCCATGGCATTCCTAAAAAGGATGATGCCGAATCTGGTTATTGCTGATATTGAGTTGCAGGGAATGAATGGTATAGACTTAACAAAATGGATTCGTGCCCATCTCCTCCATACAGATGTTATTATGCTGACACAATTTCTGGATTCCGAATATGTATTTGCCGCATTTCGGGCTGGTGCACTTGGCTTCATTTCAAAATTTGACAGCTATACGGATTTCATGCACACCTTGTCGGATATCTTACGGGAAGGAGCTCCCATGAGTCCCTCAATCGCCCGGATGGTGATTAAAAGTTTCCATAGGTCCACGGCATTTAATGGATTGACAAAACGGGAAATTGAAGTCATTCAATTGATGGCTGAAGGGAAATCTTATACAACAATTGCGGAAGACCTTCAGATCGCCAGTGAGACTGTCAAATCGCACTTCCGAAACATCTACAAAAAACTCAATGTTTCCAAAAAATCTGACATGCTGGCGCTTGTACGGTCACAAAAGGTTATTTAACAGAACTGTTACTGAAGTTGTAAGCAGATTACTGCAGTCGTGATCGTTGGTTATAGTAATCGAAAGCAATCTTAATATCGGTCTCTTCCTTCAGATTGAGTGATTTATCTGAAATATATTTCTGCATATCGTAACGTTTATGACCAAATATCTTCAGGACTGCGTTTTTGCTTCGGGGTAACTTATCAATTTTACCATTGTTTATATAGTATAAGCTTTCCGTTTTTATTAACTGTGAGTCTTTTGATCCTACATTGAACTGAACGGAATAGTCAGGTCTTTTAATGGACAGATCTGTCCTTTTCAGCAGATATAACCCCCCTTCCGACAGGACTTCGTAAAAATTTTTGTCCGCGGAAGACGTATCAAACATGCGTTCCGAGATAAATATACGAGGCTTTAAATTGGGGGTATCCCA
>WUUC01129867.1_pt1 | contig 11832 bp, 9 predicted proteins | sample 6278441 | NCBI WGS metagenome assembly WUUC01 (sample SAMN13675441, study PRJNA597444) | soil metagenome | isolation source: soil | place: USA: Washington | collected 2017-10 | reverse complement strand
GCAACAGGTCGCGCTGCAGGGCTACCAGCTCACCAAGCACTTCCTCGAGTACATCGAGAACCTCTTCTTCCACTGCCCAATCCCGAAGCACAAGCGCCGGCTGCTGCACAACATGTACGAAGAGGAGACCGGCCACATCTCCAAGACGAAGAACCACGTCAAGCTGATGCAGGACTTCCTGCACGCCATCGGCATCGATGACGAGATGCGCGAGGCCGCGGTGGCGCTGCCGGCCACCCAGGAGCTCATCGACTACCGGATGGACGCGGTCAAGGACCCGGCGCGCTACCACGTCGGCGCCGCCGCGGTCGCCATCGCGAGCGAGGGGCAGAACCTGGAGACGCTCGGCTCGGAGTCCCGGGACTCGATCTTCGAGCGGGTGTACGGGCTGAAGGCGAAGGACCTGCTGTTCTTCTCGGTGCACCAGATCGAGGACATCACCCACGTGCAGCACGGCCTCGATCTCGTGTCCGACATCTGCACAACCGAGCAGCTGCAACAGGAAGCGCTCTACGCGGTGTCCCACACCTGCGAGCTCTTCTATCAAATGTACGAGGGCATCTACCAGGAGTACCTGGCCGGTCGCCTGTTGTCGGCGTGATGGACGGGATTTTCGGCCAAGCGACGCACGCGGTACGCGCCGGCCACCACCAGTACGTCGACGACCAGCACAGCGAGGCGTTGGTGCTGACCTCGAGCTACGCGTTCGACGACGCCTTCGATGCCGCGGAGAAGTTCGCCGAACGCCGGCCGGGCAACGTCTACGTGCGGTTCACCAACCCGACCGTGCGGGCGTTCGAGGAACGCATCGCCGCGCTGGAGGGAGCGCCGGACGCCGTGGCCACCGGCTCGGGGATGGCCGCCTACCTCGCGGTCTCGCTCGCGCTGCTCAAGCAGGGTGACCACGTGCTGCTGGCCGAGGGAATCTTCGGCACCACGACGAAGTTGTTCCTCACCTACCTGAAGAAGTTCGGCGTGTCCACCACGGTCCTGCCCGTGGTCGACCATGGCGCCTGGCTGACGGCGCTTCGCCCGAACACCAGGATGATCTCGGTGGAGACCCCGACCAATCCGTTGATGCGGGTGGCCGACATTGGCTTCCTCGCTCAGCTCGCCAGGACGCACGACGCGTTCCTGGTGGTGGATAACACCTTGTGCACGCCGATCTTCCAGCAACCGCATGTGCTCGGCGCGGATCTGGTGGTCCACTCCGCCGGCAAGTACATCGACGGCCAGGGGCGGTGCGGGGGAGGGGTGGTCACCGGCGAGACCCCGCTGATCGAGTCCGCCAGGGGCGTACTGCGCACCGTCGGCCCGAGCCTGAGCCCGTTCAACGCCTGGATCTTCCTGAAGAGCCTGGAGACGCTGCCGATCAGAATGCTGGCGCACAACGAGAAGGCCGCCGAGGTCGCTGCCTGGCTGTCCGAACGCGACGACGTGGACGCGGTGCATTACACCGGCAGCCCCACCCATCCGCAGGCGGAGCTGGTGGCCAAGCAGCAGACCGGGCACGGCGGGCTGATCAGCTTCGAGATCCGTGGTGGGCAAGGGGAAGCGTGGCGGTTCATCGACGGGTTGAGGCTCGTGTCCAACACCACCAACATCGGCGACACCAAGTCCATGATCACCCATCCGGCCACCACCACCCACGGCCGGCTGCCCGCCGACGTTCGGCTCGCCGCCGGCATCACGCCCAACCTGGTGCGCCTGTCCGTGGGATTGGAGGACACCACCGACCTGATGGCCGACCTGCACCAGGCGCTGCGCGCGGCGGCGTAGGGTGATCACCGTGTACTTCCAGCATTCGAGCGCGATGTGGCAGGACTTTCCCGAGCTGGTGCCGGGTGTGCTCTTCGCCGAGGGCATCACCGGGGACGTCTCGGTCGCCGACCGCGTCGGGGTGTTCAACACCGTCGCGGAGTCCCGGCTGGCGACCGCCACGGAAGGCGAGCTACCCGAGATCCAGGCCTGGCGGCGCACTTTCTCGAAGATGGGACTCAAGCCGACCCAGTACCGGTGCGCGTCGGAGTCGCTGCTTCGCCGCTTCCGCAAGGAGCGGTCGCTGCCGAGCATCCACCCGCTGATCGACATCTGCAACACGATCTCCCTTGCCTACGCCACTCCGATCGCGGTGTTCGACGTCGCGGAGATCGTCGAGTTCGTGGAAGTACGCCACGCCACCGGTTCCGAGACCTACCTGACGTTCAGCGGGGAGACCGAGCATCCCGAGCCCGGTGAAGTGATCTTCGCCGACGCGCGGGAGCGGGCGCATGCCCGGCGGTGGACCAACCGGCAGAGCGCCACCTCTGCCGTGCGCGACACCACGGCCAGCGTGCTGATCGTCGCGGAAGCGTTGCACAGCACGGCAAGCGCCGATATGGCACGGTGCGTCGCCGCGATCGCCAATGAGCTTGACACGATCTGGTCGGTGATCCCGAAGTCCACGGTGCTGACCCAGTCCGCGCCACGCTTCGAGTTCTAACCCGTGAGTTCCCGGGCGTGTCTCCCATCGGCGTAGTCGTAACGCCCGCCTGCGTAGTTGTGACACCCGTCTGCGGTGCTAGCAGCCTTCGCCGGTGAAGGTGAGCTGCATGTCGTCGGTGAACGTGGCGTAGCAGCCCCGTCCGTTGCGCTTTGCTTGGTACATCGCGATGTCCGCGTGGCGGATCAGCTCGGACGGGTCGAGCCCGCCCGGCGCGGAGAGCGCGATGCCGATGCTGGCGTTGATCTGCAGCTGCCGGCCGCCGACCAGTAGCGGCTGGTCCAGCGCCCGGAGGATGCGTTCGGCGACGGTGGCCGCGTCGGCGGCGGTGGTGACCCGGCCGAGCAGGATGGCGAACTCGTCGCCGCCGAACCGCGCGGCGATGTCGGTTTCGCGTAGCTGGGACTTCAGTCGCTGCGCCGTGGTGGTCAGCATGGTGTCGCCGGCGGCGTGGCCGAGCGTGTCGTTGATCTCCTTGAACCGGTCGAGGTCGACGAACAGCAGCGCCACCCGTTCGGCAGCACGCCCGGCCAGCCGGAGTTGTTGCGTCAGACGGTCGATGAACAGGCCGCGGCTGGCGAGCCCGGTCAGCGAGTCGTGGAAGGCTTGGTGCATCCGGTCGACAGTGTTGGCGTCGGTGAGCGCGAGGCTGATGTGCTCGGCGAACGCCCGCAGCGTCTGCATGTCCGGCGACGTGTATGTCCGATCGGGACGGTACGAGCCGACCAGCAGGCTGCCGGTGACCGTGCCGCTGTCGTGCACCGGTGCGGCCATCGAGGCGCACAACCTGCCGTCGGTGAGCCGGGAGATCAACGTCGACGGGTTCGGATTGCCGTGGTGCACAACAAGATTCTCACTGGTAATCGAACCGCCGGCGGCTCCGGCGTCGGCGATCGGAACGGCCGGATGGTTCGCGGCGAGCTTGTCGCTCAGTCCGATGTGGGCGACCAGGCGGATCTGCTCGGGGTCAGCGGGATCCATCAGCCACAGCCCGACGATCTCGTCGCCGAGCAGATCCTGCGCGGCGCTGGTTACTCCATTGAGGATCTGGTCGAGCGGCTGGCGCCGGGAGATCGCGCGTTGCAGGTGGAACAGGTGCTCGAGCAGCCTTTGCCGCTGCCGCAACGTTTCCACCGAGCGCAGCATGGTGAGGGTCAGCTCGAGCAGCCGCGCCATGCCCCGGATCACAATGCGTTCCTCGACGGCGAACGGATCGTCGAACCTGGCCAGTACCAGGTGACCGGGATGCGCGCCGGCCCAGCCGGCGGACACCGCGTGGCAGGCGCCGAGCCGGGGCACCTCCACGCGGTCCTGCTCGCGCCTGGCCACCGCGAGCAGCTCGTCATGGGGTGCCGCGCCGGCAGGAAACCCAATGGACGCAACGACTCTCTCATCCACGATGACCGCGGCGACCTCGGCCTCGAATGCCTGTGCGGCCCGCTCGACCGCGCCCCGCACGGCGGACTCCTGATCGGAGAAGGACGACATGACGGCCAGCAGTTCCAGAAGTTGCTGAATCTGGACTGAGTCCGCCGCGCCGGCCATTGGTCAGCCGATGGCCAGTACAGCCAGGGACTGGTTGTGGAAACCGTCGATCCCGCGAACGCGAGCGATCTCGCCGTAGGTGTGGAAGCCGGCGAACGGCGCCCCGGCGGCCCACTTGATCAGCCGGTCGCTCTCCCGGCGGGTGCCGTCCGCGCCGAGCACCGCCCGCAGCGCGGCGCAGCTGAACGTCAGCAGGCCAACGGGTTTCTGCTCACCGAGCCCGGCGAGCGCCCGCTCGCACGCGTAGTCGGCAGCGGCCATGATCGATTGCTCGTCGCCGGTCAGCGCCCAGACGAGACCGCCGTGATCGATCGCGTTGCCACCGCCGATGGAGCGCCCGTCGATGTCGACCTCGGTGCTCAGGTTGCGCGCCTCGATGCCGCTTCTGCGTTGCACACCAAGGGGTCTCGGCAGCGAGAACGCGGTGAACGCCGCCGCGTCCGTGTAGGCCTCCGGTGGTGCGCCGAGCCGGTCGAGGTAGGCGTCCATCGCCGGCCGGTCGTCCAGGGTGTAGACCCGGCCGTTGCCGCTGCTGGTGACGATCATCGGCTCGCCGACCTTGTCCCAGCCGTGGCCAACCGCGACCGGAAGCGGTGCCTTGGAGGCGATCGTCGCGGCCACTACCGCGTCGGTCAGCCCGCGCCCGTCGCCGAGCAGATATGGGCCGGTCATCCGCCAGCCATCCGCGGCCGCGCCACCGACCAGCGGAATGCTCGCGCCGAGAACGCTGTAGCAGCCCCGAAGAATCGCTTCCTGGTCGCGCATCAGGCCGTCGGTGAACAGCAGCAGCACCTTGTGCGGCAGGTCGTCGACCTCGGCGACGCAGCCGGCGGCCTCGGCACCGGCTGCGCGCTGCCGTCCGGAGACGGACTCGACCACCGTCGTCGACACCGAGATGCCCGCGCCGCCGATCGCCGCGACCACGACCGTGCCGTCCATCGGCCCGGTAGGCGAGATCTCACCGTGGGTCGAGCAGCCGATAACGGGAATGCCGGGCGCCGCCTCGCGCACACCGGCGTGCAGTGCGTCCGGATCGTGATCGATCCCGCAGAACACCAGGAGCAGCCTCGGGTAGGGGCCGACCACGGCCGCACGTGCAGCTTCCCGTGCGGCGGTCAGTGAATCCAGTTCCTCTGACCGCCCGACCCCCATCCAGCGTCGCGGCTCTGCCAACTACCACACCTCCACTCGGGCACCCAAACACTAGTGGTTAATGCCACAAACGCGGACGGTGGCGCAACGCGATCACTCCAACGGAGCATCCACAGTGACCGGATTTGCCGCCGATCGCAGGCAGCGCAGCGGGTCGCCCGCGTGGTATGGCCGTTCCGAAGGTTCGATCCCGGCAAGAAACGCGGAATAGATGACCGCGCCCCGCAATGACTCCACCGGTTCCATCAGCGCCAATGCCCGCTCCGGTTCGCTTCCCGGCACCGCGGAACGCCATTGCGCGCACCAATGGCGCCGCAGCACGCGGCCGAACTCGGGCGGCGAGCGGTGGATCAGCGTGAGCGGGTCGGCGGCCGGGTGGCCGATGGTGCAGTCGCCCCAATCCAGAATCGCGCGGGTCACGCCGTCGGATCGGGTATTGCCGGCGTGGAAGTCACCGTGCATCAACGTATCCGGAACGCCACACTCCGCGATGTCCGCAAACCGCCTCGGCAGCCCGGCGACCAGCTGGTCCAAACGCGATCGTTCGGAACGGTCGAGCCGGTCGGCCCATTCGTCCACAACCGCATGCACCTCGTGGAGGAATGGCTCCGCCCTGCGGTCCGGCACGCCCAACTCGAGCAGCTCATCAATGCGGCCGGCGGCCAGCAACTGAAGGGGCAGCAGGTCGTCGAGCACGGCGATGGTCTCGTCAAGTTCCGCGTCGTAGCGGTCGGTTCCCGGCACGTGCTCGAGCACCATTCGGGTGCCATCCGCGCCGAGCAGTCGCGGTGCCAACCCCGGTAACTCCCTGCCGAGCCAGCCCAGCACCGCCGGCTCGTGGGCGAAGAACGGCGGAACCTCCTTGAGCCAGGCGCCGTCCAGCCGCCACAACGACGAGAGGTTCCAGGTGCGATGCTGGGCCGGTGTGCCGAGGTCACCGAGCATCTGCCGGGCCCACGCCAGGCTCGCGGCCGGACCACCCGGGTTCGCCCACGGCATTCGCAGCGGATGCGGTGTAGTCCAATCTGTTGTATCCACAGGAATATTGAGCGGTGGGCCGTCGTACTGGGCGAGGTAGGTCACCGCGCCACCGGGTGGCTCCGGCCGGTCAGCGCCGAGCAGCCGCAGCACGACCACGTCAATTCCCTGCGCCGCACGGGCTCCGGCGACTACGTCCCAGGCCTCTTGCCACCACGGCCTTTCCAGCTCGAACGGTGGTAGCACACCGACCGGTGTCCCCCTGGAGTCCACCAGCGCGAGTGTGACCGTTCGCCCCACGAGTCCCTAACTGTACTGGCACATGCCCGGCACGACCGTGGCACGCCTTCGGGGTATGGACGACGCGACCGTTGCGGGCTTCCAGGTGGGCGACCACGCGGCGGTGCGCGCTGTATACGACCGGTACGCCGGTCGGGTACGCACCGTCGCGCTGCGCATGCTTGGCGACTACCAGCTTGCCGAGGACGCCGTCCAGCTCACGTTCCTCAAGGCCTGGCGTGCTTCGTCCACAGTGGACGCATCGCGTTCGCTCGCGCCGTGGCTCTACAGCATCGCCCGCCGGGTGGCGGTCGACATCTACCGCGCCAACCGCCGGTTGGTGGTCGGCATCTCAACCGATGAGCTGGTGTGCCCACCGCCGTCGTTCGACCGGATCTGGGTGGCACGGCAGGTGTGCGTCGCGGTGCACGCGCTGCCGGTGCTGGAGCGCGATGTCGTTGCGGCCCAACACTTCCTCGGCCTCACCCACACCGAGATCGCCGTCCGGCTCGGCATTCCGCTCGGCACGGTGAAGTCCCGGTCGTATCGAGCGCACCGGCGGCTGGCCGTTCAGCTGCGGCACCTGGCGGATCAGGCAGGCCGGACGAAGCCGCTGTAGATGCTGAGGCCCGGAACTGCAACGGCGATGCAACGCCGGGTGGGAGGTTTCCGCGAGGCCGAGTTGAGGAGGAAACCCCATGACCACAGCGCTACGTCGCCCGGCTGCCGTGCTGATCGCCGCGGCCGCGCTTGCCGGTGGCTTCGCCGGGACCGCGGCGGCGGAGCCATCTGCGGCTGACGTGATCGTCAGCGCGCCGTTCGCCGCGGACTCCGGCGATGCCTGCCCGATGGGTGCCACCAGGGGCAGGCTCGGCTGGCACGTCGACGGGTTCCGCACCGTGGACGTCGCCGGCACGGTGTTGGACCATCCACTTCCCGCCGAGCCGAACACCCGGTGCCGCGAGGACGGTCGGTTCACCGCGGCGACCTTCACCGCGTTCGCCAAGAACGTGCCGTTCCCGCTGGACGCCGAAAGCCAGGCGGTGAACAACGGCACCGCTGATGTCCGGCTCCAGCTCACCGCGACCCGGGCGATCGACTTCGTCGTGGTCCAGGTGTGCCGCCGCTCCCTGTTCGTCGGTCCGCCCGAGATCTGCGGGGCACCCGTGCGCGTTCCCGTTCCGGTGATCACCCTGCCCTGACCTGCCACGATCTGCCGGGCCAGACACGCCCCCCTGGCCCGGCACCCCGTGGCACACCGACGGCACGCCTTTCGGGTATGGACGGACAGCTGAGTTGGCAGCTTCGGCTGGTTGGTGTGGTGCGGATGTGTCTGGCGGATGGCACATTGGCCGCGCCGGACGTTGGCAGCCGCAAGGCGCGCACGCTGATCGCGTTGCTCGGCGCGAGCTGCGGGCGGCTGATCAGCGTCGACGAGATCGTCGACGTGCTGTGGGGCGATAATCCACCGGGGCGGCCGGGAGCGAACGTGGCCACGTTGGTGAGCCGGCTGCGGTCGCGGTTCGGACCCGACCTGATCGTGGGGGACCGACGCGGGTACCGGCTGGGCCAGAGCACCCGGGTGGATCTTGGTGACGCGGCCGACCTCGTCGCCGACGCCGAGTTCTGGTTACGCGGCGAGGATCCGGTGCGGTGCCTGCGGGCGGCCGAGGAGGCGATGTCGCTGCTCGGCGGCGGGATGGTGCTGGCCGATCACCCGGTCGCCGACTGGGCCGAGCGGGCCCGCCTGCTCCAGGCCGGGCTGCAGCGCCGTGCCTGGCTCGCCGCCGCCGAGGGGGCACTGCGCACCGGCGACCCGGGGCGCGCTCAGGTGCTGGCCGAGACCGCGATGGCGGCCGACCCACTTGACGAGGCGGCCTACCGGGCGTTCATGCGCGCCTGCGCCGACGCCGGCGAACCGGCCAGAGCCATCCTCGCCTACCAGCGGCTGCGCCGGGTGCTGGCGACCGAGCTCGGCATCGACCCGGCGCTCGCCACCCGTGACCTGCACGTTTCCATCTTGCGAGACAACACCCTTGCCGCATCTGCCTGACTGAGTAGTTTCTCCCCAAATTGGTCGCGATCACGTTGAACCGTCGGGCGCGGCCAAGCGTGTGTGCTGTGTGCTCGTGGCATGTCCCGCCACGAGGCGACCGCTTGGGGAGGCGTCGTGATGGAGCGTTTCATTGGTCGGGAGGTGGAACTGCTCAGATGGGCGTCCACCATGCGTTCGGTGCGGCTGGGGAGAGGGCGGCTGATCTCGGTCGCCGGGGAGGCCGGGGTCGGCAAGACCCGGCTCTGTGAGGAAGGTGCCGACCGGGCGCGCGACGCCGGGTTCACCGTGGTGTGGGGCCGATGCTGGACCGACAGCGGCGCGCCGGCGCTGTGGCCGTGGCAGTCGATGCTCGCGAAGCTCGGCCGGGATCCGTTGCTGACCCATGACACCGAGGGCTCCGATCCACAACGGTTCTCGCGGTTCCAGGAGGTTGCCGACCTGCTGGCCGACGCGTGCGCGGCCGCGCCGACCCTGCTGATCATTGACGACCTGCACGCCGCCGACCCGGGCGCGGTGCTGCTGACCAGGTTCATCGCCCGCGACCTGCACCGATTACCGCTGCTGATGGTGATCACCCACCGGCCCGGCGAGGCGCGGGCCGACTCGGCGCCGCTGGTCGCCGACCTCGAACGTGACGCCGAGCCAATCGCGCTGCGCTGCTTCGATGTGATCGAAACCCGAGACTTCCTTGCCGCACATGGAATGGATCACACCGACTCGGCGCTGACCGAGGCACTGCACCGGGTCACCGACGGCAACCCCTTGGTACTGCGGCGATTGGTCGCACTCAATGCCGCCGATCCCGCCGGTGGCCTACCCGGTGGGCTGCGCAGCGCCATTGATCAGGCGTTGGCCGGCTTGCGGCCATCGGTGGTCCGGTTGCTGACGATCAGCGCGGTCCTCGGCCGGTCGGTGTCGATCGCCGAGGCCGGCGCGATGGTCGGCGAAGGCCGGCTGGCCGTGCTCGACGCACTGCACGAGGCGGCCGAAGCCGGACTGGTGCGGATCATCCGGGCCGACTCGTTCACGTTCGGCCATGATCTCGTTCGGCAGGCGCTGGTGGCGAACCTGTCCAGGGTCGAGCAGCTCGACGCGCACGCCCGTGCCGCGGAGATCATCGGTGCCGCGCCGGAGTCCGGTGACCGGGTGGCTCGCCGGGCCCACCACGCGGTCAATGCCGCGCCGCGCTCGACCGACGACACCCGGTTGGCGGTCGACGCGTGCCGGGTGGCCGCCCGGTCGATGGTCCGCGACCTGTCCTACGAGCAGGCCGCGACGCAACTGGCGACCGCGGCCGGCCTGTACTCCGCCGATCTCGGCCCGGTGCCGGCCGCGCTGCTGCTGGAGTGGGCGGAAGCCTTGCTGTCCGCGGGAAAACTGGCGGAGGCGCGGCCGCTGTTCGACCAGGCCGCGGCCGCCGCCGACGGCCAGCCGGTGGTGTTCGCCGAAGCAGCGTTGGGACTCGGCGGAATCTGGATCAACGAGCACCGTGATCGCGTTGAACGGTCACGGGTGCGGGAGATGCAGCGGCAGGCTCTCGAGCGCTTGCCGGAGGACCAGCATGCGTTGCGGTGCCGGCTGAGCGTGCGGCAGGCGGCCGAGCGCGTCTACGACGGCGGCCCGATCGCCGAGGTGCTGGCCGCGGTGTCGTCGGCCAGGTCGGTCGGCGACGATGGGGTGCTGGCCGAGGCCTTGTCGTTGTGCCATCACGCTTTGCTCTCGCCGGAGCACACCGGGGAACGGCTCGCGGTGGCCGACGAGTTGATCTCGGCGGCATCCGCGGCCGGCCGCGATGTGCTGGCGTTGGTCGGATTGTGTTGGCGCACAGTGGATCTGTTCCACCTCGGCGATCCCATGGCCGAGCGTTCCCTTGCCGACCTTCGAGATCGCGCTGATCGCCTGAGCTGCCACGGTGTTCTGTTCATCGTGGCCGCCATGGACGTCATGCTGCTGATCCGCGCCGGCAAACTGGACGAGGCCGAGTCGCGCGCCGGCACGTGCTTCGCGCTGGGCACCGAGGTCGGCGACGCCGACGCTTTCGCTTACTACAGCGCGCATCTATTGGTGATCCGCTGGCTGCAGGGACGCGGCGCCGAACTCGTAGACCTCGCCGAGCAAACCGCCAACTCACCAACCCTGGTGGCCGCCGAGTACACCTTCCACGCCACCGTCGCGCGCCTCGCGGCCGAGGCCGGCCAGTACGACCGGGCCCGGTCGGCACTGCATCGCCTTGCCGCGGATGGACTTTCCGCGATTCCCCGGTCAAGCACCTGGCTCGCGTGCATGCTCGCGATCGTCGAAGCGGCCGAAGCCCTCGGCGAAACTGGAATCGCTCGCGAAGCCTACGACCTCCTGCTGCCCCATGCCAACCTGCCGATCATGCCATCACTGGCGGTGGTGTGCTTCGGCTCAACCCACCGTCCACTTGGCTTGGCAGCCTTAGCTTTCGGCGACCTTGACCTCGCCATCGAGCACCTCGAACTCGCGATACTCGCGAACGTACGGCTGGCAAACTGGCCGATGACCGCGTGCGCTCGGGCCAACCTGGCGGAGGCACTCCGCCGGCGCGATGGCATAGGCGACCTCCGCCGCGCCGGAGACCTCCTGGACAGCGCCATCCAAGACGCCACCGACATGGGAATGTCGGCACGAGCCGGCGACTGGACAGCGGCGCGCCAAAGCCTGACACGCTCCCTAGGAATTCACCGCCACGAGGAACAATGGGAAGTACGATATCGTGAACGCCGAATACTGGTCGACGACCTAGTAGGCATGCAATACCTCGCCACCCTCGTAGCCCACCCCCAAACCTCAATCACCGCACTAGACCTTGTCTCCGGCATCGTCGACTCCGGCAACCAAGCCGTCGTAGACGACCAAGCACGAGCCGCATACGCTCGCCGGGCCCGAGAACTGGCAGAATCACTGGCCGAAGCCCGCGCGGCCGGCAATGTAGGTTTGGTTGAGCGAATTGAACTAGAAATGGACGCGCTATCCTCGGAAGTGGAACGAGCCACCGGCCTCGGCGGCCGTGGGCGGAATTTCAGCGGGCCGGCGGAGCGGGCGCGTACGGCGGTGCGTAAGGCTATCAAGCGGGCGATTGATACGATTGGGATGGTGGAGCCGGACATCGCGGGGGTGTTGCGGAGTAGGGTTTCTACGGGGTACCAGTGCATGTATTCTTCGGGCGACGAGGCTGAGTCGCCGCCGCGGATTGGGTCGGTGGCTGCTCGGATGGTGTGCTGAGTTCGCGGCGTCGGGGTTCTTCGAGGGTGGCGGCGACGCCGCAGGCGCCCTTGATAGTGAGACGCGGCACCGACAATGCGCGCCACCGCCACCA
>WUUC01013437.1_pt1 | contig 11833 bp, 7 predicted proteins | sample 6278441 | NCBI WGS metagenome assembly WUUC01 (sample SAMN13675441, study PRJNA597444) | soil metagenome | isolation source: soil | place: USA: Washington | collected 2017-10 | reverse complement strand
ACATCGGCAAGAACATCGTCGGCGTCGTCCTCGGGTGCAACGATTACGACGTCGTCGACCTGGGTGTGATGGTGCCCGCCGACAAGATCCTGCAGGCGGCCGTGGACGAGCAGGCCGACCTCGTCGGGTTGAGCGGGCTTATCACGCCCTCGCTCGACGAAATGGTGTTCGTCGCGCGAGAGATGGAGCGTCGGGGCTTCACCACTCCCCTGCTGATTGGCGGCGCCACCACCAGCAAGCAGCACACGGCGGTGAAGATCGCGCCGGAGTTCTCGCAACCCGTCGTCCACGTGCTCGACGCGTCACGCGCCGTGGACGTCGTCTCCAGCCTTCTGAGCGCGGACCAGAAGCCGGCGTTCGATCGCGCGAACCGACAGGAGCAGAAGCGAATTCGCGAACAGCATGCGGCACTCAAACGCCGGCCGCTTTTGGGGTACCAGGCCGCGCTCGCGAAACGTCCACCGTTGCGGTGGACGCAGGACGCCATTCCGCAGCCTGCTTTTACGGGCGTGCGGCGCGTTGACGTGCCGCTCGCGGAGCTCGTTCCGTACATCGACTGGACAATGTTCTTTGCGGCCTGGGAGCTGAAAGGCCGGTTCCCGGCGATCCTGGACCACCCGCAGTACGGCCCACCGGCGCGCGAGCTCTACGATCACGCGAAAGGGCTGCTCGATCGCGTCATCGCGGATGGCCTGTTGACGGCACGCGGTGCATACGGGTTCTGGCGCGCGCAGTCCGACGGCGACGACATCGTCCTGCTCGATTCTCCGATCCGGTTTTCCATGTTGCGGCAGCAGGAAGAAACGCCGGATGGGAAGCCGCATCGATCCCTGGCGGATTTCATCGCGCCGCGGGATTCGGGAGTCGTCGATTATATCGGCGCGTTCGCCCTCACCGCGGGCATCGGCGCCGAGGACCTTGTGCGCGCGTTCGAGCGCGATCACAACGATTACGACGCGATCATCGTCAAGGCGCTCGCCGATCGCCTCGCTGAAGCATTCGCCGAGTACCTCCACGTGCGGGCGCGACGCGACTGGGGATACGGGAGCGAGGAGCGTCTGTCGGCCGACGATCTCATCGCTGAACGCTACCGCGGGATTCGTCCGGCGTTCGGATATCCAGCGTGCCCCGATCACTCGGAAAAGCGTAAGCTTTTCGATCTGTTGGAGGCGGAACGGGTCGGCATCGAGCTGACCGAGTCGTATGCCATGACGCCGGCAGCGTCGGTGAGCGGCCTGTACTTCGCACACCCTGACGCGGCGTACTTCACCGTGGGGCGCCTCGGTCGCGACCAGATCGAAGACTACGCGCGCCGCAAGGGGATCAGCGTGGCGGAGGCTGAACGGTGGCTGACACCGAATCTGGCTTACGAGCCGGCGGCTGCTCCGCTTTCCACGTCATAGCCGTGAAGATCCGCGTGCGGCCACTCGGGTGATCGTAGAGGAGGCGTTCCTCCCACGGTAACGGATCGAGCTTCCGGTACTCGCCCAGCTTGAGCGCCGCTTCGGCAAAGCCATCGGGCTGTCGGGCGGCGTTCAAGCCGAATACGTCCGCCTCGAACTCGTTCGTTCTGATGATCGTGTTGATGACGGGGAACGTGACGAAGCCGTAGACGGTGAGGATCAGCACGAGCAGCGGGAGACCGGCGGGATCTCCGACATCGCGGATGCCCCATCGCGATTCGTGGCGCCGCCTGAATCGCTCGAACGCCCACTGTGCTACGGCGAAGCTCACGAGCGTCACGATACCGACACCCAGCACCAATTCGTACACGTGGTTCAGCACGTAGTGTCCCATCTCGTGCCCCATGACCGCTTCGATGCACCCCTGAGTACAGCGCGTCAGGAGGTTGTCGTTGAGCGTGATGCGCTCGGTGCCGAACATCCCGCTCACGTTCGCGCTGATGCGTGTCGTCTGCCGCGAGGCGTCCACCTGCCACACTTCGGTGGCGTGAATGCCGTTGGCGCGTGCGATGCGCAGGATCGGGTCGCGAACGGTAGGATCATCGAGCCGCGTGTACGTGTTGAAGACCGGGGCGATGAATACGGGGAAGATCATCGCGCCGAGCATCTGGAGTGCCATGATGAACACCGTGCCCCAGATCCACCAGGTGCGCGGAGTGCGCCTGAGCACGGCGTACAGGCCAACGAGGGCAAGTGAGCCGAGCAGCACGGCGATGCCAAACGCCTTCGCCTGATCTCCGAGCCACTGCGGCAAGGTTTGCGTCGCGAGACCGTAAGACTGCTCACGAAAGAAGTCCGTGTACAGCGAAAACGGAAACGTGACGATCGACGTCAACACGATGAACATTGCCGCGTAAGCGGCGACCTGCAGTGGGCGTCGGCGCGTGAGGCGCTCCGCGCGTTCGCGCACGCGGCGCGACAATCCTGTGTGCAGCAGCACGAGCATCACCGCTGCGGTAAGCAACGTGCTCCACACGCGGATCCAGTAGCCGCCTTCGAAGTACGCGTCCGATCGCTCGCGAGCTTCGGCGGGGACACTCGCCAGGATCTGGTCGGTGGCCGCTTGCGGATCGAATGCCTGGGCAAAAAGGGGAGAGGCGATGAGGATCATCGCTCCGAGCAGCAACACCGCGAGTTGGAGGCGCCGACCTTCAGGCGCGGCGCCTCGTGGGAACTGACCTTCAGCGCCTTGCAGGGGCCAACCTTCGGCACCACGTCGGGGCCGACCTTCACGACTTTGTAGGGGCCGACCTTCAGGTCGGCCCGCTTCCGTCAGCACCCGCAGATGATGCCGCAGCCGCACCCGCCGCCGCTATCGCAATCGCACCCGCCGCCGCAACACCCGCCGTCCACATGGGTCGTCTCGTTCATGGTGAACATCTCCTTTTCACCTGTAACAACGGACGACCCTCTTGATTCTTACACCCGCCAGAAGATCAGTTCGGGCGCGTGTTCAGCGGGTGTTTTCGCTTGCATTCGCATCGGTAACAGCCATGTTCGGCGCACGTGCCGCACGACTCGGTCACCTGCTTCTTGAGCGCCTGGTGGGCGCGGTGCAGGCGGACCGCAGCGTTGTTCGCGGAGATACCCTGCTCTTCCGCGAACGCCTTGACCGCCGCGCCTTCGAGGTCCACGCGCTGGATGGCTGATGCGTACTCCGGCTTGAGCGTTCCGACCAGGTCGCGAACGCAGGCGCACACCGTTTCGAACAGCTCCGAATCGGTCGGCGTGACGCTCTCGTCCGTCTCGGCAAGCACCTGCGCGTAGGCACGCTGTTCGGCGCCTGTTCGCCGGTAGTGGTCGATGACGGCGTTGCGAAGGACGCGGTAGAACCAGGCTTGAATGGCCTCGTTGTCGCGAATTTCGGGCGCCCGGGTGATACCGCGGACGAAGGCGTCCTGCAGGATGTCCTCGGCAATTTCACGGGATGCGACACGCCGTTCGAGAAACGACAGGAAACGGCGGTGATTATCGACGAGGACCTGGGCGATTTCAGGGGTGATGACCTGGCTGTCCATATCTCCTTAGACGCGCGGCCGCCGGGAAGATTACAGGGCTCGTGCGGGAAACCCCATTCGCTTCACCAGGGCCTGGAAACGCGGTTCCGGCCGGAGCGGCGCGAAATGCGGATCACAGACGATGAAGGGCATGTGGTAGTGGAATTCGGCTATTCCGACATCGAGCAAGTCGAGCGCATCGCTCCAGCGGCCGACGCGAACCGCACGTCGGGCAAGGAACACCGGGCCTGCGTAGCGGTGATGACGTAACTGATACACGGATCCAGGATGACGCGCTTCTTCCTCGGCTAACACGAGCTCACGCTCCCAGAAGGCCTTCCATCCGTCGTGTTTGAAAGTGGATTCGAGCTCGGCGCGTGCACTCTGCGCTCGCGTTGGCTGAGCGATGAGCTGGAACCAGCGAAGATACGCGTTCACAGCAGCAGCCTGTTCGCCCGCCGCCGCCCGCGCTTCGGCGAGCCAGAGCCATGCGGAGTTGTAGTTGCCGTCGAGGGCCAGGGTAGCCTCCAACTGTGCTATCGCTTCATCAACGCGGCCGACACGCAGCAGCAGGTGCCCGACGGCAACATGATGATCCATTACGAACGGATTTAGGCGGAGCCCTCGCCTCGCCGATGCGATGCCCTCCTCGATGCGGCCGGTGATCGCCAGAAACTCACCGAGTGCGATGTAGGCCTGCGACACGCCGGGTTCCACTTCAACGGCTCGTCGAAACGACTGTTCGGCAGCCTGCTGATCGAAGTCCTGCCGCATGTAGATGTAACCCTGCGCGAGGTGGGCCAAGCCAAGCCGCGGATCTATCTTGATCGCCTTCTCGGCGGCGGCGCGCGCTCGTGCAAAGGCGTCCGCTGCAGGTCGGGCAACGCGGTCTGGAAAGACGTAGCACGACGCCAGAACTGCGAGTGGGGCCGCAAACAGTGCGTCTGCCTGCGAGGCGCGCAGCAGCACCGGCTCGGCATCGATGCAGCCACCTTCATGCGAACGATATCGCAAGTACAGGCCCCTGAGATACTCCTCGTACGCCGCGCTCGCGGGCGTGTGGACGACTTGCAGGTGATCCCGTTCATCTGTCGTCACCACGACGCTCATTTCGCGTGCGGCCGCAAGCGCCACGTCGCTGTAGAGAGATAAGACGTCCGGGAGTTCCCGCTCGTAGGTGCCGGACCACAGACGTCTGTCAGTGGCAGCATGGACGACGGACAGCGTGACCCGTACGCGAGAACCGCTCCGTGACACGGAACCTTCCACGAGAGCGTCCACGCCCCCGAGTTCACGTCCGATGTCGTGCGCAGAACGTTCGCTCCCCTTGTAGCGAAGCGTGGAAGTGCTCGAAACCACGGTCAGCGAGCCCAAACGAGCGAATGTGCTGCTCAGCGCTTCCGTCATACCGTCGCTGAGCCACTCCTGCGACGCATCGCCGGTCAGGTTTCTCAGTGGCAGCACGGCCAGCGAGCGAAGGGCTGGCGGCGCAGCAGGTTCCGATCGCTCGGGCGTGATGGCCAGCCAACCCGCGATCGCGAGGAGGAACGCGGCAGCCGCCAGCACCGCCATGTTGAAGGAGCGCGACGGCCGGTCGCGCACCACGTCGGGCGCTGATGGCTCGTGCGCCTCGTGTCGTTTTCGCCAGCCTTCCAGTTCCGCCGTGTACGCGTAGACCGACCCGAGCTTGTCGTGCACCTGACGATGGACCGGCAGACCTTCCTTCTTCTCCCAGCGCTGCACCGTTGTGACGTCGCGCTTCAGGTAGGCGGCAATCTCCTTCCACGAATCGAGACGGTCGCTCGTGGCCGATTTGCCGTCGCCGTCAGTCGGTCCCAGCCGCACGTCGGACATGGATTCTCACAAGCGGCGGCGATTGTAGCCCCGGAGGGGGCACCGCAAAGCACGGTATTCCACCGCAAACAACGGATCCCGTTATCGTGCAGTAGTTTACGCGTTGAAGGGATCGGGGCGTGAGCGCAGCGTGGGTCGCAACCGCGGAGGTGCGGCATGCGACTCATGACGCTCGGACTGCTACTTCTCGCTACGCCGGTGTTCGCCGAAGGCTCACTGGAGCGGGTCATCGTCGTTGACCCAACCCTCGCAACGCTTGTTAGCGAGGGCCACACCCGCTCGATGACGTTTCGTGATCTGATCGATCGTATCGAGCGCAGCGATTGGGTCGTGTTCGTCCAGGCCGGTCGCTGCCCCGACCGGGCGGCAATCGGGTGCCTGCTCCACGTTGTCGGCACTTTCGACGGACGCCGCTATGTGCGCCTCCTGGTGAATCCACACGGCCGCCATCCTGACCAGGTGATCACGATTCTTGCGCACGAGCTGCAACATGCACTGGAAGTTGCGGCGGCGGGAACGGTCATGGACGTGGACACGCTGATGCAACTCCAGCGGCAAATCGCCAGTAGCCGGTCCAAAGTGGCCAAGGCAGAGTTGTACGAAACCGCCGCGGCCCGGAAGGTCGAGGAGGTGGTGTTCCGGGAACTGCGACAACGCTGATGCAAGCAGGGATTAGAATGCGCCACGCCGACCGTGGCGGAGCGGTGGCCGCACCTGCGTGATTCCGGACAGCCCCAGCGAGAACGTCAACGATCGCGGCCTCGATTCCTGGAAGGATATCGCTGCGTACTTGCGCCGCGACGTCAGCACGGTCCAACGCTGGGAAAAGCGCGAGGGCCTACCCGTCCACCGGCATCAACACGACAAACTTGGTTCCGTTTACGCGTTCAAGTCGGAACTCGACGCGTGGTGGCAGCGCGGGCGCAAGCGGTTGGAAGACGATCCTCCCCTAACTTCGAGCGCGCGGGACGCTGTGTCCCCCAAGAGCCGACGGTGGATCGTCAGCGCCATCATGATCGTGGCTACCGGCGTCGTGGGCATCGGCCTGTGGTCCCTGCGTCGCCAGGACAACCCGAGAGCGGTGGTGGCCCGCTCGGTCATTCCGGTTCCTCCAGGAGCGGTGAGTGCGTACGCCGTTGCAGTTTCGCCTGACGGTTCGCATCTCGCCTACATAGGATTCACGGAAGGGGCGACTCGCCGTCACGGGCGGGGCGCCGATCTCTATCTGCGAGGCGCCACAGGGTCGCGGAGGAACGTGGGGACCCGACGGCACTATCGTGTTTGCGCCGCATCATCTTACGGGTCTCTCCCGTGTGGCGGCGAATGGCGGCGTTCCGGTGGTCCTCACGGTGCCCGACCGATCACGGCTCGAACGCACACACCGCGAATCGCATTTCCTGCCGGGCGGGCGCGCGTTGCTCTTCACGGTTCACCGCGCAAACCACGAAACATTCGATGACTCGGACATCGAGGCGGTCGTCCTCGCGACCGGGGAGCGAAGACTGATCGTTCAAGGCGGCATGGCGCCGACCTATACACGGACCGGGCACCTCGTGTACGGGCGTCACCGCATGCTTCTCGCTGCCCGCTTTGACATCGACCGGCTCGTCACGATCGACGCGCCGACCACCGTGGTGGAGGGCGTTCGGACGCACTCGAGCACCGGCCGGGTCGCCTACGGCATCTCCGACGGAGGGACTCTCGTGTACGCCCCTGGCCGATCACTCGACGACCAGAGACAACTCGTGTGGGTCGATAGATCGGGTGTCGCCCAACCACTACCTGTTTCGCCAAAGCCCTTCCGCGGTCCTCGAATCTCGCCAGACGGACGACGGATCCTCGTGGGTGTCGACAACGGGTCGCCTCAATTGTGGATCTACGACATCGCCCGCGGAACACTCGGCCGCCACGCCGTGAACTGGGACGCGGAGGAGGGCGTTTGGACGCCCGATGGAGCGCGCATCACGTTCGGATGGGGAAACTTCGCCCCGACGGCACGAGTCGCACCAGCATCTATACGCAGGCACTCGACGGCGGCTCCGAACCCGACGCGGTCACTCCACCTCCACTGGTCGGGTTCTTTGTGTACGACTGGTCACCCGACGGACGATTTCTCGTATTCGGCAAACCACTGGCGCGGTCCGACCTGTGGGTGGCAAGCCACACCGATCGTGCCCCGCGTCAATTGACGGCTACGCCGCACGACGAACTAGCCGCGAGGTTTTCTCCTGATGGCAAATGGCTGGCGTATAGCTCCGACCAGTCCTGCCGCGTCGAGGTATATGTGCGGCCGTCCCTCAGTACTGGCGACCAGATTCAGATCTCGAGTGACGGCGGCAGTGAGCCCGTCTGGTCGCGTGACGGGAGCGAGATTTATTTCCGCGCGCCTGGCAATCAGATGATGGTATTGCCGTTCCGTGGAGGCGTGCCGACGTCCCGCGCACTACCGCTAATCCGCGGCGTGTATCTGAGCGCGGGCGCAATTGCTCAGTACGATGTGGCGAGGGATGGTCGCTTCCTGATGATCAAACCGATGGAACAAGCGGCGGGTCCATCGGAACTCGTGCTCGTGCAGAACTGGTTCGAGGAGCTCCAGCGCAAGATTCCGGCGCAATGAGGCGACAGCCTCATGACGGGCCAAGTGCGCCCACCTGGTAACCTCTCATTTCACCGGAATCCAACCGGTTCGGAATCAACTCTGAACCGTGGAATGGGCAACGCCAGGCCGGGAAGCGCAATGGCGTGCAGTGCGAGCGGGCGAGCGGCAATCGGCGCCGGTGTGGATGCCGGCCGGAGCAGCATGGCGGCCGCCAATCCGATCGCGATCACGAATATGACAGCGGCTTTCGTCTCGGGGCGCGATTATAATTGGCGTTCCACCAAACCGGCGAAAGGTTCGCATTGGAGTACCAGATCAAGCAGTACACCCTCGACAGCGGCGCGCTCGAAATTCAGTACATCGAGGAATGCTTCTGGGAATTCCCGCACAAGAAGACCGCGCGGGAAATCATCCGCCGGCTCGAGAACCGCGAGTTCCTGATCCTGATGGCAGAAGCCCCGTTGCCCGACGACCCGCTCGGCACCGTCGTCCCGGTCTCTTTCAAGGTGGTCCACGAAATCCGCATGGACGAAACCGAGCCGAAGCTGGTGGACCTCGTCGGACGGCTGCAAGGGCATGTCGAATTCGAAGATCGCAAGATCCTCTACAACTGGATCGGCGGCACACGGAACGACTGGCGCGGACAGGGCCACTTCCGCGCGCTCACCGAGGAATCCGAGGCGTGGGCGCATGCCTCCGGCTATCACGAGGTCGTGGTCAAGACGAAGAACAAGTTCTACGACATGCGCGGCACGCTCGATCAGCTGAACTTCGACGTGATCAAGTACGAGCCGGACGGAAAAGACAACCGCGAGTCGAAGGTCTACCTCTCGAAGCGGCTCACGTCCGACGTGCTCCGTTCGCACACGTCGAAACGCAGCGTCACGCAGGTCTAGTGGCGTCCGGGCTGAATCGGTAACAGTCACAACGAACCTTCGAGCGCCATCGGTCGGCGCGACAACGGAGCCGGCCGGTCAAGGTTCAGGAAGGACGCCACTAATACGCGAGGGCGTAGCAGTCCCGCCGCGGGTCGGCGGCGGCAAAGCGGTTCTGCGTCGCGGGATCGATCATGACCGCCGTCGCGCAACCCGACATCCCGAATGGACGCAAGCGACTGACGTCGTGCCCTCGCGTCCGCAACTCGTTGTAAACCGCGTCGGGAATGGTTGCTTCAACGCTCAACTTGTTGAAGCCGGCGGTGTGTGGCCAGAACGACCCGTAGAAGTGCGCCGTCTGCACGCGCGGCCGTTCGAGCGCGGCATGCAGGTTCGGGTACCACGCGTCCCAGAAGTCGACGATGCTGAGGAACGCCTGGAGGATCGTCTGATCCTGGTTGTCCCCGCCCGGCGTCCCGATACCCATCATCGGCGTGTCACCCTTGAAAACGAGGCTCGGCGTCAGCGTGTAGCGTGGCCGCGCGCGCGGACGAAGTTGGTTTGCGCGGTTCTTGTCGAGCCAGAACTGCTCGCCGCGCACACTCATGCCGATCCCGGTATCGCCCAGTATCACGGCCCCGGGGACCCATCCGCCGCTCGGCGTAACGTCGAAGATGTTGCCGTCCTTGTCGATTACCGCCATGTGCGTCGTGTCTTTCACGATGCCGGCTGCATCATCCTGCCGCGCTCCCGGCGCGCTCTCGCGCGTGCCGTCCTTGATGTCGGCTTTCCAATAGGCCCAGCGCTTCACGCGCGAATCGTGCCTCGTGGGATCGCCAGCCACGAAGGCCTTCGACGCGCGCGCCGGGTCAATCAACGCGGCGCGCTCCTTCGCGTAAGCTTTCGACAACAGCCCTTCGCCAGGCACCTCCACGAATGCGGGGTCGGCGTAATACGTGTCGCGATCCGCATACGCCAGCTTCATCGCTTCCGTGATGGTGTGGAGATAATCGGCGCTGCCGTAGCCCATCGCCTTGAGGTCGAACTGCTCGAGGATGGTCAATGTCTGCAGGAGCACGGGGCCTTGGCTCCCGAAGCCGTGTTTGTAGACGGTGAACCCGCGATAGCTCGTCTTCGCCGGCTCCTCGATCCTGGCGAAGAACTCCGCAAAGTCCGCGAGCTCGAAGGGTGCGCCATGCTTCTGGAGAAACGTCACCATCTCCCTCGCGATGTCCCCCTTGTAGAAGCGATCCCGCGCAGCCGCGATTCCGGCTGCCCGCCCTTTCGGCTTGGCGGCCCGCTCCGCCTCCACCATCCGTTTGAGGGTGTTCGCAAGCGCCGGCAGCTTGATGGTCTCGCCGGGTTGGTACTGCGATCCGTCCGGCTTCAGCCAGTACTTCTTGTTCTCCGGCCACCGCTCGAAGAACTCGAGCTGGCGACGAATCGCGGCGGCGGTGCTCTGTCGCATGGGAAAGCCCTTTTCCGCATACTCGATCGCAGGCGCCGCCACGTCCTCGAACGTCATCGTGCCCCATCGCTCGAGCACGGTGAGCGCCGCATGTAGCGCGCCCGGCACCACCGCCGGATCGAGGCCTGCGCCGTTGAGATCCTTCTTGCGCGACAGGTACCAATCGACGCTGACGGCCGCCGGCGCCCACCCCTGTCCGACCACCGAGACGACCTTCCCCTCGGCTTTCGGATACACGAGCACGAGCGCCTCGCCTCCCAGGCTGTACAGGTCCTGCTCGAGAACACCGCCGACGAGAAGCGACGTGACTCCCGCGTCGAACGCATTGCCTCCGTTCAGCAGGATGCCGAAGGCCGCCGCGGTCGTCAGCGGATGACCCGTGGAGACCCCGCCCGACGGACCCATGACGGCCGGCCGCAGGGCAGCGCCTGCGGGCTGCCGATCCTGCACGGGCACCTGGTGCGCCGATACCACGATCAACCATCCGAAACAGCAAACGACCACGCCCATGAGCGCACGCCCGCGCGTCACCCGCTTCATCGCCATTCCTCCTCATTCATGACCGAGAACCGGATGCGGCCGATACGGCTCCTCGACGGACCGCATCTCGTCGTCGGTCAACTTCACTGTGAGCGCGCCTATCGCCTGATCCAGCTGCTCCAGCTTCGTCGCGCCCACGATGGGCGCGGTCACGCCTGGCTTGTGCAGAAGCCAGGCGAGCGCAATCTGCGCCGGAGCGACGGCCTTGCGCGACGCCACGTCAACCACGCGATCGACGACGTCGAAGTCGTGCTGCGAATAGAGCTCACGCACGAATGCATCGCTGCGCGCACGCGATGTTCCGCCGTCGAACTTGCCGACGCCGGACGCGGCGCCAAAGCGGCGGCCCCCACCGGCGGCCGCCGGCGCGGCCTCTTCGCGTTTGCGCGTGCCGGCCAGCAGCCCGCGCGCAAGCGGGCTCCACGGAATGAGTCCAACACCTTCCTGGCGGCAGAACGGAATCATCTCCCGCTCTTCTTCGCGGTACACGAGGTTGTAGTGGTTCTGCATCGAAACAAAGCGTGTCCACCCGCGACTGTCGGCCAGGTGGAGCGCCCTCGCGAACTGGTACACGAACATGCTGGACGCGCCGATATACCGTGCCTTTCCACTGCGAACGATGTCGTCGAGCGCGCGGAGTGTTTCGTCGATCGGCGTCGCGTAATCCCACCGGTGAATCTGGTACAGGTCAACGTAATCCGTGCCGAGCCGGCGCAGCGAGTTGTCGATGGCATCAAACAGGTGCTTGCGCGAGAGCCCCTGATCGTTCGGGCCGCCGCCCATCGGATAGAACGCTTTGGTCGCAATCACCACCTGGTCGCGTTTCGCATATTGCTTCAGCGCACGTCCGGTGACCTCCTCGCTGGCGCCGAGCGAGTACATGTCGGCGGTGTCGAAGAAGTTGATGCCGTGCTCCAGCGCGCGCATGAAGAACGGCTGGCTGGCAGCCTCGTCCAGGACCCACTCGCGCCACTTCGGGGTGCCATAGCTCATGCACCCGAGGCAGATGCGCGAAACCTTCAGGCCGGTCGTTCCGA